>Ga0210027_1001621_pt1 | contig 20559 bp, 20 predicted proteins | sample CryGeymeta201510_FD_183978 | JGI IMG/M metagenome (GOLD analysis project Ga0210027, IMG submission 183978) | Groundwater microbial communities from Crystal Geyser aquifers in Utah, USA - Crystal Geyser metaG 2015-10 (SPAdes) (version 2) | ecosystem: Environmental > Aquatic > Deep subsurface >...
CTCCATTGTTCTCTGTTTCAATCCACGCGCCTGCATGAGGCGCGACAGTACTATATCTAACTATTCAATTTACAAATATTTACGGTTGTGTTTACGCTAATCTCTATCATTTGTAGCCGAAATAGTTGGTTTCTTTTTTTTATTCCGTTTAGAGTAAATTTTCTCACCGCTAATATACCGGCATTTTGCTGTATGCTTCGGTTAGCGCTTACCCGAAAATAGGCTAACTAAAGAATAAACGGATCATCAATATTTAAGAGTTTGTCTTTTCCATAATGTTCTAAACGGTTCTGCCAATTCGCTCCAAGAAAGTAAAACCGCAAACTATCCTCTTCTTCTTCGTAAATAGAGAGCAGCCTGTCCTTTAGTGTTTCCCACTGTGCCGGATCAACAATACACTCAAATACCGAATTCTGAACTCTTAATCCAAAATCCAGACAGGTTTCCGCAACTTTTCTTAGTCTCTTTTTTCCGCCTGCGCTAATTGTTGACACATCATAACTAACAATTACCATCATAACATTTTCACTTCATATAAAATGGCGGGTATTCAGCTATATCACCGCGTATATGACGCGCAAGCAATTGTGCTTGTATATGCGGAAGCAAACCGATAGTCATCTTTTCACCAAGAAAAGGATGGGTGATTTCTTCCTGTTTCTTTTTCTGATAAGCGGATAGCAATGTTTTACGCGCTTCATCAGACATACGCACTTCACCGGATTCACGGATTTCAAAATCTTTTTTTGAAACCTGCTTTAGATTAATTAGATTTAGCATTACCCTATCACCAAGATAAGCTCTAAACTCCTCCATTAAATCCAACGCCAGGCTTGGTCTTCCGGGTCTTAGCTGATGAAGAAAACCCACTTGCGGATCAAGTCCTACGGTTTCTAATGCAGAGCGGCAATCATTTGCAAGTATCGCATATAAAAAAGATAATATAGCATTCGCCGGGTCAAGCGGCGGACGTTTTGTTCTTTGTTGAAATATAAAGTCTTCCTGCTGCGCTGTAATTAGAGAAGACATCACCCCAAAATATAATGTTGCGCATTCGCCCTCGTAACCCCGCAGTTCGCCAAGTGTTTCCGCACGTTGAATATTTGTTAATCTTCTTCCCATTGTTTCAGCTGCGGTATAAATTTCATCGGTTGTATTTTCCGGATGATTCCGTTGATGGCGAAGCAGCAAACTTCGGTAGTTAGAAACCTTTGCGGCGATAATTGGTCTTGCAATTGTTAGAGATTGAAATTCATTATCTGAAATTGCATATTGCGCTTTGCGAAGCAATACATTCCCTTGCTGGGCGCCGTAAACACGCGCAAGAAATTTTCCGTTTTCCAACAAGTAACTTATCCCAACATTATTCTCCGCGCAGAATGCCATCAATGAAGGAGAGAGCGCTTTGAATCCAAAACAAACTATATTCTCTATTGAATGAACGGGCGCCTGAAAGACTTTTTCGTTATTGATTTCAACAACAAACGTCTCCCGTTCTTTCCGAACGTAAGCGTCATCCGATGTAATGTAAAGGGTGTTCAGATGTTTTTTCATGCTGTATATAATCCTTTCATATACGTTTCAAGTTTTCGCTTATTCATTGCTTTGGGTTGACAAATATCTTGAAGCGAACAATTACGGCACTTTGTGGAATAGTCGGCTGTTGGTATTTTTTTAGTTGAAACAATTTCTCTAACCGCGCTAATAATGCTTTCCGTTTCCGCTCGTAACGCATCATCAATTTCAACAATATTTCTTCTGCGTATTTTTCCGTAAAAGAAAGCCCCTTGCATAATTTTTGTCGCTAACATTTCTTCCAAACAAAACACTTGCGCGCAAAGTTGAACTTTATCACTGCTATCCTCTTTCGGTTCGCCGGATTTGAATTCTACAGGCATTACTTCTTTACCGGTTTTAACTTCTTTTAATTCAACAACATCACAACGGCCAACAATACCATGAACAAATGAATGGATACGAAGTCCGCGTACGGTTTTTACAGCGCCGCGGGTCTCGTAAGTATCGGTATCTACTTTTTCGTGAAGGATGTTGCCTCGAACTGTAAAAACATTCTCATGCCATACATCATCAACGTGGATAAGTCCGCACTGCCGTGGACAGTACACATAATGCTGTAACGCGCTTATCATTATAAAATCATCTTCGGTGTACATTATCTTTGCTATTTACTTCCCTTATCAATTTGTCGTTTTTGTTTCTCCGTTAAAGCTTTATAATTTTGATTTGTTACAACCTTTCTACCGGATTTTTTTTCTAATTCTTTCCGCGCATTACCCGCAACAGTGCCTCCTTCAATTGCTGCCTTTTCGTTTTCAGGAAATCCTTGTGCATTTTTATTCTGTGCAATTTCGGTTGTAGATGCTTCGCCAAGCATTGTGAAGATCAATTCCAAATCTGTCATGTGATCGCGCAAATTCTCTTGCGGCTTGGTCAATCCCTTATGTTTTTTATAATCGCCGGGAATTAAACCGAAAGTAGCTTTGCTTATTTCTGAAGTGAGTATTGCATATTCTTTCCCTTCTTTCACGCCACGCTTCTTCCATTCATTAGTCAGTTCATCACGCACGGCAATACCGCGTACACGTTTCTCAATCCACTCGTCGCTGTATCCTTTCGCTCTATAAAGTTCTCGCATTCGCGTTTGTGCAAGTTCAGGGTTTTCTATTTCTTCTAAACGTTCGTAACCCACTTTGGCTAACCAACGTTTGAAGGGTTCCGCTTTGGGAGAAGGAATCGATTGAATTATTCTGAGTAAGCCTTCGGCACTTGAACATTCAGTATTGTATTTTTTACCATCGGATGATTCAATTTTCAGTTGTCGACAAAATGTCGACAACTCAATCCCGCTTGATTCTTTTTCTCTTCTCTTTAAGCGGTACCAATAATCCCTGGGCTTATCGCTGTCGGTTAGTGCTTCTATAACATCAACAACAGTGAAGTACCATTTTTGTTCTTTCTCATTCCAAATGGAACGGATTTTTTTACTCTCAAAGAGTTTTATGTTTGCCATATGCTTCCTTTCAAAGCGTTACAAAATGTAACCGTTTCAAGGGTGGGTACAATTTGTACCTACCCTTAGTTTCTAATCAACCTTGATCATCCAAAAAGTTTTATCACAAATAGTTTTTCCATCAAGTAAAATATCATAATCGGAAAAATCTCTTGCTGGTCCCTCAGTTTTACGTTTGTGTTCAACTCTTGCAAACAACTCGTGTGCAGATTGATTTCCTAATGCAGTTTTATGCTTAAACACAATTAATTTTCTTGTATTCATTTCGCCACGCGCTGCTGAGTGGTCGTGCTCAAACATATTTTGCATTGCTTCCCAGAATAGATTAAGATCATCTTCATTAAAACCGGTTTGATTTGCAAGGTGTGCCGAAATAAAACCGTGTGTTCTGTATAAACCGTAAGGTATAGTATATTTACGCCCCATAGTTCTATTATCCCCACTTTGTTTTTCCGACTCGGCTTCTGTTGTTACTGCCATCCGTGTAATGCTATGTTCAAGCGCTACAATCGGGTCAGTAGAACGTGCGAATGTTAATTGAACAGGTCCACGAACCTGACCAGCGTTTTTCCCTGTTGACATTACAGCGCCAAAAGTTCTTATGTCGTAATAATTTTTACACATCCACAATCTTGCTGCTTCTGTTTTATCTCCCTTTTCTTTTTTACTTACTTCTTCATCCTCGTGTGCTTTATCGATTAAATTATTGAGGACAGCTTTTTCTTTAATAAAGATATCAAAGGGTGAGTGCTCCTCTTTGGTCAGCAATACATAATTCCTAACTTTTCTTTTTATACAAACATCAGTTACTAATCCGTTGCCTGTCTCTGCATCAATACGTGGCAAGTTACCTGCATCGGGATCTCCGTTTGGGTTGCCGTCTTTTACATCAAAGTAAAAAACAAAGTCATAGCGATTTTTAATTGGTTCCATTTTTATTCTCCTTTACTTGAATTATTGTTGTCTGCTTCTTTTGCTTTTTTATCCGAATTACTGGTAAAGAAATCTTGCCTTTGGTGGTAGTAACCAATTGCAAAATTAGCCTGCTCATTCAAAGTTAGATTTGTTGGGAAGGATTTCATCGCATTGATAATTTCCCCTATAAGTTTTTCGAAATAGATTTTTCTTCCATCACTTAACTTCTTAAGATGTGAGTTTTTTAAACTCAGTAATCGTGGAAAGACTGTAATGGGACTGCTGGAAGCAGAACCATAAAATCTATCTCTAATTGTTGCGTTAATGCCCGGGTTAGCCTCTTCCTGAATTTTCTCTAACGCAGCGAAAAGCCTCCCAATGCGATATACAACATTGATGTTTTTTAGATCGAGTGACATAGTAATCTCCTTTTGATTTTGTTTATGAATTCTGTTATAACGATTTAAAGTTGCTTTTAAGATTGCAGCGCGGGAACGGTTGACATTTTGCTCTGCCCTTATTCTTCTTATACATTGATGTAGTAAAGTTGAAGGATAAGGTGTTCCATCAATTATACTTTCAATAACAGCGCCGGTTAAATTTGGCGGAACATTTTCCATTTTATATTGCAAAGCTGTAGAGGATAGTATTTGGTAGAGTGAAAGATATTTTTGTTCTTTTGGTCCGTGTACAATCTCAAAATCATCAAAATGTTTTTTTATGTTCTTCCCAAAATCTTCTACTGATGGTGTTTTCCAGAATCTTACTGAAATTCTTGCAGCATTTGGTGAAAGCCCCAACACGTAAAAATGATTTGATCTTGCAGAAGATAATTGACCGGTGAAAATTGAATTGATAAATTTTTCAATTGTATCTACTCCTTTATCGGGGTTATCCTCATCAACTTTCTGTGCAGCAATTACCCAAGATAAAACCTCTTCGGGATTTATTCCTTCTACCTGCTTTTCAGACCAGAAGAGGATGGTGGTATCAGAAACAATTTTTTTATTTGTTTTTAAATTAATTAGATGTTTAAGTGCAGCGCTATAATTATTTTCGGCTAATATTGAAATCGGCGCATTATAAGCTTGCTCTTTACCATAAGAATCGAAACCTGAATTTTTCTGGAAGGCAACTATCTTTACATTTTTATCAGAACCTGGAAGTCTAAGTTCAGTGTTAAGTCTTTTAATAATTTTCTTTTCTCCTGTAATTAGACAAACACCTTCCTTCAATTTGTTAATATCATCTTCTTCATTCTTTCCTGAAAGAAATTCTTTCTCCTGATATTTTTTTACCGACTCTCTGTTAGCAATTAAATCTATTTCACCTTCTAACTGAAATGACAGCCAACCACTAATTTTAAGGCATTCTTCCCAACTTTGATGCTTAATTATTTTTTCAATTTGATTCTTATCATAGAACAATAGAACGGCTTTAATTCCTGCATCTTCTCTTAATTCTTCCGGTAGAACTTTTAATTTATCAATGAATGCTTCATTGTATTTATTTGCCTGTGCTGCCTTTTTTTCATCTTTACTTAATCCAGTGATATATTCGATTTTATCCCAAAGAAAGTTTGATTTAATTTCCCTTGTCCTTATAATCCCTTTTGGGACGAAATACATTTTCCCTCGTTTACCTTCTCGTTTATTCTGTAAATCCACAAATTTGCCTTCTGCATCAATAACAATCGTAAAATCAAGCTCTTCCATTTCATAACCAATAGGTGCGTGGATTTCTGGCTTCCTTTCATAATAATCATACAATGCTTTAAGTATCATCTTCTTATCTCCTCACTTGTGTAGTGTGGAATTTTAACAACACCATTCTCAATTTTTGCCGGGAAGAACATCGGCTTTGGATCGTTTGTATCAGTGAAATCCATATCATAAAGCATAAAGCCAAGTTCTCTGGTTTCAGAGATTGTTGCCGCGGATTCTTTTTCCGGATTCTTAATGAATTTAAAATTGCAGCTAAATTCTCTTGTTCCAAGATATGGCTGATTAAAGCACTGTCCTTTCGAAGCACGGCGTTCAAATATTGCAAGATATTTCCCCGGTGTTTCATCTTTGCGATAAGCATCTTTTTGTTCTTCCCAATCTTTAATTTCCCGAAGCATAAATTCTCTTTCTTCCGGATCCCAAAGAAATTCGGGAACAACACTATGCTTATTGTTTTTTCTTTCTGCAAGTGGAATGAATTCGAGGACGGCATAAAAGCGATATTTAACATCGCGCAAAAAATATCCCGCACGTTGAAGACGATTATCTTCAATAATAATTCCTGTTTTATTTGATGCGACGGCACCAACTTCATTCCTTCTTATTGAAATCCATTTTATAGGATTAAGAATTTCAATCTTTGTGGGATGCCAACGAATTGCCGGTTTCCAAAAGATCGATTCGAAAACCGCTCTGACAGAAGATGGTGTGGGAATATCATAGCTTACACGCTCAACTTTCATCTCGGGTCGGGTAAAGCAAGCATAATCTCCCCATACCTCAAGGCAAAATGGTTTGTGGTCAAGATTGTTCATACATATTTCCTTTTGATATTAATTATAATCTATTTCGTCCCTACGGGACTTTGAATTACTACTAATTATTTTTCTATAAATATTTCGTCTCTAACGAGACGAATTTCAATTTAATCAATGAGCCAGCTATAAAAAGATGTTTGCAATTCAACCTAATATTAAAGCTAATAAATAGTAATTAGGGCTTTTAGACCAAATACTGCAACGCTCTTATTTAATCCCGTTAGGGATGAAATATTTGTAAAAAACTATTTGTTTTATTAAAATATGTCGTCCCTATGGAACTCTATAATTATGTTGAATATCTAATTCAATATATATTCCGTCTCTACGAGACTTTTGTTCTTTTGCTCTGCTGTCTCAATCCCGTTAGGGATTATATATTTATAAAAAACTCTCTTCCCATTAAAACTAAAATCCCTTTAGGGATGAGATATTTTTTTATCAAACAACATCACTCCCGATGATCCAATCAGATTCTATTCCTAACAATCCAAGTCCATGTTTATATAAGATTGGGTCGGACTGAACCCAATATCCATTTATATCTTCAACATAATTTGCGTTTTTGATATTATTGAAAATGTTAATAGGAACATTTACAATATATCTTTGCAATTTTCTCAACAATCCTTTTGAAGCGCCTGCATATTTTAATTGTTCAATCAACTTGAGACTGCCTTTACCGGACTTCAAACTTTCATACCATACGATGATGCTGAACTGTTTTGTTGAATCTATCATATTAAATTTTTCTGCAAAACTTCTAAACTGAAAATCAAAAGAAGAAGCATCACGAATCAAATGACTATAAAAGTCAACTTCATCAAACGAATTAAGATTTGAGTAAAGATATTTGAAATATTCTGAATACAGGCTTGGCGTAAATTCTTCATCGGGATGATTGCGAATGATAGCTTTTCCTGCATCTTCAGCTTTTCTTAAGAAACCGGATGGAGAAGGTCTTGGAGGAACAAAGACAATAACTTTACCTCCATCTTCCAGCTTGTTCTCTCTATTACATCTTCCGGCAGCTTGTGCAATTGAATCAAGACCGGTTAATGCTCGATAAACAACTGGGAAATCTATATCAACACCAGCTTCAACAAGTTGTGTGCTAATAACTTTTATTGGTTCGTGGTTTTTTAGTTTAACTTTAATCTCAGAAATGATTTCACTTCTCTCTTCACCACACATAAAACCGGAAAGGTGAATCGTTCCATCTGGCATTAATGAATGAAGTCGTCGGCAATCATTCCTTGTATTTACAATGCAAAGTATCTGCTCGTGAGCAGTTAGTTCTCCGGCAATCTCTTCCCAATTTCGAAGTTTATTCAAATCTTTTGGAAACATGAATTCAACCCTTTTAAATTCTTTTGCAAGTGCATCCGGATTAGCTATTATTTCAGTTACATGTTCTAATCCTTCCACTGAATTTACATCCGAGCCTATCTTGCCTTTTAATGCCGGTTGCGTAGCTGACATTAAAACAACCGTAACACCAAAATAATTTACTAATCCTTTTAACACTGAAAGAATTGGTTTGAAGTATCCCTGTGGAAGCATTTGAGCTTCATCAAGAATGATTATGCTGTTAGCAATATTATGAAGTTTTCTACAAGCGGAAGTTCTATTTGCAAATAGTGATTCGAAAAGCTGAACATTTGTTGTAACAATTATCGGTGCATCCCAGTTTTCTGAGGCAAGTCTGTTTTTGCTTGATTCGCTTTCCGGGTCAAGATTGCTGTGGTGTTCTATTACTTGATCTTCGCCAAAGAGAAATTTTCCAGATGCTTTTAACTTTTCAATTTCTTCATCAATATCACTGCCATATTTAAAAACTTTTGATGTTTGTTCAATTATACTTGTATAAGGAATAGCGACAATAATCCTTTTCTTGCCATATTTAATAGCATGTTCTAACGCAAAAGCCATTGAAGCAAGAGTTTTTCCTCCGCCGGTAGGCACTGTTAAAGAGAAAAATCCCTGCTTAAGTTCGGCTTTTTCTCTGCATCGTTTAAGGATTCCATTTCTTTTTTTGTTTAATTCACTATCAGATTTTTTTTCTGACATATAGTTATCAAATCTCTCCTTTAGTTCAACAATAGATAAATAACCGCCTCGTTCTTTTTCGTCCATATATTTTTCTGTATCAAGGAAGTCTGCATCAACCAGACAGGAGAATAACATTCTTATCCAAAGATGAATTTGTTCGTTAGAATTTTTGTCAATCGAGGTTTTGTAAATAGAAGGAATGGACGATGGTATCGACTTGTTTAAAAAGTGTTTTGCTTCGTCAACTTGTTTGACTTTCTCTAAGTCATCTTTAATCAGGCGCTGGTTTTCGTCCATTATTCTTGAATGAAGTTGCGGTTCCCAATCTGGCAAGCCGGAATGATGTCCTCCAATAACATAAGATAATATTTTAGCAGCTTTTGAGTTTTTAAACAATTCAAAGAGATAGGCAGCGCCAGCTTGGCTATGGTTTGGTCTGTTTCCGGTACTTTCGATATGCGCTTCGATATCATAATATCCTGATTTTCTGCGAAGATAACTTTGCCAATCAGGGTGATATTTTCCGAGGTCGTGCAAAAAGCCAGCTAATTCTGCCCAATCTTTATTCTCAAATCCTGAGGCAAACTCACCTGCTTTATTTGCAGTTTCATTAAGATGCTCTACTAATAAGTGCGGACTCTTCCATGAACCATCATTCTTTTGTTTTACATGTGCAATAAACTCTTTCTTCATGTTCTAATCTATTAATTTTATACAAATATATTTTTAGCGATGTGCAATAGTTCATTTTAAGCACCCTTGCGGCACGTAACTCACAATGGGTTACTTGTATTAAAGTTGATTTCTTTCGTATGTCCAAACTCCGTTTTGACTTACTTTTTGGTCGAAAATAATTCCGTCTCGACTAATCCTGATAAGATTGGAAAAAAAAGTTTTTTCGCTAAAAAAATCTTTCGCTTCAAAACCTTCCGAATCACTGACTACTTAACTACTTTATTGTTTTACTACCTTGCTGTACTTTGAGAATTGTTAATAGGATTAACTGCTAAAGATATAATTTGACGTCAGGAGCAGTTAATCCCTTAGTATATGAATTTATTGAAGGATGAATTTATTTGGAGAGGAATGCTAAATAAATTTATGTTTAGTCTGTTGTATAACAAAAACCGATGCTTAACCGAAAACTTCTTCATAAGAAAATACCCGTTCTTTGTTTTTATTATGAAATCAGAAAAGGAAACCCATAGCTTAGAAAATCTTCCTGTTTCTATTGAGAACTTATAAAAAGAAATTATCAAATCAAACTTTTTAAGCGGCAATAAAAAAAGGAACGGTTGCCGCCGTTCCTTTTCTGATTGAAAATATATTCTTTCAAGCAAGAATATTATTCAAAGATTTTCCATGGAGTGTATTTCAATATTTACCCTTCTACTTTTTCCTCACAGAGTTTTGCTTTGAAATAATCGCGATTCATTCTGGCGATGTTGCTTACGGAAATTCCTTTCGGGCATTCGGCTTCGCACGCGTACGTGTTGGTGCAGCTTCCGAAGAAATTTTCATCCATAACTTTTACCATCGCTTGCACACGGTCGTAACGTTCCGGCTGTCCTTGCGGGAGTAATGCAAACTGAGAAACTTTTGCGCTTACAAAAAGCATTGCGGATGAATTTTTACAAGCCGCTACACAAGCGCCGCAGCCAATACATTCAGCCGCATCAAGTGAAAGGTCAGCGTTCGTTTTTGAAATGGGAATAGCGTTTGCATCCGGAGCGCTTCCGGTATTAAAGGATGTGTAACCGCCGGCTTGTTGAATTTTATCGAAGCCGGAGCGATCAACAATTAAGTCCTTTATAACTTGAAATGCAGCCGCCCTGAACGGTTCAATGTAAAGAGTTTCACCGTCTTTAAAGTTACGCATGTGCAATTGACACGTTGCAGTTTTTGGCAATGGTCCGTGCGGATGACCGTTGACGGCTAACCCGCAAGTTCCGCAAATACCTTCACGGCAATCGCTTTCAAATGCAATCGGAATTTTTCCTTCCGCTTCTAATTTGTTGTTTACTTCATCAAGCATTTCAAGAATGGAAGAATCGGGAGAGACTTTTTGATTGAATTCGTCAAAGTGTCCCTTTGCATTTTTATTTTCTTGACGCCAGATTTTTAACTTCAAGGTGATGTGATTGTCGCTCATTATTTATAACTCCTCGTAGCTAATTTAATATTAGTAAATTCAAGATTTTCTTTAGAGAGTTCCGATTCGCCGGGACCTTTATATTCCCACGCGGCTACATAAGCATACTCATCATCTCTTCGTAGAGCTTCGCCTTCGGGAGTTTGATATTCTTCACGGAAATGTCCGCCGCAGCTTTCATTCCGGTTGAGTGCGTCTTTGGCTAACAATTCACCAAACTGAAGATAGTCCGCAACCCTTCCGGCACGTTCAAGTGTTTGATTAAGTTCTTCACCTTTGCCAACAACTTTAACATCTTTCCAGAATTCTTCACGCAAATCTCTTATTTGTTTTATCGCTTCATTCAATCCCTTTTCAGTTCTCGACATTCCAACTTTATCAATTAAAACTAACCCAAGTTTTTTATGGATTGCATCAACAGTTTGTTTTCCGTTGATGGAAAGGAGCTTCTTAACATCATCTCGAACACTCTTTTCAGCTTCTTTGAATTCGGAACTTTCGGGATTTGCTTTTTCCGGTTTTTCAGTGGCAAGATAATTTCCGATAGTGTAAGGAATAACAAAGTAACCATCAGCTAAACCCTGCATTAATGCGCTTGCTCCAAGTCTGTTTGCGCCGTGGTCTGAAAAGTTCGCTTCGCCAAGTACAAACAATCCGGGAACATTGCTCATCAAATTATAATCAACCCATAAGCCGCCCATTGCGTAATGGGGCGCGGGATAAATCTGCATCGGAACTTCATACGGATCAACGCCGGTTATGTTTTGGTACATATCGAACAAGTTGCCGTATCTATCTTTTACCGCATCTTTGCCTATCCGGTTGAAAGCTTCAGCAAAATCAAGATAAACAGCGCGCCCGCCATTTACGCCTCGTCCTTCATCGCAAACATATTTTGCATTTCGAGAAGCAACATCCCGCGGAACTAAATTGCCGAAGGCGGGATATTTTCTTTCGAGATAATAATCTCTTTCGCTTTCAGGAATTTGATCCGGCGGTCTGGTATCACCGGCTTTTTTAGAAACCCAAATTCTTCCGTCATTACGCAAACTTTCGCTCATCAAAACTAATTTAGATTGAGCTTCACCGTGAACCGGAAGACACGTAGGATGAATTTGTGTGTAAGCGGGATTTGCAAATGCAGCGCCCCGTTTATGCGCCCGCCACGATGCGGTTGCGTTACTGTTCATCGCGTTGGTAGATAAATAATAAACATTCATATAACCGCCGGTGGCAAGTACAACTGCTTGTGCAGAGTGTCTTTCTGTTTCGCCGGTGAGTAAATTTCTTACGATAATTCCTTTTGCTTTTCCATCAACAACTACTAAATCAAGCATCTCGCGGCGTGAGAATATTTCCACATTGCCAAGATGAATTTGTCTGTTGAGCGAGCCGTAAGCGCCAAGTAAAAGCTGCTGACCGGTTTCACCGCGTGCGTAAAATGTTCTGGAAACTTGCGCGCCGCCGAATGAACGGTTTGCTAATGTTCCGCCGTATTCTCTTGCAAACGGAACGCCTTGCGCAACGCATTGATCAATAATATTGTTGCTGACTTCAGCTAAGCGGTAAACATTTGCTTCGCGTGCGCGGAAGTCGCCGCCTTTTACGGTATCATAAAATAACCGGTAAACAGAGTCGGCGTCATTCTGATAATTTTTCGCTGCGTTAATTCCGCCTTGAGCGGCGATGGAGTGAGCGCGTCGCGGCGAATCGTGATAGGTAAACGCTTTTACTTTATAACCGAGTTCGCCTAATGTTGCGGCGGCTGATGCGCCTGCAAGTCCGGTGCCGACAACAATAATATCAAATTTTCTTTTGTTAGCAGGATTAACGAGCTTCATTGAGAATTTATAGTTCGACCATTTTTCGGTAATGTTTCCTTCAGGAACATTTGAATTTAACTTGATCATTATTTTCCTCCCATTAAAAAGTAGAATGGAATAGATGCGAAACCTAATGCCATAATTACAGCGTAAACGGTTCCTATTTTTTTAATTAACGGAGTATATTTTTTGTGATTTAATCCGAAGGTTTGAAAAGCGCTTTGGAATGCGTGGTTCAAATGGAAACCTAAAAACCCCATTGAAACAATATAGATGATTGAGTAATAAGGAACCCGAAACCAATCAGAAACAATAGTGTAGAAAGGATATTCCGTTTCAGTGTGCGTTCCGAAATTAAACGTCGCCCAAAAAGTTGAGAGGTGAAAAGCGAGAAAAAGAAAAATAACGCTTCCCGTTATCGCCATACTTCTTGAAAATACATCCGAGTTTTCCCGTGAAGCATTTACGGCGTATTTTGCAGGATCAGCTTTTTTATTCTGCCACCATAATCTTACTCCATTATAAATATGGAAAATAAAGATTAAAGCTAAAATTATTTCGATGACCCGGACAAGCGGTTTTACTGTTTCCAAAGTTTCAACATATTTTTGAAAAGCGGCGGGACCGAAGTAGAGCATCATATTGCCGATGAAATGCACAATGAGAAAGAGCATCAGCAGCGTACCGGTAAGAGCCATAATGAACTTTTTACCGAGTGAGGAATTGGTGAAATCAGTGAACCAACTCATTCATATTCTCCTTTTTTAAGTTTTAAGAATTGGAATTGTTGATTGAATGTCGGCGCTAAAAAAGAGTTCGTCTTCTATTAGTTTGCGTTCAAATGTGAGCAATTTTTTTTTAATTTGAATTCAAATTAAGAATTCTCATTACGATATGCAATTTGAGGGGAAAAAAGTTTGAGATTTTTTATTGAATTCTCCAAAATGCTTAAGCGATCTCCCTGCCAAAAATCGTTTTATAAGTCTGTGCCGATCCCAACAAATACCGCTACTGCATCTCTCGGTAAGTTTTCACGTTCATTATAAATAAAAACATCAAAACCGGAAGTAATAAAAAAGGGGGGAAGCCCGTCTATTCTGCAGCTAACAACCGGCGAGATAAAAAGGACCGATCCGGAAAGAGCAGGCACATTCGGATTATTTTGAGGAGTATAATACCCGTAGTCGGTTGGTACTGATTTGAGCGGAGAAGAATCTCTGTACACTCCATAATTTGAAGTTATTGAAAAGATGAAATTATCCTTACTCGCCCGATATCCTAATCCAAAAGCAAATGCTAAAGAAGAGAAAATGTTTTCTTTGTTTGTGAATCCAATAGCGCCTTGAAAACGATGTATGAAGTGTTTTAAGCCAAATAATTCCGCGTCATACATAAAACCAACTCTCGTCGAAGGGTCACTCCTGACAATTGCCGAAATATTACTTGGTTTGAATGGGATCAACGATTTTTGTTTTGTCCTCACCGGAACGCAGCTCAAGAATTTGAGTACATATTTGCCTTCTTTTGAATCTAAACCAATTCCAAGACACGATTGAAATATTGATTGCGCAGTAGCACTGTCTGAAGTTATTAATGAGTCAATAACACTATAATTAACTCCCTCACCTTTATCGTTCACAAAGCAAAATGACTGAACTTCTTGAAATTTCATTACCAGATTGTGACCGTTCTTTAAATAGATTGTACAGGTGTCATTGCCTACAGAAGCTTCAAGTTTGAAAGTTGCAAATAGAACAATAAAAAGAATGAAGTTGAAAAAGTATCTTCTCATGTTAATCTCTTGATGTTTGATGTTCTGCGAATTTAAAAGGCAACAGCACGTCATTCGTAACAACTGTTGTCGTTTCATCGGTGCAGACTGCCGACTTGCTTACCGCCAACTTGTCTTTATTCCACTATCTCAATCTCAGTCCCAATCGGAACATTATAAAAGAGTTCTTCTATTTCAGGATTCGTAAGTGCGATGCAGCCCAACGTCCAATCTGAGAAGCGTTGGAATTTACCGATGAAACCATATCCGTTAGGTAAACCGTGAATTTTAATTTCTCCGCCGGGAGATTTGCCAAGATTTATCGCGTGCAGACTATCCGATCCATTCGGATAAGACACAGCAAGGTTCAAATGATAATCACTGTTGGGATTTTTATCGTTGATCATGTAAATACCTTCGGGAGTTTTTTTATCTCCTTCAAACTCTTTTTTACCGATTGGCATTCCGCCGAGCGAAATCTTATAAGTTTTTAAAGCTTCTCCTTTAGAGAAAACCGTCAATTCTCTTTTGTGTTTAACCACTAAAATCTTGTCTATCTTTTTAGAGGTATCAAGTTTCTTCTCCGGGAAGAAATAGTAGGCAAGTAGTCCAAATAATAGAAATATTAATCCGTATGCAAGTGACTTTTTCATCTTTATATCGTTCGTTAGTTTAAAAATGGGTCGTGATATTTCAATTTAAAGCTCTAATTAAATTACAAAAATCTTTCAAATCGGAGACTTTTTTTCAGTTGAAATGATAACAAACGGACACATATGGAAATAATACTTGACAAAATGTAAAGTTTGCTTTACATTTGTGCCGTTAAAATAATCAATTATTAAAAGAGTTAACTATCAAAACTTATCTTAGAAAATATCGATTTGAAAACGGAGAGCAAAGTCAGCAGCAACTTGCTGATGCGGTAAAAGTTTCCCGGCAAACAATCGTTGCAATAGAACGCGGTGACTATAATCTTTCCGTCAAACTTGCTTTGCTATTGGCGAGGAAATTAAATACTACAGTAGAAAACTTGTTTCAACTTGAGGAGAAAGACTATGCTTAAAAAGGATCCGATCTTTTGGATGGCGACTTCTATTTTCATTTTAGGTGTTGTCATTTTTGGCGTAACACAAAATCAATTATGGCTGTTCTTGTTGGCAGGCTCGTATCTGCTTCGACCGACGCTTGCTTCACTCAACATTGCGAAGTCTCTTGTTGATGAACGCCAAATGAGCATTCAATACCGTTCCGGAAATATTGCTTTTGCCACCATGATCATCGGATGCATCATCATGGCTATTTACGAAAGCAATAAAGGAGATCACAGTTGGGAATTTTTTAACGCAATCGTAATTATAGGATTAGCAGCAAAGGCTTTGTCTAACGTTTTTTTGATTGGGAATTACCGGGAATCCGGAACGAAAATAATTAGGGGTGTCGGTTTAATGATCGTTCTTTTCGTCTTTTTGGAGAACGGATTTTCAGTTGGAATGCTCGCCGAATCAGCTCCCGGATGGTTAATAATTCTCGTAGGCTGGTTAGCTAAAAAATTTCCAAGAACAATTGGCGGCGTTGTCCTTGGAATCACTGTGCTGCTTTTAGTAGTAATTCTTGGAAAAGGATTTGTTATCGGACAGATAATCACGGCGGTGATTATCACCATCCCATTAGTAACAGCTGGCATAAGTCTCATTGTCGGCGATAGGATTGATGCGGATTCTACTACTGATGTTCTTGAATAATTTTTTATACCAATGGTAATAAATTCTTGATCTTGCTTTTTTTTAATCTGATGAAGAATAAGATTAAAATTCTTTGCCTAAGGTTTGATATTTAGTTGTTAATTTCAAAACTATAAACGGAGTAGTTATGTCTTCACAAAAGTGCTCTTTTTCGATTTCATTAATTGGTCTAATTCTTCTTGGATTTTTCTTCAGTATAGGAAAAGAAACGAACGCTCAAACAAAACTGCGGATCGGAGTTTTCGATTCACGAGCAGTTGCAGTAGCTTTTTACAATTCTAAATTCTCAACCAATCAACAAATTTTTGCTTCCTTAGGTACGCGGATGAAAGAAGCAAAAGAAAAAAACGATAAAGATGCCATCGCCAAAATTGAGCGAGAGGCGTCTCTGCGGCAAGTAATGATGCATGAGCAAGGTTTCGGGAGAGAATCCATCAATAATGTCACTGGTGCTATAAAAGAGAAATTGGCGCAACTTGCAAAAGATGAAAATCTTTCCGCAATCGTTTCTAAATGGGAACTCGTTTTTAGCGGCGCCGATGTTGTTACGGTTGAGGTTACTGAAAAAATTGTTGATTTCTTCGAACCGAACGAAAAAATAAAATCAATGATGAAAGAGATCATGGAATCCGAACCACTAAAAGATGCTTTTCTAATTGATGATTAATAATACATTTTACGAAGCTATTAATAAATAACCATCGTAATCGTAATCTTTTTCTTAATCCAGAATAACTGTTGAGAAACGAGTAAGAATAAGATTATGATTAAGGCTTCAAATGTGGCTTTTGCGTAGAGTGAGTTAGTAGGTAATTTCCTGAACTGAAATTTGCTCGCACAATCAATGGAACAACGGAAAAACTTTATCCCGTCCTTTGGTTACCGCTACCCCGAAAAGACTACATTATTGTTCTCACACCGCACAACCATGAATGGTTTGTGCTGCACGAAAAAATCCCAATAAATCGGGATGAAAAAAATATTATCATCGTTTACGATGATTTATTTGTACAGCGATACCGTTTACGGTTTCGGTGGTTATGATTTGTTGCCAGCTGAGGAACCTCAATGCTTCCACAATGCCCTATCCAAACTTCTGTACTGTATCGTTTCGCTTACGTGCTGCGGTAAAATGTTCTCAGACTTTTCAAGGTCGGCGATAGTGCGGCTTACTTTTATCACCTCTAAAAATATATTCGTATCAACGAGGTACATCATCGCCACTCCATCGCTTTATGCTGCAATTCAACCGAAGTATATTTTTCTTTTAAATTTGATAAACCGCCTGCCCAATCAAACGTAAATTTTTCCTTCTTTCCTCCCTTATACTGTTTCATAATTAAAAAATCAATGTAGTCAAACACTTCTTTTTTTAATTCTTCCAATTTAGTTTGAATCAAATGAGTCTCCATCATATCATCTCCATCTTTAAAAAAGATTTCTTTTCTCTTAATAATTACGACAATCGAAATTAGAAAGATTTTGAAAGATAATCAAGCAATAGTTAAAAATATTTATTTCCTACGGAAATATTAGTTAGTGGGGGGATTCTTTTTTACAACCATTTAACACCTACGGCGTTAGTGCATAAAGCGAGGACAAATTGAGCATTAATACAAGCAATTAAAAACAATCCCGGCGGGATTGAATCTTTGTAACAAGAATCCGAAACTCGAAGGAGAATCCCTTCGGGATTCAATATTTTTTTACTCTATTGTTTGGTCAAAAACCTACTTATAAAAAACCGCACAACCATGAATGGGTTGTGCTGCACGAAAAAATCCCGATGTATGGGGATAATTTATTTGTACAGCTATACCATTTACGGTTTCGCTGATTATTTTTTGTTGATGCTGAGAAATATCAATGCTTCCACAATTCCCTATCTAAACTTCTGTACTGTATCGCTTCGCTTATGTGCTGCGGTAAAATGTTTTCGGATTTTTCAAGGTCTGCGATAGTGCGGCTAACTTTTAGAATTCTATCGTAGGCGCGGGCGGAGAGTCCAAGTTTTGTCATCGCCATTTTTAACAATTCAGAACTTGCGGTATCCAATTGGCAAAACTGCCGCACTTCTTTTGAACCCATATCGGCGTTGTTGTAAATTCCTTTTAATCCGGCGAATCGTTTTAGCTGAACATCGCGCGCAGCAATTACTCTCTCTCTAATTTCTTTAGAACTTTCTCCGTTATGTGAAGAAGAAAGCTCGCGGTATTTTACAGCCGGCACTTCAATGTGAATATCAATTCTATCTAACAACGGACCGGAAATCTTCGCCATATATTTTTGTATTTGCTGCTGCCCGCACGTACATTCTTTATTCGGATCGGTGTAATAGCCGCATGGACACGGGTTCATCGCCGCCGCCAACATAAAATTTGCCGGAAACTCCAACGACATTTTAGAACGGCTGACGGTAACTTTTGCATCCTCCAAAGGTTGGCGCATTACTTCCAAAACATTTTTTGGGAATTCAGGGAGTTCATCTAAAAATAAAACTCCGTGATGCGCAAAAGAAATTTCACCCGGACGAGGAAACGAACCGCCGCCTACTAAAGCCGCATCGGAAATAGTATGATGCGGAGAACGGAAAGGGCGTTCGGTTATCAGAGAGAATCCTTTGTTAAGGATTCCCGCCACAGAATGAATTTTTGTCGTCTCGAGCGCTTCTTCAAAAGTGAGAGGCGGAAGTATTGAAGGAATTCTTTTTGCAAGCATACTTTTACCGGAACCGGGAGGACCAATCATAATGATATTGTGGGCGCCGGCTGCTGCAACTTCTAATGCGCGTTTCACATTTTCTTGTCCCTTCACATCGGAAAAATCCAATTGATAATGATTTACTTTTGAAAAAACTTCTTCTTTACTTGTGTAAACCGGCTGTGCATTCGATTCCCCATTCAAAAACTGCACAACCTCAAAAAGATTTTCCATTCCGTACACATCAATTCCATTTACTATTGAAGCCTCTTTAACAGAATCTAACGGAAGAATGATTTTTTTCTTTCCTTCTCTTTTTGCTTCAACGGTAATCGGCAGCGCGCCTTTAATGTGGCGAAGCGAACCATCAAGCGCTAACTCTCCGAGTATGACGGTTTCATCAAGCAGTGTGTGTTCAACTTTTTCTAATGAAGCTAAAATACCGATTGCGATTGGCAAGTCGAAAGAGCTTCCTTCTTTTTTAATATCAGCGGGAGCCAAGTTGATGGTAATTTTTTTGATGGGGAATTCAAAACCGGAATTTTTTATTGCTGCAATAACGCGTTCGCGGCTTTCTTTTATAGCGCTATCCGGCAGACCGACAATAATAAATCCGGGAATGCCACGCTCGCTATTTGTTTCAACTTCAACTAAATATGCGTCTATTCCGAACGTTGCTGATGAGAAAACTTTTGAAAGCATAACTTCCCTTTTTGTTAAAATGATCTGTTCACATTTGCAATTTTATGAATAGACAAAATGCTGTCGGGGCACAGATTTTTTATGATTCAAATCTTAAAACACCATAATATATCTTAACAAATCTGCGTCCTATCCAGAGGCGTCGTGCAGCTCTCGTTATTTGAATTGCCGTACAAAATTAATTCTGTCTTGCAGCCTGCTAACGGGCGTAAGCAGTTTGTCTTTTCCAAAGATCGCATCTTCACGATTCGTAAAAGCAAGTTCATAATCTTTGCTCATCAAGATAGCTTCTTCGGGACAAACCTCCTCGCAAAATCCGCAGAAAATACAGCGCAGCATATTGATCTCAAATTTTAAAGGATAACGTTCCTTTTCTCTTTCCGTTTCCGCCGCTTGAACTTCAATTGCAAGGGCGGGACAAACTCGTGAACACAAGCCGCAAGCCACGCAGCGTTCCTGTCCGTTTTCTTCCAAAGCTAACACCGGTCTTCCGCGATAAGACGAAGGTGGATTGAATTTAACTTCGGGATATTGAATCGTAAACTTTGGAAGCAACATATTTTTCAGAGTTAGTCTTAACCCTTTTAAAATTTCAGTGATATAAATTCTTTGTCCGAAGGATAAATCTTTTAATCTATTTTTCTTAGCCATACTGTCTCCGAATCTTTATAAAATCATTGCTAAAATTGCTGCCCAGAGCAAATTTAAAAGTGAAAGCGGGAACATCACTTTCCAGCCAATATTCATCAATTGATCATAACGAAAGCGCGGGATTGACCAGCGCACCCAGATAAAGAAAAACATCATAAAAATTAACTTGAAAATGAATGCGCCAACTTGCAGCGTTACAACTAATCCCGATGGAAGTTTTAACATTTCTAAATAGGGAATTTGCCAGCCGCCAAGATACAACGTAACAATGAGCGCGCTTGAGATGATCATATTCGCATACTCGGATAAAAAGAATGCTGCAAATTTCATACTGCTGTATTCCGTGTGATAACCGCCGACAAGTTCCGGTTCAGCTTCGGGAAGATCAAATGGTAAGCGGTTGGTCTCTGCAAATGCAGAAACAAGAAAAGTTATAAAGCCAATCGGTTGAAGAACTATATTCCACATCCAGCCG
>Ga0210027_1001635_pt1 | contig 20435 bp, 17 predicted proteins | sample CryGeymeta201510_FD_183978 | JGI IMG/M metagenome (GOLD analysis project Ga0210027, IMG submission 183978) | Groundwater microbial communities from Crystal Geyser aquifers in Utah, USA - Crystal Geyser metaG 2015-10 (SPAdes) (version 2) | ecosystem: Environmental > Aquatic > Deep subsurface >...
AAGTGAGTGGTCTATCTGAGCATATTTGGGGAGAAAAACTTTTACGTCTTCCCCTAACTCTTTTAACGCTTTCGGCAAAGCCCCGATAACATCTCCAAGTCCGCCGGTTTTAGCAAATGGATACGCTTCTGAAGCGGCAAAGGCAATTTTCATGTTTTCTTTAATTATAGTGTATTAAGCAGCTTGATAATTTTGAATTTTCTATTTTGTTGTGTCACCAAATCCAAGAAGCAAATTTTTAACACTAATATCTTCATCAAGTTCATCCCAGTGCAAGCCAACGCCGCCGCCCGAGATAATTACTTTTTGTCTCTGCTCCATAGTTGCTTTTAATAACCTTGGGAAATAGGCAATGGGAACAAAAAGTTTTCTTCCATCAATAAATTCGACGCACAAATTCAGATCATCAAATGAAACTGATTTTGCTAATGGTTTATTCTCCAAAATACTCATACCAACTCATATATTGTTTTTATCGCAGAACAAAGATTACCGATTTAAGAACTTAGAAGATTTCTACCACCATCATAAATCAAAAATCATTAATCTTTATTCTTAAATCCGTTTTTATTTTCTTGTTTTATCCAAATACTTAGCTGCATCTTTCGCAAAATAAGTAAGGATCATATCAGCGCCGGCGCGTTTAATTGCTACAAGAGATTCCATCATCACGCGTTCGCCGTCAATCCATCCGTTTTGTTCCGCCGCTTTGATCATTGCAAATTCACCGCTAACTTGATAGGCAGCAGTCGGCAGACCGAATTTTTCTTTCACGCGATAAATCACATCAAGATAAGCGCCGGCAGGTTTAACCATAACAATGTCTGCGCCTTCTTCAATATCAGCTTCAACTTCGCGCAAAGCTTCGTTCGTGTTAGCAATATCCATTTGATGCGAACGTCTATCGCCAAAAGCCGGAGTTGATTCAGCCGCATCGCGGAATGGTCCGTAAAAACCGGATGCATATTTTGCCGCGTAACTCAGTATCGGGATTTTTGTAAATCCTTTATAGTCCAATGCTTTTCTTATTGCAATAATTCTTCCATCCATCATATCGGAAGGAGCAATAATATCGGCTCCGGCTTCTGCATGCGAAACAGCTTCTTTTGCAAGAAGAGAAACAGTTTCATCATTTAAAATATCTTCGCCTTGTAAAACTCCGCAGTGCCCGTGTGAAGTATATTCACAAAGACAAACATCCGTAATAACCAATAAGTTTTTCACGTTTGCTTTTATTGCGCGAACAGCTTGTTGAATAATTCCATTCGGGCTATAGGCTTCCGAACCAACTTCATCTTTATGATCGGGAATTCCGAAAAGAATGACGGCAGGAATTCTGAGCGAAGCGACATCTTTGCATTCTTCAACAAGTGTATCAATCGACATTTGAAAAACGCCGGGCATCGACTTAACCGGATTTTTTATTTTTTCTCCCGGAACCACAAATAGCGGATAAATAAAATCATCTTTTGTAAGAATTGTTTCGCGAACCATATCACGAACCAACGGATTATAACGAAGTCTTCTTAAACGTTTCAACGGGTAATTAGCCATACATACTCCAAATCAGATTAGAAATAATTTTCTCTTGTTGAAAATTACGAAAAAATATTTTTATGCCGGCTCTTTTAGAACTTTAAAGCCATCCCAATTTTATTGGAGAATTTCTTTCAACCAATCGCTTATCGCTTGCAAAGCTAAAGGGGAAAACGTTTCTTCAATTTTTCCGTATTCATTTGGTGAACCGGTTTGGGCTGTCTGGAAAAGGTGATTCAAGCCAGGCAAAAGCATCGTTTTATAGTTTTTGTTTTTCCCGGTTTTCAACGCTTTTTCTATAGCCGCTAAATCTTCCTTCGGTGGAACTTGCAAATCCTTTTCTCCATTTAATGCCAGCACCGGACATTTAACTTTTTCCAAAACGGGGATTGGATCATAGGTTAGGAATAATTTAAACCATGGGCTTGAAACCGCTTTACTTTGCCGCTCAACAAAAGCTTTAGTGTCTCCCAAATCATTCTTTTCACTATCAGAAAGTGTCTCAATGTACTTTCCCAATAATTTTTTTACGCGTTCATTCGCTTCCTCGGAATCTTTGCTTTTCCGTAGTTCAGCATAAATGCTTTTCGAAAGTTTCACGTTCTTTTCAATTTCTTGATCCGGAATTCCTCCAACTTTAGAAATTAATTCTGTCTGCCGAATAAGAATTTCTTCGCCGGTTAATCCGGGTCCGGCTAATAAAATGATAAATGCAATATCATTTCTTTCCGAAGCAACAAGCGGGGCGATCATTCCTCCTTCGCTGTGGCCGATTAATCCGATTTTATTTTGATTGACTTCTTTCCTGGTCTTCAAATAATCAACTGCGGCTTTAACATCTTTAACAAAATCAAGCGTAGTTGCTTTTGTCATATTTCCAGTTGAAGCGCCGCCACCGCGGTCATCAAAACGAAGAACTGCGAAACCTTTCTTTGTTAGATAATCGGCAATAACAAGAAATGGTTTGTGGTTAAAAATAGTTTCATCCCGGTCTTCCCAGCCTGAACCGGTAATTAAAACGACTGCCGGAAAGTTGTTTCCTTCTTTCGGGAAAGTAAAAGAACCACCAAGTTTGATGCTGTCAATTTTATTTTCAAACACAACTTCTTCGTCATTATAAGGATATGGTTTTACGGGAAGCTGCGGTCTTTTCACTTCTTCAACTTTATCTGTCTTTTTTAAATTAAGCGGAAAGCTGTATGCGCCTTGCGACCAAATTCCGACAAGCATCAAACTGTCTTTATTATATCCCGCGGAATAGTTGCCTGCAATTGCGATAACTGTAAAATGTAAAGAATCTTGCGTAACCGTAATTTTATCAACTTTAATTCCATACGCGCTTTGATCGGGACTATCCATTGAGGCGCTCAACGTTCCATCATCTTTTTTATCGATGTGAAGGACTATTGATAATTGAACCGCGGGACTAATATTAAGTTTGCCTTGCCAGATACCAACCGGATTAAAATTATCTTGCGGGAAAATCGATATCATAATAAAAAGTGAAAACGCTATTTGAATTAGTAACTTTTTCATCTTTATAATAATCTCCTAAATAGTTGAGTCAAAATTAATTAAAATTGAAATGAATAATCTCAGATCATTGTTTAAATACTAAATTGTTTACTTCGAATACATTTCAATAATGTCATCGGGAATTCTCACCGGCCTTCCACTTTTTGTAGAGATCATTGTGTAAAGGAGATAACCTTCGGCAGCAACTTTGTTCGTCTCTTTATTCAAAATGAAAAAAAGCACTTTTGCCTGCGCACCGTTAACGGAATCAATCTGCGTGCGGACAATTATTTTGTCTTCAAGTTTTATGGAACGCTTGTATTCAATATGCGTAACGCTGATCACCCAGTTTAATTCCCGTTCCCAAAATTTCTGCATCGACATTTTATAGCCGTCTCTCATTTGAATATAACGAGCGGCAAAAACATACTCCAAATATTTTGTGTTGTGTACATGGTTGTTTAGGTCTATATCGTCCGGACGAATTGCGATTTCAGTTTCAAAAGCGGTGTACATAATTCTCTCAATAAAGTTGCTAATCGTTTCTTCAAATATCCTCAATAGATTTTTTCTAACCTAAACTTGTCTTGATATTTTCTTTGTAATTGAAGGAAAGAACGTATAGTTTTGGTCAATAAACATCTAAAAAATCTTGAGGTAGCTAAATGAAGAAACTTTTCACAGTCATTTTTGTGTTTTGTATTATGTTAAACATACTTTATTCTCAACAAATGAAAGGGAAAGAGTTGATTCCGCCTAAAGCAGAAAAAATTAAAAAAGAATTAATGAAACATGGCAACACACGCATTGATAACTATTATTGGCTGAATGAGCGGGAAAATTCGGAAGTGATTGATTATCTCAATGCAGAAAACGCTTACACAAAAGTTGCGATGCAACCAACTGAAGCTTTTCAAGAAAAACTTTATTCTGAAATTGTTGGAAGAATAAAACAGACGGACATGTCGGTTCCTTACAAACACAACGGCTATTTCTACTATACTCGATACGATGAAGGAAAGGAATACCCAATCTATTGTAGAGAGGGTGGTTCATCGTTAGATAAAAAAGCTGAAATAATGCTGAACGTGAATGAGCTTGCCGTCGGACATAGTTTCTGTCAGGTGGTTGGTTTGGAAGTGAGTTCAAATAATAATTTGCTTGCTTACGGAATTGATACGCTCGGCAGAAGAAAATATTCAATTTACATCAAAGATTTAGAAACCGGAAAAACGCTTCCGGATCATATCCCTCTTTCAACAGGAAATATTACATGGGCGAACGATAACAAGACGATTTTCTATTCGATGCAGGACGAAGCGTTGCGCCCATATAAAATCTTTAAACATATTTTAGGAACAGAAACTTCTCTCGATAAATTAGTTTATCACGAAGCGGATGAAACGTTCAGTACTTTCGTTTATAAAACGAAATCTGAAAAGTTTGTCGTGATCGGTTCGCGGGCTACACTTTCAAATGAATATCGATTTGTAGATGCCGATACACCTGAGAGTGAATTCAAATTAATTCATCCGCGCGAAAAAAATCTTGAGTATTCGGTTGATCATTTTGGGGATAAATTTTTTATTGTTACAAATCTTGATGCAATAAATTTTCGTTTGATGGAGACTCCGACAGATAAAACTACAAAAGAAAACTGGACGGAAGTTATTCCCCATCGAAAAGACGTGCTTCTTGAAGGAATTGAAATCTTCAAAAATTATTTGGTTGTGCAAGAACGGAAAAACGGACTTGCACAAATCCGCGTTATAAATTGGAAAAACAAAAATGCTTATTCAATCCCGTTTGACGAGCAAACCTATTTTGTTTATGCTTCCACAAATCCGGAATTCGATACTGACATCTTCCGCTTTGGTTATACTTCGTTAACAACACCAAATTCAACTTACGACTTCGATATGAAAACAAAGAAGCGAAAATTGTTAAAACAGGAAGAAGTTGTTGGAAAATACGATCCACAAGATTATCATGCAGAAAGAATTTTTGCAACCGCGACTGATGGAACTCAAATCCCTATTTCATTGGTTTATAAAAAAGGATTGCAGAAAAACGGGAACAACCCGTTACTGATTTACGGATATGGTTCATATGGCATCAGCACCGATCCAACATTCAGTTCAGTACGGTTAAGTTTGCTCGACAGAGGTTTCGTCTATGCGATAGCTCATATCCGCGGCGGACAGGAACTCGGCAGACAATGGTATGAAGATGGGAAATTTTTCAAAAAGAAAAACACTTTTACTGATTTTATCGCTTGCGCGGAAGAATTGATTAATCAGAAATTCACAAATCCGCAAAAACTTTTTGCAAACGGTGGAAGCGCCGGCGGTTTGTTGATGGGAGCGATAATAAATTTGCGTCCTGATTTATTTAAAGGTGTTGCCGCGGCGGTTCCTTTTGTTGATGTAGTAACCACCATGCTCGACGAATCAATTCCCCTTACAACCGGCGAGTATGACGAATGGGGAAATCCGGATCAAAAAGATTATTTCGATTACATGCTTTCCTATTCACCATATGATAATGTTGAAGCGAAAGCGTATCCAAATTTACTTGTAACAGCAGGTTTGCACGATTCTCAAGTTCAATATTGGGAACCGGCAAAGTGGGTAGCAAAACTTCGCGAATTGAAAACGGATAAAAATCTTCTCTTGCTCGATACCGATATGGAATCGGGTCACGGTGGTGCTTCAGGAAGATTTAAACGATTCAAAAGAACTGCGCTTCAGTACGCATTCTTTTTTAATTTACTTGGAATAGAAAAATGAAAACCGGCGTACTACTTATTCAACTTGGAACTCCCGATAGTTCATCGGTTAAAGATGTGCGGAGATATCTTTCTGAATTTCTCAACGATCCGCGTGTAATTGATATTCCGGCGGTTGCAAGATTTCTTCTGGTGAACGGAATAATCGTTCCTTTCCGCGCGCCGAAATCCGCAAAAATTTATCAACAACTCTGGACAATAAATGGATCGCCGCTTCTTTTTTACAGCCAAAGTTTACAAAAAAAATTACAAACAAGTTTTGTTGATGAAGTTGCTGTACACCTTGCAATGCGATATGGAAATCCAAGCATGGAAAATGTTTTGGAAGAAATGAGAAAGAAAAATTATTCGCGGGTACTTCTACTTCCGTTATTTCCGCAGTATGCTTCTGCAACAAGCGGTTCGGCAATTGATAAAGCGATGAAGATCATCCGCAAGTGGTGGGTAATTCCTGAAATCCGAACCATCTCACAATTTTATGATGGTGAGGGATTTATCGATTGCTTTGTCGAAAAAGGAAAGCAATATAATCTGGATGAATACGACCACGTTTTATTCAGCTACCATGGATTGCCAATTCGTCAAGTTGATAAAGTTCATGTTGATGGTAAACCCTGCGCTGATCACAATTGCGAAAATGAAATTACTGAAGAAAATAAATTTTGCTACAAAGCTACTTGTTATGCAACTACAAGATTGATTGCTGAAAAACTTAATCTTCCGAAAGAAAAAATTACCGTTTGCTTCCAGTCCCGGCTTGATAAAAACTGGCTTGAACCGTTTGCGGATAAAACCATAATAGAGCTTGCAAAAAAAGGAGCTAAAAAAATATTGGTTTTCAGCCCGGCGTTTGTAGCAGATTGCCTTGAAACCATTGTCGAGATCGGCCATGAATACCAACAGCTTTTTGTTGAACACGGCGGAGAAAAAGTACAGCTTGTGGAAAGTTTGAATGATTCCGATGCGTGGGTTAAAGCGTTGAAAAAATTAATTCAAACGCAGCTCAAGTAAAACTTTCGCCAACGGGTTGCAAAATAAATTTCATAATAATTAAGAATGAAAATGGAAACCGCATTAATAAAACAGATTAACGCTTTAAGTCTCTCGGAAAAAATTCTTTTAGTTGAAGAAATTTGGGACAGTATTGCCATTGAGAATGAAGGTTTTGAACTTACTCAAACTCAACGAGAGGAATTGGATAGAAGAATAAAGTCTTATAACGAAAATCCAAATCAAGGGCGAAGTTGGGAAGAAGTCAAATCAGGATTTCTCGAAAAAACTTGGACTCATGAATGAATGAGAATAATTGCATGAATGGAGCAAATATTTCCACTGCTTATTGCGTACTGTTTACTGCCGACTGCAAACTATTTGTTCCAAGCTCAACCTTGCAACGATATATTACAGCTCAGATAATCCGTACAAATCTTTGTCATCGCATTGCGTGAAGAATTGAACGCCCAAATAATGGAGCCGCCCTTTGTTCCGGCGGTTAAATCGCCAAGCAAAAATAATCCTTGCACAGAAGTTTCGTGATGCTCTTTTAAAATTGGGTCTTCGCCGTCAAACTCAATTCCTATCAATTTCAAAAAATTGGAAGGAGTTGTTCCGCCAAGAGCTAAAACCACATTGTCATAACGTTGTGCGGGATATTTTTCTTCTTTAAATGTTACAAACGGTTTCCCTTCTTTATCATCAATTGAAAGAACTTCCGACTCAAATAAAATATTTACTTTCTTTTCTTCTTCAAGCGCTAAAATACTCACACGGTTAATTTCGTTCATCCGGGAAAACTCTTTTTTCCTATAACTTAACGAAACCGTATTGCCCGCTTGCGATAAGTATTGACAGTATTCCGATGCAGAATCTCCGCCGCCAACAACAAGAACTTTTGAATTGGTCATTTCTTTTGTGGTTACATCAAAGAAGACCGAATTTTTCAGCGATGCAGGAATTTTATATTCAGGCTTATTCGGTTTACCGAGGATGCCGATCGCAATTGTAATTATTTTTGTGTGGTATTCTCCTTTGTCGGTATAAACGATAAATGATTTATCTTCATTTTGATGAATCTTCCAAACCGCTTCGCCATATTTTGATTGCAGATTATTTTCTTCGATCGCTTTATCGAGATAAGAAATGGTTTCGTGTTTTGTTGAATTGACAATGCACATCACGCCGGTGCATTTCGCTTCGAATCCTTTAAAATTTGCGGTAACTAATTTATTATCAGGATAATATTTTTTAATTGAGAAAGAATGTTCTTCCGCTTTTTCAAGCAATAAAATTTTTGATGAATCAATACCGGAATGCACCGCTTCAACTGCCATGCTGATGCCCGCCGGACCGGCGCCGATAATAAGAATGTCGTACATAGAGCTCCTTTAAATGAAATGTTAAATTACTGTCGCCAAGATAGAGAAAATCCGTTTAATAAGATTTGCGGAAGCGCAAAAGAAATCATTTGATACGGCTGATAATGTATTCCGAGATAAGAATAGAGTTCCTGATCCCATCTACTACCTTACAAATTAAAAAGCATACGTTTAATTTGCAGGGTAAATCTAATCTAGATTCTTAAATAACCCGGCTATTTCTTTGCTGAACTTCAACAGAAACTCAATTGTTTTTTCGGGCGATTCAAATCTGTTCTCGATCACCAATTTCATCGAATCTTTTTGCTGCTGGAATTTTATTCTGTCTTTATAATTTTCTAAAATGTATCTCATCATCTCTATAAAACGAAATTCGTAATAATCTTTCTTCGCGCCTTTTGGTAAAATAAGAAAAACGATTTTGCGTTGAATAATCACCCGCTCAAATAATGCTCGCGAAGCAAAATATTTTAGCATCGCCAAAGCCATTAACCGGCGGACGAGTACCGGTAAATCACCGAAGCGGTCAATTATTTCGTCTTTTATTTCTTCAATCTCATTTGTTTTTTTAATACCGAACAGTGCAGTATAGAAACTCAACCGATCCATTTGATCCGGCATAAATGCGGTTGGAATTCCAATTTCAAAATATGCGTCAATCGTAGGATCCGTGCGCTCTTGCGGCTTCGGAAGATTCTCAAACACTTCTTTGAACTCTTCATACTTCAGTTCTTCGACTGCTTCGTTGATCATTTTAACAAAGAGATCAAAACCGACGTCGTTGATAAATCCGCTTTGCTCGGTTCCGAGAAGATTTCCGGCTCCGCGAATTTCCAGGTCGCGCATCGCAAGATTAAATCCGCTGCCGATTTCAGAAAATTCTTCAATTGCCTGCAAACGCCGCAGCGCTTTTTTATTTATTCCTTCCATCGAAGGAATCAGAAAATATGCGTATGCCTGGCGGTCGCTTCTGCCAACGCGTCCGCGCAGCTGATGAAGTTCCGCAAGCCCAAATCTATCTGCCCGGTTAATGATCATCGTATTTACATTTGGAATATCAATTCCCGATTCAATAATTTTTGTTGAAAGGAGCACATCAAATTTGCGGATGAGAAAACCGTGAATAATTTCTTCAAGCTGCGCAGGTTTCATTTGTCCGTGCGCAATACCGATTTTTATTTCCGGCATAAAACGCTGCAAATATGAGGCAAACTTTTCAATTGACTGAACTCGGTCATGCACAAAATAGACCTGTCCGTTTCTATGCAATTCATTTAATATCCATGTTTTCACTTTCGCCATATCAAAGGTTGATACAATTGTGTAAATCGGCTGACGATTCGGCGGTGGTGTAACGATGAGTGATAAATCTCTCGCGCCAAGCAGTGACAAATTTAGCGTACGTGGAATTGGCGTGGCAGTAAGCGTGAGCGTATCAACATTGACTTTCAACGCTTTCAATTTCTCTTTCACCATTACGCCAAAGCGGTGTTCTTCATCAATGATGAGTAAACCCAAATCTTTAAATTTAATGTCTTTTGAAAGAAGCCGGTGCGTTCCGATAACAATATCAACTTTCGCTTCCGCAAGTTGTTCAACAATTTCTTTTTGATGTGCCTTTGTTTGAAATCTTGAAAGAGCGGCGATCTTTACGGGAAATTGTGAAAGCCGGTCAATAAAAGTATTGTAATGCTGTTCGGCTAAAATTGTTGTTGGAACAAGTATGGCAACCTGCTTTCCATCTTGCACCGCTTTGAATGCAGCGCGCACGGCGACTTCTGTTTTCCCGAATCCAACATCGCCGCAAACAAGTCTATCCATCGGGCTAACGGCGTGCATATCTTGTTTAACTTCTTCCGTTACTTTTGCCTGGTCGGGAGTATCCTCATAAATGAATGAAGCTTCAAGTTCTTTCTGCCAAACAGAATCCTCACTGAACGCAAAACCTTGTGCGGCTTTTCTTTTAGCATAAAGCACAATAAGCTCGCGTGCAGCTTCTTTAATTTTCTTCTTCGTTTTTTTCTTGGTGTTGCTCCAATCGTTTGAACCAAGCGTTGAAAGTGATGGAGTGATGCCTTCTTTTGATGAATATTTTTTTACGAGATGGAGATAATTAAGATTGACGTAAACCACTCCACCGTCGTTGTAAAAAAGTTTCATTGATTCTTGTTCAGCTTCGCCGATCTTGATGGTTTCAAGCCCGCCGTATCTTCCGATCCCAAATTCTTCATGTACAACAAAATCGCCCGGTTTTATGGAGGCAAATTCTTTATTCCGGTTCTTCTTTAAAGGTTTGTGCGAAGGAAGTTTTGTACGGTATGGCTTTCCGAACATTTGGTAATCGGTAAGCAGCAGAATTTTTTCTTTTTTGTTGATGAATCCGTCTTTAACCGCAAGCGAAAAAATCTTGATTTTGCCCTCATCAATAAAGGTTGAAACCGTTTCGCTTAAATCGGAAAGAAGATCGTTCAGCCGGTTTGTTTGTAGATCGTTTTCCGCGGCAATAAAAATTTTGTAATCTTCTTTTTCAAATTGAAGGAGAGTGTTTAGCAAAATTTTATAATTCGATTTTATTACGGGAGCTTCCGCAAATCCTAACTCAATTTTATTTTCAGATGAACCTATTTCTTCTTCAATGATCCAGCGGGCAGAAGTTGAGGAAGTTGTTGGTTGATAGTGGTTAGTTGTTAGTGGTTGGTCGCCGGTTGTTGGTTGAACAATTTCAAGTTCTTCAAGGATGTCAATGAACTCATCTTCCATTTTTTCTTTTTCGGAAACAAAAGAATTGCTTGACGCATGTTCTTTCCCAAGATTATTGAGTTCGTAAGATGAAGCTAGTAAAACAGGATTTGTCAAATATTCAAAAATGTCTGACTGCGTATTGCCGGCTGCTGACTGCCGACGGCCAACCGCCGACTCCTCACTGTCAACTTCCAAACTTCCTGCAATTGTTACTTCACTTGTCTTCTCAATCGAGCGCTGACTTTCAGGATCGAAGAAGCGGATTGACTCAATAAAGTCGCCGTCAAACTCAATGCGCACCGGCATCTTTTCGCTGTAAGACCAGAAATCAATTATTGCACCGCGTACGGAAAAGTCTCCCGGATCTTCCACAAATTTATCACGGTTATAATTCAGTAAATTAAAATATTCAATTAAATCGCCGTACGTTAAACTCCCCCCGACGGTAATTTTAGTTGTGTTCTGCTGGACAACTTGCTTTGACGGAAGCGTACAAGTAAGTAATTCGTAAGTTGAAATGAGAATGAATTTTTCGCGCTTAGAAAGTTCGGTAAGTTTTTCCTGAAGCGACTCGGTCTTAAAATCCGTGATTGTTATGAGATGTTCACTAAGCTCAAGAATGTTCAGTTCAACATTCATCTCCAAAACTGATTGCTCGCTTGGCAGCAGAACCACAATCTGATTTTCTTTTTCAAAAAGCTCTTTAATTAAAAAACTTTTGGAAGCTCCGCAAAGCGGAGAAATTGGAATGCTATTATTTTGGTTCGAGGTAAATTCTTGTGCTAATTTCTTGAAGAGGGCGGTAATCAATTGTGGTTCTCTATTAATCCTAAAAATTGTCACTCAAAAATAATAAATTAGCGGCACGAATAATGCTTTTCTCCCAATTAAATTAGGTGCATAAAATATTGTCTGTTCCATCATACATAAAACTCAATGCTTCCGGTTTACTTTTAGAACGCGCGCAAAAAGCGGAAGAAATTTTGAAAGCTTGTGCAAGCTGTCCGAAAAATTGCTTGACCGATAGAACGGTTAATAAACCCGGTAAATGCTTAAGCGGTTATCTTCCGATAGTTTCCTCTTATACAGCACACTTTGGTGAAGAACCGGTTTTAAGCGGTTCTAACGGTGCAGGAAATATTTTTTTCGGCAATTGTAATTTGCGGTGTGTTTTCTGTCAGAATTTTGAGATAAGTCAAAACTGGAAGATTGAAAAAGAGCACGAAGTTTCATTCGAGCGGTTGGCTGAAATTATGCTCGAACTGCAAAACAAAAACTGCCACAACATCGGATTGGTTTCGCCGACACATTTTTCTGCACAAATTCTTAAATCAATATATCTTGCAGTGCAAAAAGGCTTGCGGCTTCCCATTATTTACAACACGAACGGATATGATTCGGTTGAAATGCTAAAACTCTACAAAGACGTTGCCGATATCTATCTCCCTGATTTCAAATACGGAAACAGTGAGTACGGAAAGCAACTCTCAAAGGTAGATAATTATTTTGAACAAGCTAAACTTGCCGTAAAAGAAATGTATGAGCAGGTCGGCGATGAGCTTATCTATCAAGGAGATATCGTTGTTCGGGGATTAATCATCCGCCATCTTGTACTGCCGAATGATCTCTCCGAATCGGAAAAAGTGTTTGAGTTTATTGCGAAAGAGTTGAGTCCGGATATTCACATTTCCGTAATGTCGCAGTACTTTCCATCGAACAAAGCAGAAAAAGAAATTTTGATAAACCGGACCATCCGCGCCTCCGAATATGAACGGGTTTTAGATTTATTGGACAAATACAATTTGAAAAACGGATGGACGCAGGAGTTTGAAAGCGAGAAATTTTACCGTCCGGAGTTTAGGGAAGACAGAGACAATCCTTTTACCCAACTGTAGCCGAATTATCATAAACTTGACCACTCTCCTCAAGTGCAAAAAAATAAAAATTATTTTTAAAACCTCTTGCCTTTTTCGTTTATTTATTTTACTATGCTGACAGAAAAAATTAATTATAAGAAGAGTGACATTTATGTGTAATTTTTCTGAACATGAACAAAATAATTTCTTCTCCCCCTTCTTGCTTCCGATTTGCGGCACTTGTTGCTTGTTGCCATTTACTTGGAGTTTTTCCCCCCATTCTATTACAACTACAATAACTTACGCAAATAAACTGGGCACAATCTATGATTGAACATTTAACTTGTAAGCTACTTATTTTGTTAAACATTCTTCTGATGTGGAATATATCAAACAACGCCCAAAGCGTTAGTGTGGAGTCAAGACCAAACACACACATAATCATAAATGAAAATGTTTGTCTTGATCAATCTCAAACCTCCTCAACGCAAAAAAACAGAGCTATATCCTCAGACGGATATACCCTAGTGATACAAGCCGATTATGAGATGAAAATGATTTGGATGATGAATAACTATAAAGAAGATTTCTTCAAAGTGGCGGCAGGTAGAGAATATTCTTTTTACAACCTTCAAAAAGGAACGTATCAAATTCTTTCACTTTATTATTATCTAAAAATAGACAACAGATATTTTATGACTCTATTTTATAAAGAACTGGAACTGGCAGGTAACGATACATTAAAAATTAACTACGCGGATGCTGATAAAGAAAAGGTATTCAAGTTAAAGCGGATAGATAATAGCCCGCTGCTGATGAGTACAATAGGCTTTTCTTTTTATAACAGTTCTTTGCCCGGCGGAATAAGTTATACGCGTTTGGATCTTAACTATCGGCTTCCTGTATTGAAAGAAGAATTCACTTTAAAATACAATAAATTCCCTAATGAACCTTTTGAAAATGAATGGAGGGTAATAGGAAAACAACCCATAAATAAGGGTGATTTTTATATTTTAAATGGTGATTTTACAAATAGTAATACAGATTCTATCATAGAGAATTATCCGGAAAATTATAGTCATGCTAATTTTAGGTATAACTTCCCGGATACAGCGGTGGCTTCAACACCCCATGTTGCTTTCTTTCCCGGGATACATTCATATTTAGACGACCCCCCTTACGGCTTACCATTGGAACTGAGGGTTTATCAAGATACCAGCGCGAATATTGAACTATCTTACTCAAAGTTTTATAATCAAATTGATTTGAAAGGGGATGGAGGTGAAGATCTTGCCACTATTAACATGAGATTGGCTAAAGATAAAGTATACGGATTTACTTCTAATGAGGGTAAGCAGGAACCAATAATTCTGTCTGAATCGGAAAACGTTACTTTCGGTTTAACTCCCACCTACTGGTTTGGGAAATATGAAAACACTGATAATAAAATACAGATTAGGAGTAGTTGGGGAAGTTCTAATGCAATTCAATTATTTCTTTCACAAACCAATGACGCCTTACCACAATACCCTAATGAAATTAAAATCATGGCTGAAGATAGTTTGGTGGTGGACAAGGAGATTCTTGGTGTAGTATATAGGGATTATCCATCTATGGGGTATGATCCCGACAGTTTAATTTATCCGGTTAACTCTGGCAAATACCGGGTAACAGTAACAAATGATAAAAGCGAGGTAGCCAAAAGAGCTGCATCAACAATATCAATTGCAGATTTCGATTTAGGAGAACCGGATAAAAATCCTCCATATATGACGCTATTTCAGATCTTGGCAGCCAAAAATCTTACCAATCGTCTTAACTCAGAGGAGATAAATACTATCCGCTTTAGCATGGAAGATGATAACCGGTTGAACTGGGTTCAGTTATTCTATAAAGCCGAAGATGATTCAAGTTGGTCTGAAAGCCATTTAACATTTGAAGATAGTCTTTATAAAGGTGAATTGCCCCTATTACCCGGTGGTTTTTATTCATTAAAAATAGCTGCCTCTGATATTTCTAACAATAACCTAAATGTAATAATGGAACCCGCTTTTTTATATACTAATACAACTTCTGCAGACGATCATATTCCTAATGATAAAAGCGAATATTATCTTTTTAATAATTATCCAAATCCCTTTAATCCGGTAACTGTTATCAGTTATAATTTACCCGAGCCAAGTTTTGTTACGCTAAAAGTATATGATGTGTTGGGACGTGAGGTGGTAAGGCTTGTATCCGAGGAACAATCTTCTGGAATTCATAAAGTAAATTTTGATGGTTCTAATCTGCCTTACAGCAGGCAAGGTATACAAAGTGGCGTTTATTATGTAACGATAAATACAAAAACCCACAACAAGACCATAAAGATAATGCTATTAAAATAATCATGAGTAATATTACTGCTCAAGAAAAGGAGGTTGGGATGCTTCATTCCAAGGACTATTAATTGTGTACAAAACCCACTTCATTTTAAAAAATCTTTGTAAATAGATTGTTAAACAAAATGATTGGACTTCATCCTAAAAAGGATACTCTAATTAAGCAATTTCAAAATAATAATTTAGGAGTATACACATGAAAAAAGTAATAATTTTAATATCGTTTTTCACCTCTTTTCTATTATTTCACAATAATATTTCAGCTAATGTTGGTTCGCATCCGCCGGAAGCATTCATGGACGCAAGTGGTTGGTGGTCCTCACAATCAAATGATTTTTATTCTTGCGCAATCGTTTATGGTGGTTGGGCAAGATACTTTGATACCAAAGCTGACTATGGTTATACGATTGAGAAATATCAAAGTGGTAATTGGATACAAGTAGCCCATCACATTGAGAAAACGATACTAGTGTTGTGTCACTCTTCAATTGACGGATAAAGTTTTCTAAGTTTTGTCCTTGCATCTTTGGTCGTAAACTGCCAATTGATTTTTGAATTTTTATTATTTCTCTTTTTCTGCCAAGCTGCGATTTCTTTTTTCAAAAAATGGACATTGTCAATATGACGCTTAAGACATTGTCCAGACAAGACATTCAATTCAATTTCTGCCATATTTAACCAACTTCCATGTTTCGGTGTATAGACAAATTCGAATCGGTCGTAAATTCTCTTTGCTTCTTTCGGCGGATAAGCCTCATATAAAGAACCGGCTGTATGCGTATTATAATTGTCCATGACTAAGGTTATCTTATTAGCTTCAGGATACATCTCATCAGAAATCTGCTTGGCAAATTCCGCCCAGTCTTTTCTGGTTTTTCTTTCTGTTACTTCAACAAGTCGTTTCCCTTTCAATGGTTCATTTGCCATAAAAATATTACAGACACCACATCGTTCATATTCATAATCAACCCTCGCCGCCTGACCACGGTTCATGGGAATTCCCCGGCGAGTTTCTTTGATGAGTTGTTTCGGCGATTCATCCATGCACACTACCGGATTAGCCTCATTATATGGGCGTTTATAAACATCTAACACGTTTTCCATATCGGCAACAAATTGTCCATTTTTTTTCGGCGGAATTACCCACCCTTTTACTTTCCAAGGCTGTAATTCGTTTTTTTTAACACTCTACGTACTGTTTCATACGATATGCTATCGACATATTTGAGTTCCACCAATTTATCGGCCAATAACCGTAATGACCATCTGGCGTAACCTTGAGGGGGTTCGCTGCAACATAAGGTAATTAAATGTGCCTCTACTTCTCCGTCCGCTTTTCTATCATACTCACGATCAGGAGATTTTCTTTCAAGTACCGCATCAAAACCTTCTTCCACAAATTTCTTCTTCACTCGGTCAATCGTTCGCATACCGATTTTTAAGACTTTACTCATCTGCTCATTTGTGACTTTGTCTGCAAATTTTCCTTCATCACAATTAAGAAGAATATAAGCCGCCCGGAATTTTTGAGATGTATGGCATCCTTTATTTATTGTATCCATCAATTCTGTGTGCTCATCTTCCGTCAGAGTTACTTTGTACTTTGTCATAAAATACCTTTCTTTTATGACAAAAATAATACTATTTACGCCATATTACAAGTGACGTGACACTAGGTCCTAAAAACGAAGAAAGTTGGGAAGGATATGATCAATTATTTTATCCGGGACGTTATATTGCGCCTTATGGTAATGGACAATATCGTGTATCATGCTGGGTTAAAGCCTATGATTATGGTAATCCTGTAGTAGATAATACAGACTGGTCCTATGCAACTATAACAGATGTCATAAGTCCGTCTGTGCCTGCATCTTTTGCCGGCACATGGTCGTCTGATTATCCTTATCTCAACTGGTCGGCGAATATAGAAGATGATCTCAAAGAATATGTTATTTACAAAAAGGTGGAAACGGGCAGTTGGAATTATCTAGCGACCACAACTACAAATAATTATACGGATAATAGTGAACACAAATATACGGTTGGAGATGGGGACAAACGTCACATCTATTATCATATTACAGCAAAAGACTATACAAATAATGAATCTTCGGTTACATCTATGGTCTCTTTTGTATGTGCCCCCTGGTTAAATAAAAAAACAAGTGCTTTCGAAGAAGATATAAACAAAACATATGAATTGTACCAAAACTATCCCAATCCGTTTAATCCATCAACAGAAATAACTTTTCAGATACCCAACAATGGCAATGTTCATCTTAAAGTTTATAATAGTATAGGTAAAGAAGTCGCTACGTTGGTTAATGAGTACAAAGAATCCGGAATATATAGTATCACTTTCAATGCTTCTCTCTTACCCGATGGTGTTTATTACTACACGATATCGGTTAATCAATATTCGTCTACTAAAAAAATGATACTGCTCAAATAAAAAGTGAGAATTCTGAAATCAGAATTAAAAAGTAGAGACGGGGCATGCCCCGTCTCTACAAATTTTTTGGCGAGAAAAAAAATCAGCTGTAAATTGCGGCCGAAAGATACCCGACAACCTGCTGGTAATCGAGAGAAACTTCTCCCGAAGTTGTACGGTGAATAACTTTAGCTTTATTTTGTTTCTGTTCGATAGCTTTTAAAACAGAAAGAATAAGTCCGCCGCCGCACGCTTCGCTTTTGCCGGAATTCAAATCGCGCATTAATCCATTATAATCAAGCGCCTCAATGTACCCGGCAATTTTTGCATCCATTAATTCTGCTTTTTGTTGCGAATGATAATGCGACAGATCCGAACTTACCACAACCAATGTTTCATCATTTAAAACGTCAGCGAGACTTTCGGCAAGCGCTTCAACATAAACTTCATTTTGATCTCCCATTACAACAGGAACGATCGTAAAATCATTTAAAACCGTTTGCAAAAACGGAAGCTGAACTTCGATAGCATGTTCTTCCCGATGCCCTTCTTTTCCCCGGAATATTCTTTTTGAACCTTTTACTAATAATTCAGAAACATCATGATTCACAGGTACAAGTCCGAGCGGAGTTTCGTACGCATCGCCGTCATAAATTGAAATGCCGGCAAAATATTCATGGTGACTTGGTGAAAGAATTATTACCGTTGAATATTTTTTCCCGTTAATAGCATTGTAACCGTACGCGGCGGTTAATCCGGAGTAAGCATATCCAGCGTGCGGAGCGATAATGGTGTGTAAATTTGGAAAAAGAAAATCGTTCGTTGCTGTTTCCAGCATCTTTTGAATTTGCGCTTGTAGAACGCCTGGTTTTTCGGGATAAAAATATCCGGCAAAATATGGGGGTCTATTTTCTTTCACCGGTTAAATCCCTGTGCTGCTCTTCGTGAAAAACTTCAGCGGTGAACGTTTTGATATTCAGAAATCTTGTTCTCCACAAAAACGGATCGGCTCCGGCTTTTTGGCATAACGCGGTTAAAAAATCCTCCGGGGAAAAATGATTTTCCGTTGCGACTTGCGGCAGTAACAAACCGTGCGCGTCGGGTTCGTCCAAAATTAATCCATGCTGCCCTATTTTAATTTCATTATAATTGGCAATCGGAACCGCCGGAGTTAACACGGAAATTTCTATTAAGAGCCGGGGAATTTCATCGAAGGTAACCGGTGGAAATCGTGGGTCTTCAAGAGCGGATAGCCTGGTAACTTCCAAAATTGTTTCGGCAAGCGGTGTGTTTGCTGAAACATACCCGATACAGCCGCGTAATTGTTTTTGCTTGGTAAGCGTAACAAAGCAGCCGGTATGCAAAGCAAGTGACGGATGCCGGACATAATCAATTTCAGGCGTAGAGGGAAAGTCTTCGTAAATTGATTTGAGAGACTGCCGCGCAATCAAAAGTAAAATTCCCTTGTCATCTTTAGTTAGAAACATAACATCCTCATTTAGATATTCATTTTAAATATTTCCACGATTTGCTTTTCTTTTAAAAGAAAAAGAAATTTTTTGTAAAAGAAAAACGAATCAACGGCATAATCCTTAATGTTTTTGTTTAGAACGTCCGAATAAAAAAGAGAACCATCTGCTGTGGTGCAAATATAAAAATGCTGGATGAATTTCTCATCTTTTTTTTCATGAAAAGTGAAGAAGAGAAAATCACCGTTTTGAAAATATTCTACCCGCCCGGAAACTGAAAACCTGGAAACTGAATTTCTGATGCAGTCAAATTGAGGTTCATCAATTAAAGGATTAAAAACTTCCGGGAAGAGATAATCGTCGTACGATTTTTTTGCACGTACCTCTTCATTTAACGAATTTACCAATGTATAATCTTCACCCAGGTTACGAATCACCTCCCCGGTCTGCAGCTTGATCTCCACATAAAACCTTCCTTCAAACTGCTGTTGAAAAGCGACGATCTTTTCATTGTCGGAAAAGAAATAAGTCAACGTTTCATTCCGCCAAAGAATTTTCTTCTGCTTCAGATCGTAAGCAAAAAATCCTTTATGCTGCGGCATATCTGGCTTTAAGTAAAAATGGAAAACGATAATATCCTTCTCCACCGCTTCAATTCCTATCCATGCTTTTTCTTCAAACTGAAAATTGGAGAAGATTTTTGCTTTGGTCGAAAGTTCATAGCAAGAAAAAAAGACTTCTCTTGTTTTGGGGTCCCGCTCTTCAATAACGAGTTTATCCGTTTCGGAAATTAGAATCCGCCAAATCTGTTTTTTGTTACTATGTTTTAAATATCTTTTCATTCACTCATTGCTAATTATACCGGCTCAAATCTTGCCGTAAAGTGACGAAGCATCGGAGCTTCATAAGTAAATTTCAATCCCTTCATCTTCTCACGCTGTTTGAAAGTTTCAATTACTACTTCGCTTACATAATCAATATGACTTTGCGTATAAACTCTGCGGGGAATTGCCAACCGGACAAGCTCCATTGGCGGAGAAATCATGTTTCCGCTTTCATCATTCTTGCCAAACATTACGCTTCCAATTTCCACGGAACGAATGCCGCCTTCGATATATAAGGCGCAAACGATTGCCTGTCCCGGAAATTGATATGGAGGAATTTCCGGTAAAAATCTTTTCGCGTCAAGATAAATTGCGTGCCCGCCGGGCGGTTCAATAATCGGCACTCCGGCAGCGACTAATTTATCTCCGAGATAAGCAACGCTGCGAATTCTGTAATGCAAATAATTTTCATCCAATACTTCTTCCAAACCTTGAGCAACGGCTTCCAAATCTCTTCC
>Ga0210027_1001642_pt1 | contig 20381 bp, 18 predicted proteins | sample CryGeymeta201510_FD_183978 | JGI IMG/M metagenome (GOLD analysis project Ga0210027, IMG submission 183978) | Groundwater microbial communities from Crystal Geyser aquifers in Utah, USA - Crystal Geyser metaG 2015-10 (SPAdes) (version 2) | ecosystem: Environmental > Aquatic > Deep subsurface >...
AAAAAATCTGAAAATAAAGGATTAATTGATAGTTTAAACATTGGGTTTACAGAGGCAAAAGGCGAGTTTATTGCTAGAATGGATGGCGATGATATTAATTTGCCAAATAGGTTTGAAAAACAATTAGAAATGCTAAAAAATAATACAGGTATTAAGGCTTGCGGTTGTTGGTTACAATGTTTTGAAGGTAGTAATGAAATAATTAAGCACAAAGAGTTTTATAATGAGATTCAAACTCAATTGTTGTTAAGTAATTCTATGAGCTTGGGTGGAACTATGCTAGAAAGCGATGCTTACAAAAATTACAGGTTTGATACAGCTAAAATACATGTTGAAGATTATGATTTTTGGGCAAGAACAGTTTGGCAATGTAAACCTTATAATATTCAAGAAGTACTTTATCTATACAGAGTTCATAAGAATCAAGTATCAACTAAACATAAATCTATTCAAATACAAGGAGATATTGAAATAAAATTATTTTTGTTTAAAAAACTAAAATATGATACTGTTATTTTTACAGATGTAATGATAACAAAATTGTTATTATTAAATAAGCCTATTGAAATAAAGGAGATTAAATTATTTTTAAAATGGATAAAAACTTTAATTTATTTAAATAAAAAAGTAGATGTTTATTCTCAGTCAGATTTTAAAAATGTTTTGAACGAAATAAAAAAAGTAATAATTTTTAAACTTTATTTTACTTCAATTGGAATTAAAATTAGTAAAAAGTGGCGTTTTCAAACCCTATTGATATTGCCTTTAGAGGATATATTATATGTTTTAAAATTAAAATTTAGAGAAAAAAAGAAATTGATTTTTAAAGTTAAACACTAAAAAAATGATTTGAAAATAAATTTATAAACATGAATTTTTCTTTTAACGATAAAAATGTATTATTGATTCTTAACTATGGAGGTCTTGGAGGAGCTGAAAGGCAAGCCTTAGGTTTGGCTAGGTATTTAACTAAAAAAAAGGATTGTCAAGTTAAAGTATTGCAAATATATTCTGGTTTTCAAACAGAAGAATTTAATGAATATGCTAAAAAATGCCACATAGATGAAATTTTATATTTTGGTGATCCATATCTTTTTTTAAAAAAAGAATGGTCATTCAAAAACATAAAACGATTAAAATGGTCACTACAGTATTTATGGCGTCTTAGAAATGGTTTAAAATCAAATAAACCTGATATTATAATACCTTTTTTAAATGTTCCTTCTAAAATAGCGTTTTTCTTATATAAATTATTGCCATCTGTAAAGATTACCTTTTGGCATCAACTAGGGTTAGATGTTGTTAAAGGTGATTGGTTTGAAACAATCGCTGCATCTTATACCCCTTTTGTTATTGGTAATGCCCCAAATTGTTTAGATATATTTCAAGAACAATTTAAGGCATCAAAAAGTAAGCTGAATTTATTACCGCAATATCTTACTTTGGAAAAAGTAAACAAAGATTCAAAAGATTTAAGGACATCACTAGGAATCCCTATTAACAGAGTTGTTATTGGAATGATAGCGCAGTATAGAACTGATAAATATTTTGATTTATTATTAGAGGCCTATCGTCAATTATATTTAGATGTAGATACTCATTTAGTTTTTCTAGGTAATAAAGACAATAATGAATCCTCTCTTCGTATTTTTAGTGATTTACATAGAAAAATAAAAAAAAATGAATTAGAAGGCAGGGTATCTGTATTAAGTAATATACCAGTAGAAGATGTATTGAATATTATTGATATAGGAGTGTTATTGTCTCAAATTGAAGGAGTATCAAATTCTGTTATGGAGTATATGTCTTATGGGATACCAGTTTTAGCAACCAATCATCCTGGAACCAAAATATTGTTAGGTGATAGCGAATTTTTAATACCTAATGATATAGAATTGATAAAGAAAAGTTTAAAAAAGTTGATTAATTCAGAAGGTGTAAGAAAAAGTGAAGGTAGAAATAACAGCTCAAAAATATTAAATTTTAATGCTTCAAATTATGTTTGTAAATTGGAACAAATCATTAATCATTATTTATGAATTTAAATAATTTCAATGTTTAAAAAAAAATGGAAAAGAAAAACTTGTTGATTGTTTCTTATAAAATTCCCTATCCATTAAGTCAAGGAGGAGCTATTGCACAATTTTTCTTTTTAAAAAAATTAACTACTGTTTTTAATGTTACTTTTTGTACCATTGTTTCAAATCAAAATCAATTAAACAACCTTGAAAGTTTAAAACAGATAGTTCCAGAAATATCGTTAAAAGTATATCAAGATTCTGTTAATAATGAAAAAGAATCTTTTGAAAAACAAATAATAAAGCACTTTGATAAGTTAAATAGAAGAGTAAAAAAAAAATTATTATATCTTTTTAAAAGGAATAGACATGTATTAAATAATAATAGATTAGATAATAGTTTTGAATTTGTTCATGAAGAATTTGTTGAATTTTTTAAAAATGTTTTAGAAGGAGAAAAGTATAATATAATTCAATTAGAATTTTTTGAAACACTTGCATTGATTCCTATAATTCCAAAAAATATACAAAAAATAGTTGTTCATCATGAAGTAAGAAGCAAGCGTAACGGTCTAATTAATTATTCGAACACGTTTTATAAACATTATATTGAAAAAATTACCTTTAACATTGAAAAAACTTTTTTAAATATGGCTGATAGTGTTGTTGTTTTTAATGAAGAAGACAAAGACTATTTACAAGAAGTAAGTTCAAAAATACAAGTAAGTCCATTTGGTATTCCCAAAAAGCTTATCGTTAAAAAAGAAGTATCAAGATTTTTTAATAAATTAATATTTATTGGAAGTGAATTTCATTTTCCAAATAAAGAAGGTTTAGAGTGGTTTTTAGATATAATTTATATACCCAATATAGAAATTATAAATTGGCCGTTACATATAACAGGTTTTTGGAGCGAAACCTTTAAAAAAAAATACACAATCCATAAAAAAGTTGTGTTTACAGGGTTTGTCCAGAATCTTGGAAATATTTATGAAAATGCTATGTTAGTTGCTCCAATTATTTCAGGAAGTGGAGTAAGAACTAAAATTTTAGAAGCTTTTTCAAATAAAATACCAGTAATTTCTACAGTGTTTGCTAGCGAAGGTTTATATAAACAAGAAAAAGAATCAAATCATATAATTCATTTTAATTCTTCAACTAGTTTTATTAAAGAGTTTGAAATCTTAAAACAAGACCCAAACCTAATTATTGATTTAGCAAATAAAGGATTTAACTATTTTTTACTTTATTTTGATGAAGATTTACTTTTTAATAAAAGATTATCTATTTATAATACAAAGTAAAGATTTATGGAAACCGTAAAACTTGCCATAGTAATTCCATATTACAAGTATACTTTTTTTGAATCGACTTTAGTGTCATTAAAAAATCAAACTAACAAACAATTCACCGTTTATGTAGGTGATGATGCCAGCCCGGAAAACCCAAAAAATTTATTGGAAAAGTATAAAAAGGATATTCAATGTTATTATAAACGATTTGAATCCAATTTAGGTAGTATGTCATTAACCAAGCAATGGGAGCGTTGTTTAGAGTTGGTAAATAACGAAGAATGGGTTGTGGTTTTTGGAGATGATGATTGTGTTAGTGAAAATTTTGTAGAAGCTTTTTATAAGCATTTAACACAAATAAATCAATTAAAAATTGATGTTGTTAGATATGCATCGGTTGTGATTAATGCGTTTGGCGAACAAATTTCTAAAATACATGAACATCCTAAATTAGAAATATCAACCGATTTTTTAATGCGAAAATTGCAAGGAGGAACTAGAAGTTCTTTAAGCGAATTTATTTTCAAAAAAAACGTATTAGAAAACAAAAAATTTAAAAACTTTCCATTTGCTTGGTATAGTGATTATTTGGCTGTTTTGGAGTGTTCTAATTTTGGGAATATGTATACTATTAATGAGGCTTTGGTATCTTTTAGGCTAAGCGGATTAAATATTACAAGTAAACAAGACGATTTAACATTAAAAAATATAGCAACCTTTTATTTTTATTATTATTTACTTGTAAAAAAACATGTTTTTTTTAATGAAAAGCAAAAGGAAACACTATATTTTATGCTTGAAAAAACGTTTCTCGATAATAAAAAACATATTAAGTTTTGGATACTGTTTACCAAGCTTTATATGAATGATTTACAGTTAAAACGCTATTTCAATTTTATTAAAAAGGTGCTGAATTCAGTTTTAAAAAAATAAAGCATGATTAAATTTTTAGTGATAGAGCAAGACTTAAGAGTATCGGGAACCAGTCAAGGCATCATTTCCCGATCCTTTTTAAGTAAATTAAGAAAAGCTTATCCAGAGGCAGTTATTGATGTGGTATATTTAAAACAAGCACCTAGTAATGACCAATTAGAACTGTTGCCCGTTAACAGCATAGAAGAACATGTTTTAAATTTAAAAATTCCTTTTTTTACAAAGTGGACTAATAAACTGTATTGGCGTTTATTTCATATTTCATTAAAAGAAAAGCATATTCATAATGTTTATGCTTCTTATATTTCTAAAGTTAATTATCTTAAATACAATCATATTTTTATCAGAAGTGCAGGATTAAATCATGAAACTATTCTTGGGTCTTTAAATTTGCCTATTTTAAAAAAAGCTATAGTAAATTTTCACGATCCTTACCCACTTTTTTGGTACCCTGGTACTAAAAGTAAATTGAATAGCCTTGAGGTGTTTAGGTTAATAAAAATGCAAAAGGTGGCATCTCAAGCAAAATCTTGTATGAGTTCTTCAAGTTTAATGTCTGAAGATTTACAGTTTTTGTACGGTTCAAAAAAGAAATTCTACACTTTACCTCATCAGTATTGTAGTAGTGTTTTTGATTTGTCTGATAATTCTAAAAGTCTAACAAAATCAAAAAAAGTGATGATAACCTATCATGGAGCTCTCATGTTTGGACGAAATTTAAAAATTCTTATAGAGAGTTATGAAGAACTAATCAATGCAACTAATCTGTACAAAGAAAATACAGAATTTGTTTTAAGAATAAAAGGTGAGGGTACAGATGAGCTTGTAAAAAAATATTCAGAGAATGAAAACATTGTTATATTAGATATGTTGGACTTCTCAAATTCTGCCTATGAACAACTTCATTTATCCGATATAAACATTATTCTGGAAAATGGTCCACTTTATAGCAATACGTTGGTTGGAAAGGCTCCTTTTTTAGCGTCAATTAATAAGCCTGTTTTATGTATAGCACCTAAACGAAGCGAGTTGAATAAAATAGTTGATGATAAACAGTATATTGCCAACATTGAAGACAAAAATGAGGTTAAGCAAAAATTAGAGCATCTTATTATAAATAGATTAAATTTAAAACAGCCTGTGAATCCATTCGGAGATTATTTTAGTGATGAGAAATTTAAGCAATCTATTGAAATGATATTAAATAACTCTTAGACATTATGAGAATAGGAAACAATCCTCAAAAAATGGATTTTAAAGTTGATATGTTGTCTAATCATCGTATAGTAATGGTTATTTTTATTCCAGAATTAATTGGCTATTATATATCTATGTTGGAGGTTATAAAAGTATCTATTAATTCTCTTATTAATTCCATACCAACTACTTCTAAAATAACTTTGGTTGATAATGGTTCATGTAAAGTGGTACAGGATTATTTAATTGGATTATTTGAATCAAAAAAAATTGATTCACTACAGCTATTTAATCAAAATATAGGTAAAATTGATGCGCTTATTGGAGCTGCAAGAGCTTCCAGAGAACCAATAATTACATTAACCGATTGTGATATTTTATTCAAGCAAAATTGGGTTTATGAAACTATTAACATATTTAATGGGTTTAAAAATGTAGCATCAGTTTCACCAATTCCTTCCCGAGGGTTTAATTATTTTACCTATTCAACAAAAGAAGCCATTTTAAAAAAAGAATTAAAATTAAAGTTTGAATCTATTCAAGAAAATTTTAATTATTACAACCGTTTTCTTGAAAGTATTAATTGGAAAAAAGAAGACAATAAAGATGTATTATGGGGAGTTGTAGAATCTAATTCTGTAAATGCCATTGTTGGTAGCGACCATCAAATAGTAACAGTAAGAAGAGATGTATTGTTTAATAATACACCTAAAGAACCTTCATTTATAAAAGTAGGGAGTAAGTCTGAAGAAAACTATGTAGATTTTGCAATCGACTCTAGTGGAGGATTGCGTTTGTCAACTTATAATTTTCACGCATTCCACATGGGGAATAAATTGGAAAGTTGGATGTTAGATGAAACGGATACTCATTTTGTTGCAGTAAAAAAATCTCCTGTATTGCAGCTCACACCTAGCATAAGTTATATTTCAAAAAATAATTTCTTATTTAAAATTAAGAAGAAATTAATAAAGCATGTTTTTAAAATTAAAACTCCAATAAATTATTAATTAGCTCTTAATATTGAATCCAACTTTCTCCATATTAATAACTACAAAAGATAGGTTAAATGATTTAAAAGAAACATTAAATCAACTATCAAGTTTTATTGAAAACAAGCAGGTGGAGTTTATAATTTGCGATGATGGATCCTTAGATGGTACATCACATTTTATAGAAACTCTTTACCCTTCAATTCAATTAATTAAAAACACAAAAAGTAAAGGGCTTATATTCAGTAGAAACAAGTTGCTTCATTTAACAAAAGCTAAATATGCCATAACTTTAGATGATGATGCTCATATAGTAACGAAAAACACCTTAGAAAAAATTATAGCCTTTTTTGAATCTTATCCTAAATGCGCAGTCATTGCTTTTCGAATTTTTTGGGGAAAAGTATTACCAAATAATCTAAATCACAATCTGAACAATGAACGCATAAAAGGATTTGTAGGTTGTGGGCATGTATGGCGCATGGACGCTTGGAGAAGTGTACCCAATTACCCCGATTGGTTTATATTTTATGGAGAAGAAGATTTTGCTAGTTTTCAGCTATTTAAAAATAATTGGGAAATTTGGTTTGTGCCCGATATTTTGGTACATCATCGGGTTGATGTGAAAGCAAGAAAAAGCCATAAAGATTATATAACAAGATTAAGACGTTCTTTAAGATCTGGTTGGTATTTATATGTTTTATTTTATCCATTAAATCTGATACCCAAAATGATTGCTTATACGCTTTGGATGCAATTGAAATTAAAAGTTTTTAAAGGTGATATTAAAGCATTGATTGCCATCATACAAGCATTGGTCGATCTAATAATTAATATGCCACAATTAGTAAAACAGGCAAATAGATTGTCTAAACAAGAATTTTTGGAGTATTCAAAACTCCCTGAAACAAAGTTATATTGGACTTCCATGAATGATTGAAGAATATTATGTTAAATAAAATAAAAGAAAAAATTTCGTATCAAAAAAAACTTAAAATTAAATACAGGCTAAGGTCTTTTAAAGCATTTTTCTATCCATTTAAGTTGTCAAAAATAGCCACGATCCATAAAACTGATAAGTTCGGTTACCATTTTTACACGCCCCATTATCAAGCGCATTTTAAAAAGTATAAATTCAAGAAAAACACTATTTTAGAAATTGGCGTTGGCGGTTATGAAGACCCATGTATAGGTGGTAACTCTTTGAGAATGTGGAAATCCTATTTTCCGTTTTCTAAAATTTATTCGTTGGATATTCATGACAAATCTTTTCTTCAGGAAAATAGAATTAAAATTTTCAAAGGAAGCCAGGTGGACTTTGAGTTTTTAGAAACTATTACCAAAGAAATAGGCGATTTGGATATTATCATTGATGATGGAAGCCATATAAATGAACATGTTATCGAGACCTTTAAATACCTTTTTCCTAAGTTAAAAAAAGGAGGCATATATGTTGTTGAAGATACTCAAACTTCTTATTGGGAAGAGTATGGAGGCAATTCTGATAATTTAGATAAAAAAAATACTATCTATGGATTTTTCAAATCGCTAATAGATTCTTTAAATAATGAGGAGTTTATCATAGAAAATTATCAGAAATCATATTATGATAAACATATTATATCCATGCATTTCTATCATAATATGATTTTTATTTATAAAGGAGATAATGATGAGTTATCAAATAAAGTAAGAGGAAATAAATTCAAATAAGTATGTTGATTTTTTCTAATTTAGGTAAAAAAGGAAATTTTGGAAATCATTTATTTCAAATAGCTTCAACCATTGGGATAGCAACTAAAAATGGGCATGAATATGCATTTCCAAAATGGCAATACGCTCCATATTTTAACTTTAATTTTCCTTTGTACGACCCAAAAATCAAGTATCAAGTTTTACAGGAACATGGTTATCATTATTCAGATTTAACAATAAGTGATGGTAATTATGATTTGAATGGATGGTTTCAGTCTGAAAAATATTTTAATAAAGAAGCTGTAAGAGCGTGTTTTAAATTTAAGCCAGAAAATATCATTGAAGTTAAGGAAAGGTATAAAGGTGTCCTTTCAAAAAAAAACATATTGATATCAGTTAGACGAGGTGATTTTGTTAACAATCCCTATTATTTCCAATTAGATTACAGCTATTATTTTTTAGGGATATTGAAAAATTTTTCAGATTGGAAAGAAAGAGCTTTAATTTTTACTAGTGACGATATTAATTACTGCAAAAAGCATTTTAAGTTTTTGCCAAACGCTGTATTTATAGAGAAATCAAATACAGTAGAGCAACTTATTTTGGGGTCTTTATGTGATGATTTTGTAATAAGTAACTCAACTTTTTCTTGGTGGTTAGCCTGGTTAGGAGAAAAGGAAGGAACGAAGATTATTAGACCAATTCAAAATTTTAGAGGTAAATTTATGGTTGTAAATAACGATAAAGATTATTTTCCAGACCGATGGATGGTTTTTAATCCAAAAACCGAAAAGATTAAATTAAAGTACTGGAAGCTAATAATTAAAGGAGAGTTTTATAAAATTATTGATAATTTAGAATATTATAAAAAATATTCAATAAAGGAAATCAAAAAGTTTGTTAAAAAAATAATAGTTAGAAAGTAAAACCAATTGAAAACCATAGCCATCATACCCGCCAGAGGAAACTCCAAACGCTTACCTAATAAAAACATCAAGTTTTTGGCAGGCATACCTTTATTGGTTCACAGTATCAATTATGCCAAGCAATATGGTTTTATTGATGCTATTTATGTAACAACAGATAGTAAAGACATAAAAAAAATAGCCTTACAACATGGGGCTTTAGTAATAGATAGGCCAAAAGAACTTTCGGGAGATTTAGAGCCTACGGTAACTGCTTTAAAACATGTATTGGAATCTATTGATGATGCTGTAGAAAACGTGGTTTTATTACAACCAACCAATCCATTACGACCAAAACACTTATTAACTGAAGCATTTCAACTATTCAAAGAAAAAGGATGTGATAGTTTGTTTACGGTAACAAGAAATCATCAAAAATTTGGAACTATAAAAGGAGATGAATTTAATCCCTTTAATTATAAAATAGGTCAACGGAGTCAAGATTTAGAACCGCTTTATTTTGAGAATGGATTGCTTTATATTACAAAATCCAAGGATATCTTAAATAATGAAATCATTACAAGCAAAGCATTTCCACTAATTATTAATCATCCTTTTGCATTGGTGGATATTGATACTCAAGAAGATTTTGATTTAGCCGAATTTATGTTGAAAAAGTATATAAATGAATAAAGCACTAAAAAATTACCTTAAAAATCTAGTTTTTAAAAAAGGTTATAAAATTTCAAAAATTAACAATAATCCTTTACAAAATTCTAATCCCTTTAAGGCTTGTAAAAGTGAAATTAATGTAAAGTATCCTATTGTATTTGACATTGGTATGAATCATGGTCAAACATTAAAAAAAATTAAAGAAATTTTCCCTAATGCAACAATTCACGGATTTGAAGCCAGTAAATATTGTTTTGAACCATTAGAAAATGATTTTAAGGAAAAGAATATTATTTTAAATAATATAGGAATATCCGACAAAGAAGGTATTTTAGAATTTAATGAATATTCATGGGATGCCATGAATTCTTTTTTACAAAGAGCTTACGGAAAGGCTCAAATACTTGAAACTTATAAAGTAAATGTTACTACAATTGACGATTATTGTGATAAAAATCAAATTAAAAGCATCCATATTTTAAAAAGCGATACAGAAGGTTTTGAATTAAAAGTTTTAAACGGCGCAAAAGGAATGATGGTCAAAAACAAAATTCAATTTATATTAATAGAATTTTTTTTTGATTTGAATTTTTTTGGGCAATCTTCGGTTGGAGAAATTTTTTCCTTTTTAGAAAAGCATAATTTTTCATTAGTTAAATTTTATGATTTCAGTATTACAGGCAAAGGTTTAGCTTCTAAATCTGATGCATTATTCATTAATGAAAAATTCACAGAATAAAATATAAAAATGACTAACCCATTCATAAACATAGCAGGTCGCAAAATTGGTCAAGATTTTCCACCTTTGGTTATTGCCGAAATAGGTATTAATCACGAAGGGTCTTTACAAGTTGCCAAACAAATGGTTGATGCGGCTTTTAGAGCAGGAGTTGAGGTTGTTAAACATCAAACACATATTGTTGAAGATGAAATGAGCCGTGTTGCCAGACAAGTAATCCCCGGAAATGCCAAGGTGTCCATTTACGAGATCATGGAACGTTGTTCCCTAAACGAAACCGACGAATTAGCATTAAAAAATTATGTAGAAGGTAAGGGGATGATTTTTATATCCACACCCTTTTCTCGTGCAGCCGCAGAACGTTTAAACCGATTTGATGTTCCAGCCTATAAAATTGGTTCGGGCGAGTGTAACAATTACCCCTTATTAGAACATATAGCGCAATTTGGAAAGCCAGTCATTTTAAGTACCGGTATGAACACTATGGACAGTGTAAAAAAAGCGGTCGCCATCTTTGATAAACACAAAGTGCCAGTGGCGCTTTTACATACCACCAATTTATATCCAACACCAAGTCATTTAGTCCGTTTTGGAGCCATGATAGCATTGCATAAAGCGTTTCCAAACAAGGTTTTTGGATTGAGTGATCATACCTTAAATAACAACGCCTGTTTAGGAGCCGTAGCTTTAGGAGCCTCCATTTTAGAGCGTCATTTTACCGACCATATGCAGCGTCAAGGACCCGATATTGTTTGCAGTATGGATGAAACTGCATGCAAAGAACTTATTGTGAGTAGTAAAGAAATAGCTTTGATGCGAGGTGGCACTAAAGAACCTGCTAAAGAAGAACAAGTGACCATCGATTTTGCTTTTGCAACGGTGTGTAGTATTTCAAAGATTAAAAAAGGCGCTATTTTTACAAAAGATAACATTTGGGTAAAACGACCTGGAACTGGACAGATACTGGCAGAACATTTTGAAACTATTTTAGGAAAAAAAGCCAGTCGGGATATTGAAAATGATGAACCATTAACATGGGGTGATATTGGGTAGTCTCAGTGGCAGTATTCAGTTGCAGTCCCAGTTTTTAGAAATTGATAATGGACAATGGATAATAGAAAACAAACGTTTAAACAATAGACTTAACGATACACAACTTATAAAATTATAACTACACAACAAATAATGATATTTATTCAATAAGCTGTAGTTATATTTATAATAAAATGTATTTTTGTTAAAAGTTGTAATTATAAATAAAATGATTCCGTTCACAATTCCGTCTAATGTTCAAGTTAGGCCCCACTACATTAATAAGGTAAAGCCCTTTATGGGAAAAAAATTAATCAAAGTTTTTACCGGACAACGTCGTGTAGGTAAGAGTTATTTGCTTTATCAGTTAATGCAATTGTTACAACAAGATACCGATGTTCATGTGTTGTATGTCAATAAGGAAGACTTGGTATTTTCAAGTATTGTTACTGCTGAGGATTTACACAACTATGTTATAAAAAACAAGGCATCGTCGGGAAAAACTTATGTTTTTATTGATGAAATTCAAGATATAGAAAACTTTCAAATAGCATTACGGTCACTTCTATTGCATGAGGATTTAGATTTATATTGCACAGGAAGTAATGCCAATTTATTATCTAGTGACATCGCAGGGCATTTAAGTGGAAGATTTGTTGAAATAGTTGTTTATAGCCTATCTTATCCTGAGTTTTTGGCTTTTCACAAGTTGAGCCCAGGAGAAAAAAGCTTGACTTTATTTTTAAAATATGGCGGTCTCCCTTATTTAATAAACTTGCCTTTACAGGATGATGTGGTATTTGAATACCTCAAAAATATTTATGCAACTATTGTGTATCGTGATATTATCAATAGATATTCTATACGGAATGTGCCCTTTTTAGAACAATTGGTTTTGTTCTTAGCAGCACATACAGGCAGTGTTTTTTCGGCAAAAAAAATAAGTGATTTTTTAAAATTGCAGCGTATCAACATACCTCCAAACCAAGTACAAACTTATGTGCAGTATTTAGTTAATGCCTTTTTAATACATAAAGTCCTTAGATATGATATGATTGGAAAACGATTGTTTGAAATTGGTGATAAGTATTATTTTGAAAATTTAGGAATTCGCAATGGTATATGGGGCTATCGTATTGAAGATCGCGGAAAAATATTGGAAAATGCCGTTTATAATCATTTGCTTTTTAAGGGTTTTACTGTAACCGTTGGGAAAATACACCAAAATGAAATCGATTTTGTAGCCCAAAAACAAGGTGAAACGCAATATTTTCAGGTAGCATTGACTATAAATGATGCCAAGACATTAGAAAGAGAGTTTGGAAATTTAAAGGCCATACCCGATAATTATCCCAAAACCGTGGTGACTTATGACGCTTTTTTAGGTAACACCTATAGTGGAATTCACAATGTATCATTAGAAGAATTTTTATTATCTTAAACCAACAACCAAAAAGCATGCAGAAAAAAATAGCCTTTTTAACAGGTACGCGAGCCGATTTTGGTAAAATGAAACCGCTTATTCAAATCCTTGAAAATCATCAAGATTTTGAAACCCATATTTTTGTTACGGGGATGCATATGCTTGAAAATTATGGTTTAACACTTATTGAAGTGCAGCGTTGTGGTTTTAAAAACATTTCAACCTATAGAAATGATACCCATGAAGCCAGTATGGATTTAACCTTGGCCAAAACCATCACCGGTTTTTCTGAATTTGTAAAAGACACACAGCCCAATTTAATTGTGGTTCATGGTGATCGTGTTGAAGCTTTGGCAGGAGCCATAGTAGGTAGCTTGAATAATATTTTGGTGGCCCATGTAGAAGGTGGTGAATTATCTGGAACTATCGATGAATTGTTGCGTCATGCTACCAGTAAAATGAGTCATATTCATTTTGTGTCCAATGACAAAGCGAAGTCCTTATTAGAACAAATGGGGGAATTGCCAGAATCTATTTATAGCATTGGTTCTCCAGACGTTGATATGATGTTTTCAAATTCGTTACCAGATTTACAAACTGTTAAAACGTATTATAATATTCCATTCGAAACCTATAGCGTTGCCATGTTTCATCCGGTGACTACAGAGCATATTCAAATGGAGCATTATGCAAAGGAGTTTGTAAATGCTTTAAAAACGAGTAGTAAAAACTATGTGGTTATTTATCCGAATAACGACATGGGAAGTCAAACCATTTTGGATACCTATCAGAATATTTTAAATCATCCAAATTTCAGGGTGTTTCCTTCCATTAGGTTCGAATATTTTTTAACCTTATTGAAACATTCCAGTTTTATCATAGGCAATAGCAGTGCGGGTGTACGCGAAGCACCTTATTACGGCATTCCTACGGTTAATATTGGTACACGGCAACACAATAGAAGTATTTCTAGTGCTATTATTAATACGGATTATAAAGTTGATGCTATTTTAAAAGGTATCGAAACCGCTGAACAAGTTGTTTTAGAAAAAATGACAGACTTTGGAAATGGAAACAGTGCCGAAGAATTTTTAAACGTTTTGAAATCGGAATCCCTTTGGAAGACGAATCATCAAAAACAATTTAGAGCACTTTCATGAAAAAATTAGGATTGGTAATTACCGATGGTGTTGGCTTTAGAAATTTTATTTTAAGTGATTTTTTACAATATACTGAAGATACTTTCGATGAGGTTGTTATTTTATCATGCTTACCAAAGGAAGTATATGCGTCTCACACTAACATTCGGGTGATTGAATTAGATGTTTTTGAAGAAACCTTTAAAACATGGTTTTTCAGGAAAGCTAAGGAAATAGGACATCTTAAAATGCACCAAAAAGGGAATTTAGGGATTCTGGATAATTTAAAAACCAATGATTCCAAGCTAAAAACAACCAGAGGTTATGCAACGCGTTTTATATATAGGTTCACCTCTTTATTTCACTCTGAGTTTTGTATTCAACAATTTCAAAAATTGCAAAATCTCACATTTTCAAATCATAACATCACAAAAACATATAGTTCTATTTTAGAACAAGAGTCTTTTAGCTTGTTGTTTTTTACCCATCAGCGTCCACCATACATAGCACCGTTGGTTTATGCGGCACAACAATTAAAACTGAACACCGTCGCCTTTATTTTCAGCTGGGATAATTTGGCATCAAAAGGTAGAATGGCATCCAATTTTGATTATTACTTGGTGTGGAGCGATTTAATGAAACAAGACTTATTACAGTTTTACATATCCATAAAAGAAGCACAGATTAAAGTTGTTGGCACGCCACAATTTGTACCCTACGTGATGCCTGAATATAAAATGTCAAAGCAAGCGTTTCTATCAGAATTCAATCTAGAGACTCATTTAAAAACGATTTGTTTTAGTTGTGGCGATATTTCTACCAGTAAAAATGATGAGCTTTATATAGAAACTATTGCTCTTGCCATGGTAGAGAAGCGTATAGAACCCGTTAATTTTATTGTTAGAACATCCCCGGCCGAAGACCCCATTCGATTTAATCCTTTAGTTGAAAAGTTTCCATTCATTAAGTGGAATTTTCCAAAATGGAATCAAGTACGATCAAATCATCAAGAATCTTGGTCTCAACGTATTCCAACCCTTGAGGATGTGAAACAATTAAGAGCTTTACTGGAATATTCAGATTTGAATATCAATATGCTTTCTACCATGAGCTTAGATTTTATGCTGTTTGATAAACCTGTTATCAATCCTATTTTCGGAAATGCTAGTAACGGTTTGTATGATGACCAACGATTTTTAGGATATGCCCATATTCAGCATTTGGTGGACAGTAAAGCTTCAAAAATTGTAAAAGATCAAGCGCAATTACTTCAGGCTATTTCAGAATATTTAAATAACGATACAGACTCAGAAAATCGCAAAAATTTTATAATACAGCAAGTTGGTGTATCTTTAGAAGACACTAATAAACAAGTCGTGTTAAGTTTAAAAGAATGGGCGAAATAAGAAAGCATATTGCTGTGATTTGCAACTACGAACTTCTTGAAAGTAGAGTAGGCGGTATGGATTATTTTTTCTGGGCTTTTAATAAAGCTTGCCAAGGACAGCATATTGAAGTTGATTGGTTTTTCCCCAATACAAGCGCTCATGGTGATTATGCGGCTTTCAAAATTTCTCCTTCAGAGAACCATCCTTTAGAACAACATTTTCTAAATCATATTAAAACTCAACAAGTTCAGTATTCACATATTATCACGCATTTTGTAGAGTTGTGCACCTCATTTTATGCCAACATAAAAAAACTGCAAACTGCAATTATCATTGCGGTAGACCACAATCCAAGGCCATTAAAAGGTTATCCACTTAAAAAGCGACTTAAAAAACGTTTAAAAGGCATGTTGTATTCAAAATATGTGGATGTGTTTATTGGGGTTTCCAACTATACCAGTCAGGCTATTTTACATGATTTTGGTAACCATATAAAACCAAAAACCCAAACTATTTATAATGGTGTTTATATGGATACCATCATCCCAAAGATTACTGAAAGACGTCGAAAAAACCCAAAGTTTTTAGTGGTTTCCCATTTACGGGAATCTAAAGGCATTCAGGATTTAATTAGCGCTGTAAGTTTATTGTCTGAAGAATTTAAAGCGACATTAAGTATTGATGTTTATGGTGATGGTCCTTATAAAAGCGAATTGCTTCATTTAGTTTCAAACCATCATTTAGAATCTGTTCTCCATTTTAAAGGCAGTCAATCCCATTTAAAAACCCTTTATCAACATTATGATTATTTAATTCAACCTACCCACATGGAGTGTTTTAGCCTATCCATTTTAGAAAGTCTAGCGGCCAACATTCCCGTTATAACCACTCCAGTTGGAGGAAACACTGAAGTTATAACCCATAACAAAAATGGCTTTATATTTGAAACAAAAAACAGTCAGGCATTATCTGGCTTGTTAGACGACATTATAAAAGGAGAAACCTATATTATAGGCAATACACGGACTTTAATAGAGGACCAATTTTCAATGAAAAGGATGGTACAAAAACATTTAGAATTATTAAAAAATAATTAATGCTGTTTAATTCATTTACATTTTTCATCTTTTTTATTATAGTTTTTTTTATTTATTGGTTTCCTCTTAAAGATAAAACAAAAGCACAGAATCTTTTTATATTAATTTCAAGTTATATTTTTTACGCTTGGTGGGATTGGAGATTTCTTGCTTTGATTGTACTTAGTACGTTAGTTGATTATTTTGTTGGTAAACTTTTAAGCTTAGAACTAAAAACTATTAGAAGAAAGCTACTATTACTTATAAGTATTACTTTTAACTTGGGGTTGCTTTGTTATTTTAAATACTATAATTTTTTTATTGATAATTGGATTAATGCATGGCAAAGTATTGGCGTTGAATTTAATGTTACGTCTTTGAATATTATTTTACCCGTTGGAATTTCTTTTTATACATTCCAGACCATGAGCTATACCATTGATGTTTATAGAAACAAAATTAATAATTCAAATTCATTAATAAACTTCTCAACCTTTGTAGCATTTTTTCCTCAGTTAGTAGCAGGTCCAATAGAAAGAGCTTCGCATTTATTGCCACAATTTAGTGTTAAAAGAATTTTTAATTACGAATATGCAGTATCTGGATTCTATTTAATTGTTTGGGGATTATTTAAAAAAATGGTTATTGCAGATACATGTGCTACTTATGTAAATGTCATATTTGATAATTACGAAAACATGAATTCACTAAGTCTGTTTCTAGGAGCAGTCTATTTTGCTTTTCAAATTTATGGAGATTTTTCAGGATATTCAGATATTGCTATTGGTATATCAAGGCTTTTAGGATTTGACATCATGCAGAATTTTAACAAGCCTTATTTCTCAAGAAATATTGCAGAATTTTGGAGACGTTGGCATATATCATTATCTACTTGGTTTCGAGATTATTTATATATACCTATCGGTGGTAGTAAAGGAAAACTAATTATTAAGCTTCGTAATGTTTTTATAATTTTTTTAGTTAGTGGTTTTTGGCATGGTGCAAATTGGACATTCGTTTTTTGGGGATTATTAAATGCTTTATATTTTATACCATTATTGTTACTTAATAAAAACCGCAAGTATTTAAATAATTTGTCGATTAATTTTAATAAATCAGGAATAGCTAACCTTTTAAATATTGTTTCAACATTTTTATTAGTTGTAATTGCATGGGTGTTTTTTAGAGCTAAAACAATTACAGATGCTTTTGCATATTTAAAACGTTTAATTTTAGACTTAAATTTTTCAATACAATACCTATCTATAGACCGATATACTATTGAAATTATGATTTTATTATTGTTTTTCGTTTTAATAGAGTGGTTTTCAAGAAATTTTGAACATCCTTTTGTAGGTAAGTTCAAAACTATATTTTTAGCAACAATTATTTTTTTAGTAATTGTTTTAGGAGTTTATTCAGAACATTCAGATTTTATATATTTTCAATTCTAAATGAAAAGGTTTTTAAGAAATAGCATAGTTATTCTAGTAGGTATTATTATGGTATTATTTCTTTTAGATATTTTATATACATATGTTTACAATAATTCTTTTCCGAGGAATAAGACACAATATATTTTAAGTTTAAAAGAAGGAGAGAAGTTAGATTACGTTTTTTTAGGAAGTTCAAGAGTTGAAAACTCAATTGTAAGTACTGAAATAGAAAGACTTACAGAAAAAACAACAATAAATTTTGGTACTCAAGGAGCCCGATTAGATGATATGAATGTCTTTTTAAGACTTTTAATTGATAAAAAAGTGAAGATAAAAAAACTTTTTGTTCAAGTAGATTATATATATAATCATGAGTCGAGTTCAGATATTGTTCGCTCTCAAGCATTGCCTTATATAAAAAGTAATAAAGTTATTAATGATTATTTAAAACGAGTAGATTCTAATTATTTTAGAAATTGTTATTTCCCCTTTTATAGATATTCAACAAACGACTACAGATTGGGCTTTAGAGAGTTTTTTGCAAGTTTAGTTAATAAAAAATCCAAGGTTAATTTCAGAGAAGGATTTGTTCCGCTATTTGGAGTTATGAGTGAAAATAATATAGGAGGTGTTGAATTGCCAAAATCAATTTTAAAGACTAATAAGAGTATTACAGAAATAGATTCTTTATGTAAAGCAAATGAAATAGATGTTATTTATTTTTGTGCACCATTTTGTTCAAAGTTAAAAACTAATGGTTATCTAGATAAATTGAAAGCAAAGATTTCTAATTTCAAAGACTTTTCATCATATGTTCCAAACGATTCTTTATTTCAAAATTGTAGTCATTTAAACAATCAGGGTGCTCAAGAATTCACTAAATTATTGATAGAAGACTTAAATTTATGAAAATAGCCTTTTTAACTCCAGAATATCCGCACCCTAAAACCGGAACCGCTGGTGGGATTGGTACCAGTATTTTAAATCTATCTAAAGCCTTGTCTCATTTAGGACACGATATTAGCATACTTGTTTATGGACAAGATCAAGATGATTCTTTTGTTGAAGAAGGTATTCACTTTTATAAAATAAAGAATATTAAAGTAAAAGGCTTATCGCTCATCCTGACTCAAAAAAAAGTAGAACGCTTGATCAATACCTTGTACGATTCTGGAAAGATTGATATTGTAGAGGCTCCAGACTGGACAGGGTTTACGGCGTTTATAAATCTGAAATGCCCTTTGGTTATCAGGGAAAATGGTAGTGACACCTATTTTTGCCATTTAGATAACAGAAAAGTTAAGTTTAAAAATAAATTCTTAGAAAAACGCGCCCTTAAAAACGCCGATGGCCTTATTAGTGTCAGTGCCTTTACAGGGCTTTTAACAAACCAATTATTAGGTTTAAATAAAAAATTTATCGTCATTCCAAACAGTATTGATGCATCTTTGTTTCAACCGAAGCCAAGTGAATCTAATAAATTAAGTATCCTGTATTTTGGCACTTTAATTCGAAAAAAAGGGCTTTTAGAATTGCCTAAAATATTTAATTTTGTTCATAATTCAAATACCGAAGTGGAATTAATTCTCGTTGGCAAAGATAGTGGCGAATTTAAAATAGGTTCTTCTTCAACATGGCAATTAATGCAACCGCTTTTCAATGAAACTGCTCTAAAAAAAGTAAGTTATTTGGGCGCTGTAGAGTATTCTAAAATTCAGAATTTTATAAAAGATGCCACGGTTTGCGTATTTCCTACCTTTGCAGAAGCCTTACCGGTATCGTGGTTGGAGGCGATGGCCATGGAAAAAGCCATTGTAGCCTCCAATATCGGTTGGGCTAAAGAAATGATAGACGATGGTAAAGAAGGGTTTTTGGTGCGTCCAACCCATCATCAGGAATATGCAGAACGTATTTTGGAGCTTTTAGATAATGCCCACAAACGGACTCTGTTTGGAAAAGCAGCTAGAGAAAAAGTTAAAGCAAAATTCAGCCATAATTTAGTAGCTAAACAATCCGTTGAATTTTATAAATCAGTAATAGAATCTTGATAGAATTAAAAGAACATATCACAGCATCAGGTGAGGTTTTATTATATAATGGTCATCCAGATTTAAAAATGCTCGATGCATTGGCTTTGGGTGAAGGCGATATTTGGCACAGTAGTTTAGACCAAAGTTTTAAAAACGTCTTTCCTGAAATTATTTACCAAACCGTGGTGTATTTCTGGTATGCTAATGATTTTGATGCTTTAGAAAAATCAGTCAGTTGGCGCATTAACCCTAATGCTTTTGTGATTAGGAAACAGGTTTGGGATACTTTTGGCGGCTTTGATTTAGATTATGAAAATATTCAAACATCTGCCTTAGACTTTGGTTTTAATACGTTACGGTATCAAGGTGTCATTCCGTTATACATCAAAGGATTGTTTGAAGGTATTATTGAAG
>Ga0210027_1001644_pt1 | contig 20375 bp, 23 predicted proteins | sample CryGeymeta201510_FD_183978 | JGI IMG/M metagenome (GOLD analysis project Ga0210027, IMG submission 183978) | Groundwater microbial communities from Crystal Geyser aquifers in Utah, USA - Crystal Geyser metaG 2015-10 (SPAdes) (version 2) | ecosystem: Environmental > Aquatic > Deep subsurface >...
GCTGAAAGTCCATACAGCCGCCCAAGATAATCCAAAAACTCACCCGGCGTCAGCCAGGGATAAAAGGCCGGCTCCTCGGGAAGATAGCCAATCCGCCGGGCCAGATGGCGGCCATCCGTGGACAGGTCAATGCCCGCGACCCAAGCCCGCCCACTCGTCGGTCGCGCCAGGCCAGTCAGGATGCGCATGGTGGTGGTCTTGCCCGCGCCGTTCGGGCCAAGGAAGCCAAACACGGTCCCAGGCTCGACGGTCAAGTCCAGGCCATCCAGGGCGCGCACTCTCCCATAGATTTTGACCAGCCCTTCAATGCGAATGCTGCTCATTTTGGCTCCTGCATTACGCCTCGTCCACCCGGCCAAATACAAAGTAGACAATCGGCCCAATGATGTTGATAAAGAGGATCACCAGCGCCCAGGCCCATTTGGGGCCGCGTGTGTGCGGGCGGCGGACCAAATCCACAAGGGCGGCGACCAGCAGGGCAAGTTGGATGACCAGCACTGGGACCAGGAACGGAATAAAATCACGAAACCTATCCATTATGCTTTCCTTTCGGATCACCAGCCTTACAAGGATTTATGCCCTGTAAGGCTGGTTGACGTTCCACGTGAAACGTGACGTGGTGCGTAACCTCACGAATCACGCATTACGTTTTACGTTTTACTTCTTCTCTTTTGGCAGGTTCTGCTGCGCCAGCGAGACCATGCCGCTCAGTCCGCCCAGGTTCATCGTATCCACCGCGCTGCTGGGGACAATGACCAGCGCGCCCTTCTCCTTCAGTCCCTCGAAGAGCATGTTCATCGCCCGCAGGTGCAGGGCCGTGGGGTTATTAACATAGGCCTGGGAGGCCTCGGCAAACGAACCCGCAATTTGCTTTTCCGATTCGCCCAGGATGACGCGCGCCTGGCGCTCGCGCTCGGCTTGCGCCTGACGGGACATGGCATCTTCCAGGTCTTGCGGGATGACGATGTCGCGGATCTCGACCGATTGGACAGTAATACCCCAGGGCGTGGTGCGCTCGTCAATGATCTTCTGCAAGTCGGCATCCATCTTGGCGCGGCCGATCAGGATATCAGCCAAGCTCATCTGTCCGATGATCTCGCGCAGAGCGGTTTGCGCAGCCCAGGCGATGGCGGCGCGGTAGTCGGCGACCTCGAGGGCAGCCTTTTCGGCATCCCAGACAACCCAGAACAGCACCGCATCCACGTCCACCGGCACGGTATCCTTGGTCAGCGTCTTCTCGGCGGAGAAGGGCGTCACCATGACGCGGTGGTCAATCCAGTTCGCCAGCGTATCCACGATCGGAATCAGCCAGAAAGCGCCCGGCCCGGCCAGTTTGTGGAACCGGCCCAGGCGCAAGACAATGGCCTTCTCCCATTGCGAGGCGACTTTCAGCGCCAGCAGGATGTACAGCCCTACCAGCAACCAACCAATGATCCACATAGCCGTCCAGAAGTCGCTCAAGACTCCATTCGTGGACATTATGATTCCGCCGAGCATGGCGACCAGCAAGAACACACCGAATAGGAAACCGGCGATGCCAGGGATGTGCAGGTCGGGCTGCTGGCGTGCCTGCGCTCGCAGGCTTTGATCTTTGGAAACAGTTGGGGACATAGCATTCTCCTTTATTGGGATTCAGGTTCAAGGTCCGAAAGGTGACCGGTTGCTTGCCAACGTGTCACCTGGTATTTCAGGATTTCGATCAGTTCCTCAGGCGAGGCTTTCAGACGTTCGGCGTCGGCCAGAAAGCGATGGGTCAGCGCCTCAAGAGCCTTTTGCCGGATGCTCTCGGTAACCTCGGGCGGAGGCATTTCCATGATGTAGGTGCCGCGTCCTTGCTGGGTCGAGATGATGCCGGCCTGATCCAGGATGCGGTAGGCACGCGCGATGGTGTTGAAGTTGACCCTCAATTCCAGGGCCAACGTACGGACGGTGGGGAGCTGGTCGCCGGGCTTGATCCGGCCGCTGGCGATCATTTCTTTGATGCGTTCCACGATCTGCACATAAATCGGGATGCCGGAGCGAAAATCTATTTCGAGATCCATAGCTAAAATTGTATCATTGTCTCATTGTATGATTGTATCATTGTACTAATTGTATACCGTTTTCTAATTTTGTCAAGCCCTTTGTGGCAAATTCTCCCCTCGCCCGCCATGCAGACCAGAGAGTTATTTTCAACAGGGACGCGTACAGCGGCTGTTTTGGAAGCCTACCGGCGACCATTTGCGGCGACCTCTGAACCAGTGGTAGAATCATCCCAGAAGTTTATATTCAGGAGATGAGCTATGGAACAAGAAACCGGTACGTTTACCGTCAAGAAAGGACTGGCGCAGATGCTTAAAGGCGGCGTCATCATGGATGTGGTCACGCCCGAACATGCCAGGATCGCCGAGGACGCTGGTGCGTGCGCGGTGATGGCGCTGGAACGCGTCCCGGCCGACATCCGCGCCCAGGGCGGCGTCGCCCGCATGTCGGACCCGGACCTGATCCTCAAAATCATGGACGCGGTCAGCATCCCGGTCATGGCCAAATGCCGCATCGGGCACTTCGTCGAGGCGCAGATTTTGGAAGCCATCGGCGTGGACTACATTGACGAATCCGAGGTGCTGACGCCTGCCGACGAGGAACATCACATCTTGAAGCACAACTTCAAGATCCCATTCGTGTGCGGCTGCCGCAACCTGGGCGAGGCGCTGCGGCGAATCGGCGAGGGCGCGGCCATGATCCGCACCAAAGGCGAGGCCGGGACAGGCGACGTGGTCGAGGCTGTGCGTCACGCCCGCGCCGTGCTGGGCGAGATCCGCCGCCTGACTACCATGGCCGAGGAAGAGCTGATGGCCTACTCCAAGGAGATTGGCGCGCCGTACGAGCTGGTCAAGGAGACCAAAGTGCTGGGCCGCATGACGGTGGTCAACTTTGCCGCCGGCGGCATTGCCACGCCCGCCGACGCGGCCCTGATGATGCAGCTCGGCGTGGACGGCGTCTTCGTCGGCTCGGGCATCTTCAAGTCTGGCGACCCGGCCAGGCGCGCCGCGGCCATCGTCAAGGCGACCACCCACTTTCGCGATGCGGGCATCCTGGCCGAAGTCAGCAAGAACCTCGGCGAGCCAATGGTCGGAATCAATGTTTCACAGATGCCGGAAGCGGAAAAGATCGCCGGGCGCGGGTGGTGATGTGAGGGACCCTTGCGTAGCATTTGGAAAATCCGCTACTACATTGATCCAGTGACAGATTCTCCCCACATCTTCAATCACCAGGTCACCGAAGGCGATGTGGAAGAAATCCTGGCAAGGCCGGGTGAGGATCGTCAAGGCTACGAAGGCGCCCGAATAGCTATCGGTCAAACAAAAGCTGGCCGGTATCTCCGGGTTATTTACGTACCTGACCCGGAGGCTGGCAGCGTCTTCGTGATAACCGCGTATGAGCTGCGTGGAAAAGCTCTCGCCGCGTACCGGCGGCGTAAACACAGGAGAAGAAAAGAATGAAAAACAATCGTTTTCCACCAGGATGGGATGAGGCGCGAGTGAAGCGAGTCCTGGCTCACTATGAGACTCAATCCGAGGATGATGCTGCGGTTGAGGACGAAAAAGCATTCAAAGGCAAAGCACGCACCGTCATTGAAGTTCCAATCGAGCTAATGCCGGTTATCCGCGAAATCATCGCACAATACGAGGCTGTCGAACACGCCTGATGCCCATAAAGCACCTATGAAAATCGGAGTCCTTGCCATCCAGGGCGATTTCGCAGAACACATTGCAATGCTCAAGCGCCTGGGCGTTGAGAGCGCCGAGGTGCGCCTGCCCAGCCATCTCGCAGGGCTGGATGGGTTGATCATCCCCGGCGGCGAATCGACCACCATCGGCAAGCTGGCCGTGGATTTCGGCCTGATGGAGCCACTGATCCAGTTTGGTGAAAAGCACGCCATCTGGGGCACCTGCGCCGGGGCGATCTTCCTCTCGAAGGATGCCCGTCGTTCCCAGCCCTTGCTTGACCTGATGAATATCACTGTGGCGCGCAACGCTTTTGGCCGCCAGGTAGACTCCTTCGAGGCTGACCTGGATATCGAACCGCTCAAGCAGGCTACCAAAACGACCGCGCCTTACCATGCCATCTTCATCCGCGCCCCAATCATCGAAGCGGTGCATGGCGAGGCGAAGGCGCTTTGCACCTTGCCGGATGGCCGCATCGTGGCTGCACAGCAAGGCAAGCTGCTGGCTACATCGTTTCACCCAGAACTGACCGCTGACGACCGCTTCCATCGTTACTTCCTCCACCTCGCATCCCCTAACCCCTAACCCGCACCTCACCATGCCCGTCCGTTCTCTCGACCTTCTTGATCTGCCCACTCTTGCCCGTTATCGCCGCGATGTGCTATCCCTCGATAGTGCGCGGACGTTGACGCGCGGCAATCCGCTTGGGGCGGTCGCGCTGCTGGCGTACCTGAACCCGCGCCGCCACATCTACACCGCCGTCTGCAGCGGGGATGGTCTTACCTTGATGGGCCAGGTCGTACAGAGCGCAGGTGAACCTTTTGCACGCCTGACCTTCCTGGCTCCCAACGAGCTGCTCGGCGCGGGTGAAGTCCCCCTTCTCGACCATCTGGCCAGGCACGCCGGAGGCTGGGGTGCGCCGCACCTGCTGGCAGAAGTGGATGAGCGCTCGAAGGCTTTCAAATCCCTGCGGCAAGCAGGGTATGCCATGTACGCCTGGCAGCGCGTCTGGAAGCTGGACATTTCGGCGACTCCCGCCGCTGGAGACTGGCGCGAAGCAGCCCCGCGCGACCTGGTCGCTGTTCAGTCCCTCTACAACCAGATTGTCCCGGCGCTGATCCAGCCAGTGGAGAGCCTGCCCAGGCAGTTGAACGGAATGATCTGCCGCACGAACGGCGAAATACAGGCTTACGTTGGCCTGACGTATGGCCCGGCCGGCATCTGGGCGCAGCCGTTGATCCACCCGGACGCCGAGGCAGTCCCTGAACGTCTCGCCGCACTTTTACGTGACCTTCCTGACCGGCGTGAGCGCTCCGTCTACGTGTGCGTCCGCTCGTACCAGGCCTGGCTGGAGGGAGTGCTGGAAGACCTGGGCGCGCAGGCAGGGCCAAGACAGGCTGTAATGGTCAAGCGTCTGGCGAAATTGCAGAGGATCGAGGAAAAAATCCCCGTCATGGAAAAAGCCCTCAAGCCCGCCGCGCCGATTGCAAGCTCGACGGAAATGTTGTATAGTAGTAGCTCGGAGAGCTATTATAGTGGCAAAGAGAAGAAATGAGAAACACAGCCGTTCAGAAAGTCGTTCACAAGATCAACCTGCGCGACCAGAAGAGCGATTTCGCTTACTGGCAGAGGCAACCGCCCGCCGCGCGCCTCGCCGCGCTGGAGGAAATCCGCCGGGAATACCATCGCTGGAGATACGGTGCTGAACCAAGATTTCAAAGAGTTTATACAATCGTTAAACGATAATGGTGTCCGCTATCTGGTTATCGGCGGCTATGCAGTTGCCTTTCACGGCCACCCGCGTTACACCAAAGACATGGATGTCTGGATTGCGATGGATGCCGAGAATGCTGCGAACATGGTCAAGGCTTTGGATCAATTCGGCTTTGCCTCGCTGGGCCTCCAGGCAGCGGATTTTCTCACGCGCGATCAGATCATCCAGTTAGGTTATCCTCCCAATCGAATTGACGTGATTACAACCGCCACTGGGGTAGATTTTGAGACCTGCTACGCGGCGCGTGTCCAGGCAGATGTAAACGGTCTTCTGGTCAACTTCATTGACCGGGAAAGCTTGAAACGCAATAAAATAGCCGCCGGAAGACACCAAGATTTAGCGGATGTGGAACATCTTGAATGAATTTTCTCTGTGCCGTATCAGAGTTCTACTATCAGTTTATAAATTATGACCCAGTTAAAAATCACCGACGACCTCGACGCCCTGCTCAACGTGCTCCCCGAAGCCATCGTCGCGGCCGTCCATAAAGCCAATAACTACGACGATCTGCTCGAGATCATCCTTGATCTTGGGCGCGTCCCCACGGCGCGCTTCGTGGATCGCGAAGTTGTCTTGAGCGATAAGGAAGTGACCCGCGCCGAGATTGACTACGTGGACGAGCGCACCGGCGAGTTCGACGCCGACAACCGCGCCGGCCTCGAACGCACCCTGCACCGCATCTCCGCCATCCGCAACCGGCGCGGCCACATCGTCGGTCTGACGCTGCGCGTCGGGCGCGCCGTCTACGGCACGGTGGACATCATCCAGGATATCGTCGAGTCGGGCAAGTCGCTGCTCATCCTCGGCCGCCCGGGCGTGGGTAAAACCACCCTGCTGCGCGAGGCTGCCCGCATCCTGGCCGAGAACAAGCGCGTCATCGTTGTGGACACCTCCAACGAGATCGGCGGCGACGGCGACGTACCGCACCCCGCCGTGGGCAAGGCGCGCCGGATGCAGGTGCGCGAACCCATGCTCCAACACGAGGTGATGATCGAGGCGGTCGAGAACCACAATCCCGAAGTCATCGTCATTGACGAGATCGGCCGTGAGTTGGAAGCCGCCGCTGCCCGCACCATCGCCGAGCGCGGCGTGCAACTCATCGGCACAGCGCACGGCAACACCCTCGACAACCTGCTGCTCAACCCGACCCTCTCCGACCTGGTCGGCGGCATCGAGGCCGTCACCCTCTCCGATGAAGAAGCGCGTCGGCGCGGCACGCAGAAGACCGTCCTCGAACGGCGCGCCCCGCCCACCTTCGACGTGCTGGTCGAGATCCAGCAGCGCGACCGGCTGGCCGTCCACATGGACATCGCCGAGTCGGTGGACGCTCTGCTGCGCGGCTATCCCCTCCCGCCGGAAATCCGCACGCGGGATGCCGAGGGCAGGATCCAGATCGAGAAAGCCGCGCCCGTCCCCGGGTCCAGACCTGAATCCGAGTTCCGCATCGAGAACGGGAAAGGGCCGCGCCGGACCCTTCGATCCCCTGCCGGGGACAGGCAGGGCTTCGACAAGCTCAACCTACCAGCTCAGGGCGACGCCTCGTACCTGTCCACCGTATCGGAGCCTGTGTCCACCCCTTATCCCGCATCTGCGCGCACGCCCTTGCAGCCGGTGCGCGTCTACCCTTACGGCGTGGCCCGTAACCGGCTAATGCAGGCTGCCAAGCGGTTGGGAGTGCCGGCGGTGGTGGCGAGAGACGTGGGCGAGGCGAACGTGCTGGTGACGCTGCGCTCATACTATCGCGACCGCCAGCAGACGGTGATGGATGCCGAGCATCGCGGCATGCCAATCTACGTTCTGCGGGCGAACACGGTCAGCCAGGTAGAGCAGTTCTTGAGCGACCTGTTCAACCTCTCGGAAGTGCAGCCCCTGCCGGGCGAGATGGAGAGCGTGGCGCAGCAAACCCAGGCTGCCATCGCCGCCGTGCTGAATGGCGAGCGCTGGGTGGATCTGCCCGCCGGCCCGGCCACCGCGCGTCGCCTCCAACACGAGATGGCGCGCCAGGCGGAGTTGGTCTCGCATTCGTATGGGAAAGAGCCGCGCAGGCATGTGAGGATATTCAGAGAGTAAAGAAGTACACAAGTAGACAAGTAGACAAGTAGACAAGTAGACAAGTAGACAAGCAGACAAGTAGACAAGTAGACAAGTAGACAAGTAGACAAGTAGACACATCCCTCTACTTGTTTACATGTTTACTTGTATACCTGTCTATCTACCCCCCCCATGTTCATCACCCTCGAAGGTCCCGAAGGCTCCGGCAAGACCTCGCACATGAAACCCCTGGCCGAATGGCTGGCGGGACAGGGCTACCGCGTCCACACGGCGCGCGAGCCGGGCGGCACGTCCATCAGCGAGCAGATCCGCGCCGTCATCCACGACTTGAAGAATACCGAGATGCACCCGCGCGCCGAGACGCTGCTCTACCAGGCGGCACGGGCGCAGATCGTGGAGCAGGTCATCCGCCCGAAACTGGCCGAGGGCTACATTGTGCTTTGCGACCGTTATGCCGATTCCACCATCGCTTACCAGGGTTACGGCCACCAACAAAACCTGGAGGAGGTGCGTGCCCTCATCCGCTACGCCACGGGTGGGCTTGTCCCCGATTTGACGATTTTGCTGGATGTGGACGTGGAAGTGGGACTAAAGCGAAAAACAAAAAACGCGGAATGGAACCGGCTGGATGCCTATGATTTGGAATTCCATCAGCGCGTGCGGGCGGGGTATTTGGAAATGGCGAAGCAGGAGCCGGGAAGGTGGGTGGTGGTGGACGCGGGGCGGAAGTGGGAGGTAGTGCAAGAACGATTAAGGGTAGTGATCCTGGAAAAATTACAAAACGTGTGAGCCTCGCTGCTTGTGCGTTTTTATTTTCTTGCTGTAGCACGAATTCCGTGTTATCATATATCCATGATACAGTCCTTCGGAAATGCTGGCACGGAAGACATTTTCAACGGCGTCAACAGCACTGCCGCGCGAAGGACTTGTCCCGAAAATCTGTGGAGAATCGCGGCCCGCAAACTTGATCAGGTTGATTCGGTCACATCCCTACAAGAGTTACGCATCCCGCCCGGCAACCGGCTCGAAGCCTTGTCTGGCGACCGCAAAGGCCAACATAGCATCCGCATCAATGACCAGTTCCGCATCTGTTTTGTGTGGACTGAGCAAGGCCCCGACCAGGTAGAAATTGTGGATTACCACTAGGAGTAAAAATATGATTCGCGTCCCCACCTCTCGCGCCCCCACTCACCCCGGCGAAATGCTGCTGGAAGAGTTTCTCGTACCGATGGGCATCACCCAGCGCGAACTGGCGGCTGCCATCCACGTGCCTTATCAGCGCGTCAACGATCTGGTCAATGGACGGCGGGGCGTCACGACCAGTACCGCATTACGCCTGGCAAAATACTTCGGTACCTCACCTGATTTTTGGATGAACCTGCAACTGCGCTGGGATTTGTATTTCGCGCAACAGGGCGAGTCGCCCATCCTGGGAACGATTCAACCACGCGTGCCCGCCACATCAACAGCAGCGTAGAAGGATAAAACGCGTGAGTCTCGCCGCCCACGCGTTTTTCTTTCACTGGTTACTGATTACGGCTAACTGTTTCCTGTCCACCGGCAACGGCCCCAAAAAAAATACATTTCTCCCATCCCCCTATCTTCGATTGATCCCACAAACTTTGCGACAAGGAGATTCTTATGCTCGAAATGGAAACCGAACTCACCGCACTCAAAACCCGCTTGATCGAGATCTCGGACCTGAATAATGCTGCCGCTGTGTTAGGCTGGGATCAAGCCACCTACATGCCGTCCGGCGGCGCGGAAGCGCGCGGCCGCCAGATGGCCACGCTGGCAAAGCTCGCGCAGGAAAAATTCATTGACCTGGCGGTCGGCAAGCTGCTGGACGACCTGCAACCCTACGAGGAAAGCCTGCCCTACGATTCAGACGACGCCAGCCTGATCCGGGTGACGCGCCGCGATTACGAACGCGCCATCAAGATCCCGCCTGAGTTCGTCGGGCGTTTTTCTGCCCACAGTTCCGAGTCCTACCAGGCCTGGACCGAAGCGCGTCCGGCGAACGATTTCGCCCGCCTCCGCCCGCTGCTCGAAAAGACGCTCGACTTGAGCCGAGAAATGGCGAACTTCTTCCCCGGTTACGAGCACATCGCCGACCCGTTGATTGACTTCGCCGATTACGGCATGAAAGCCGCCTCGGTGCGCGCCCTGTTCGCCGAGCTGCGCGAGAAGACGGTTCCCATCGTCCAGGCCATCACCGCGCAGGCCCCAGCGGATGATTCCTGCCTGAAGAGGAACTATCCCGAAGCGGGGCAATTTGCTTTTTCCGAGTTGACAATCAAGCGCTTAGGCTATGATTACACCCGTGGCCGTATGGACAAGACCCACCACCCTTTCACCACCGGATTCTCCATCGGTGACGTACGCATTACGACCCGCGTCCAAGAAAATTGGCTGGGGGATTGCCTGTTCAGCGCCATTCACGAGGCCGGTCACGCCATGTACGAACAGGGCGTAGATAAGGCTTACGAGGGAACGCCGCTGGCTGGCGGCGCCTCGGCCGGCGTCCACGAGTCGCAATCCCGCCTGTGGGAGAACGTGGTCGGGCGCAGTCGCGGCTTTTGGGAGTATTTCTATCCTGAGTTGCAAAAGACTTTTCCCGAACAGCTCGAGGATGTCTCCCTGGAGACCTTCCACCGCGCCGTCAACAAGGTCGAGCGTTCGCTCATCCGCACGGATGCCGACGAGGTGACCTACAACCTGCACGTCATGCTGCGCTTCGACTTCGAGCTGGAAATGTTGGAGGGCAAGCTGGCCGTCAAGGACCTTCCCGAAGCCTGGCACGAACACTTCCAGGCCGATTTCGGCCTCCGCGCCCCGGATGACCGCGACGGCGTCCTGCAAGATGTGCATTGGTTTGCAGGCCTCATCGGCGGCGTGTTCCAGGGCTACACGTTGGGCAATGTCCTGGGCGCGCAGTTCTACGCCGCGGCGCTCGAAGCGCACCCTGAGATCCCGGACGATATGCGGCAGGGTAAATTCGATACCCTGCATCGCTGGTTGATCGAGAATATCTACAGGCACGGGCGCAAGTACACGGCGGAGGAGTTGGTTCAGCGCGTCACCGGCGGCCCGATCTCGATTGCGCCGTACATCCAATACTTGCACAGCAAGTACGGTGAGCTGTATAAAATATAGTCTCATTAGGATTTGCTGTGATGCAGCAGCAAATGTGGGACAAATTGCCAATTTGTCCTACGCCTACCAGCATATGCGGTGATCTATCACGGCGATTCCCAGAGAACCAAAATATAAGTGACGAGTAATGCGTGATAAGTAACGAGTGATGGTTGAAAAGTGCATCGTTCGACTGGCTACAATTACCCACCTCGAATGGAACAACGCCATGACTCTGACCATCCTTCCCGTCCAGACCGAGGCCGATAAGCGCGCCTTCTACAAGTTCGCCTTCCGCGTCTACCGCGACGACCCAAACTGGGTACCGCACCTCTGGCCGCAGCGCAAGGAATATCTCGATCACAAGGCAGCCTTCTTCACTTACGGCGAGGGCGAGTTCTGGCTGGCGAAGGAAGGCGAGAACGTGGTCGGGACGATCGGCACGGCGGTGGATGCCTCGCGCAACCAGGCCATGGGCTGGAAGGCGGGCATCTTCGGTTTCTTCGAAGTGCTGCCTGAGCGTTACGATGTGGCGAAAGCCATGTGGGATCACGCCTGTGAGTGGACGCGCTGGCGCGGCCTGACCGAACTACAGGGGCCGTATAGCTTCGCACCCAACGGCGATCCGGGGTTTCTGGTGGAAGGCTGCCAGTACATGCCGTCCATCATGATGGGGCACAATCCGCCGTATTACCCGGAGTACGCCGTCCGCTATGGTTTCGAGAAACTCTTCGAGGACCTGGCTTACCGCTATGACCTGGCGACCATCAACTTCGACGTGAACAACGGGCCGCAGATCATTCACAAAATTGCCCAACGCGCCCTGGAACGGCACGGCAAGACTGTCATCCGCACGCCGAAGATGAAGGATTGGGACATCGAGGTGGATAAGCTCCACGCGGTTTACAACAAGTCGCTGGCGGTGCTGCCGGAGTATTCGCCCATCGAGCTGGCCGAGTTCCGGGCGCAGGCAGCAGGATTGAGGTCCGTGATTGACCCGGAGCTGGTTTTCATCGCCGAAGTGGACGGGAAGACGGTCGGCTTTGGGTTGGGGCTGCCCAATATCACCGAGGCGTTAAAGTACGCCAACGGCCTGCAGCAGCCGTGGGATTACGTCCGTTTTGCGCTGGCCCGCCGAAGGGTGCGCAGCGCCTCGTTCAAAATTCTGGCAATTGACCCGCAGTATTGGGGCTACGGGTTGGAAGTGGTCATGTTTCTCGAGATGGGCAAGGCGCTCATCCGCAAGGGCTATACCTGGGTGGACGCCTCGCTGACCAACGAGTTCAACCCACAGACCAACAAACTGGCGACGCGGCTGGGGGCATATGTGTACCGGAGATACCGGGAGTACCGGTTGAGGTTGTAGGGGATTTAGGCTGGAAACAAAAGAAGGATGACAAAATCAGCCAAACCCAAGACGTTTGTCATTTGACACCGAGCCGCCAATAAAGTAATTTAAGCACGCAACACAACTTCTATCGAATTCAGGAGAAATAACCTATGGCAATGAAAATCACCGAAGAGTGCATCGCATGTGGGGCGTGTCTGCCGGAGTGCCCGACCGAGTCAATCAGCGAAGGCGACGGCGTCCTTTACGTGATCAACGCCGAAACCTGCGTGGAATGCGTCGGTCACCACGACTCGCCCCAATGCGTCTCCGTTTGCCCGGTAGAGTGCATCGTCAAGGCATGAATTTCGCAGTATAATCTCGACAATCGAATATCCAAACCTTCGGGGCAGGGTGAAATTCCCGATCGGTGGTATAGCCCACGAGCTAAGTGTCATTCTGAGCGACTGTAAGGAGCGAAGAATCTCAGGGTGACCAGCAGCATGACCCGGCGCAATTCCGGGGCCGACGGTTACAGTCCGGATAGAAGAAGGTACGCGCTGACCCAAGCCGGGTCCAGTTTGCTATGCTTGCCCCGAAAACGATTCCGTTTTCGGGGCATTTTCTGGCAGATAGGATCCGCGCCGGCCGTGTTCCCCTTGCCCCGCAGGCCTGCCCTGAACGAAGTGAAGGGTCTTCCCTGTGGGGCAGTTGTTTTTCCCCAGGATGCGCTCCAGCCGCCGTCCCTTCGACAGGCTCAGGGCAAGCCTCGGCGGCGTGGACGCCGCCTGGAGCCTGAAACTATGGACTCGAACCTCCTCCGCAAACCCTCCCACATTCCGCGCCGCCGCAGCTATTGGAGCGTGGTCTTCTCATTGGCCTTCGCCCTGGTTGCCTGGTGGGTCGTCAGCCAGACCTCGGGCTTACCGGCTTTCATCCTGCCCTCGCCGGGCCAGGTCTGGACCCGTTTCCTGCGCGCCCTCGCAGACGGCAGCCTGCTCCTGAACACCGCCGTGACGTTGGAGGAGGTCTTGCTTGGCCTGCTGGCCGGGACGGTCTTTGCCAGCGCGCTGGGATACTTACTGGCCAAGTCGCGGCTCTTCGAGCGCCTCCTGTCCCCCTATTTGGTCGCCACGCAGGCCATCCCCATCGTCGCCATTGCGCCGCTGATGGTCATCTGGTTCGGGCCGGGCATGTTCTCCAAGGTGCTGATCTGCGCGCTGATCGTCTTCTTCCCGGTGCTGGTCAATACGGTGGTCGGCGTGCGGGCCGTGCCGAGATCCCTGCACGACCTGATAGGCTCGCTGCGCGCCACGCGCTGGCAGACCCTGCGCCATCTGGAACTTCCCGCCGCGCTGCCTATCCTGCTGGGCGGATTGCGCATTGGCGCCACGCTCTCGGTCATCGGGGCGGTGGTGGGCGAGCTGGTCGGCGCGAACCATGGCCTGGGCTTCCTGGTCAACGTCGGGCGCGGCCAATACGATACCGCCCTGGTCTTCGTGGCCGTCTTCACCCTGATCGCCCTGGCGTTGGCGCTGTATGGCGGCGTCTCTTTTCTGGAGAGTCGCCTGTTGGCCTGGCAGGAGTCGTTCGAACGTTAGCACGTTTGAACGTTGGCAAGCAAGTTTGAACGTTGGCAGATTTGAACGTTCACATGCTATCCGATAAAGGAGTCTACATGAGCAAAACCTTACGCTTTACGTTTCACGTTTCACGTTTCACGTCTCGCTTTTTACGTTTCACGTTTTACGTTTTACTTCTTGCCCTTACTGCCTGCTCCTCTGCTCTCTCCCCCTCTGCTCCCCCGCAGCTCACCCACCTCCGCCTGCCGCTGGGGTACATCCCCAATATCCAATTTGCCCCTCTGTACGTGGCGGTGGAGAGGGGCTATTTTGCGGATGCAGGCATCCAGGTCGAGTTCGACTACTCGTTCGAGACCGATGCGACCGCCCTGGTGGGAGCGGATGAGCTCCAGTTCGCAGTCGTTTCCGGCGAACAGGTGCTGTTGGCGCGCGCCCAGGGGCTGCCAGTCGTCTATGTCATGGCCTGGTACCAGCAGTACCCGGTCTCGGTTGTCGCCAAGTCGGGGCAAGGCATCCGTACGCCGCTGGATTTGCGCGGCAAGACTATCGGTCTGCCAGGGTTGTATGGCGCTAATTACATTGGCCTGCGCGCCCTGCTCCACGCCGCCGGGTTGAGCGAGTCCGACGTGACGCTCGATTCCATCGGTTACACCCAGGTGGAGGCGCTGGCGACCGGCCGCGATCAGGTGGTCTCGGTCTATACCACCAACGAGCCGGTACAACTGCGCGCCCAGGGCTACGAGCTGACCGAGCTGCGCGTCGCCGATTATGTCCAGTTGGCCTCCAATGGCTTGATCAGCAATGAGAATACCATCGCCGAAAACCCCGACTTGGTGCGGCGCATGGTGGGCGCTATCCTGCACGGCATCTCCGATACTATCGCGGACCCCGACAAGGCTTACACGATCAGCGAGAAGTACGTCGAAAACCTGGCGCAGGCCGACACGACAGTGCAGAAACAGGTGCTGGCGACTTCGATTGATTTATGGAAAGCCGACCGGCCCGGTCACTCGGATCCGCAGGCTTGGGAGAACATGCAAGCGGTGCTGCTGGACATGGGACTGATCTCGACAACCTTGGATTTATCGAAGGCGTTCACGAACGATTTTCTTCCATGAAATTACGATTTACGTTTTACGGATTACGTGAAACGTGATGCGTAAAACGTAAAGAACGATATGCCCGCATCTTCTCTCGACCCTCTCCTTGTCGTTCGCGACCTGAGCGTGACCTTCCCCGATAGCAACGGCGGACTGCACGCGCTGGGCAATGTCTCATTTGACATCCGCCCGCAGGAATTCGTCTGCGTGTTGGGGCCATCCGGGAGCGGCAAGAGCACCTTGCTGCGCATCCTGGCCGGGCTGCTCGCGCCGACTTCTGGCACGTTCTCCTATGTGGTTGCGCCGTCGGCAACCAAAGTGATTGCGCAATCGGCAACCAATGTGGTTGCGCCGTCGGCAACCATCGCCGGCGGCCAGCAACCCAAGATTGGCATGGTCTTTCAGCAGTCCAACCTGATGCCCTGGCGGACGGTGCTCGAAAACATCACCCTACCGCTCGAACTGGAAGGCGTGAACGGCAGCCAGGCGCGGGCCAAAGCCCAGGAACTGGTTGACCTGGTCGGCTTGCAGGGCTTCGAGTCCACCTGGCCGCGCGACCTTTCGGGCGGCATGGCTCAGAGAGTTGCCATTGCGCGTGCCCTGATCCACGACCCGGATATTCTCCTGCTGGATGAGCCTTTCGGCTCGCTGGACGCCCTGACGCGCGAACGCATGTGGACTGAGCTTTCGCGCATCTGGCAGGCGCGCCAAAAGACCGTGTTGATGGTCACGCACTCCATCAGTGAGGCGCTCTTTCTGGCCGACCGCGTGCTGGTGCTGACGCAGCGGCCCGGCAGTATCAAGTTGGATTTGAAGGTGGATCTGCCTCGTCCGCGCCCGGAGGAGATACGCTACACGGCGCATTTTGGCGAACTGGCGAGGAAGTTGAAAGAGGCGATTGGATAAAAAAGCGTACTGTCCCATCCTTTTTCTTTTTGGCAAGCAGTTTGTAGATGCCAATTTGCGGGATGTGCGGCGTCACCCACATCCCGGCGATCTCTTCGCCTTCGTCAATGTTCATATTGTCAGGCGGTGAGGGGATTTTTGGTTTCACGCTTTTCCTTTCCAGCCTGTCACAGTCACCGGTACTTTAGAAAGTAATATGCCAACTTTATGGTTTCGTTATTCAGCGTGATCAGTCCATCCTCGCTTTGCCACCAGTTGCTCTCGTCGAACCCGTAATGCGGCACAGCCGCGACCTCGGTCCTGACCGGCAGCCCGGCAAGCTCCCTGTCGAAGATCCACTTTGCGCGCCGGGTATGGAAAGCAGAGGTTAGCAGGATGAGGCTACGAATGTTGTGGGATTCGATATATTGGCGCAGCGCAATCGCCTCGTCGAAAGTGCTGGTTGTGCCTCCCTCAACGGGGAGAACGACGATCTTTTCTGGCGGCACGCCAAGCTTCTTCATCACGTTGATGGAAACATCCGTGTCGTTGGGCGCCAGCCCAAGCTTCTCGGCGGGGAGCATCTCGGCTTTGGCGATGACAATGACCGGGGCAAGTCCCTGCTCGTATAGTTCGCTGGCCCGGAACGGGCGCGTGTTGTAATCCCCGTTCAACACGAAGATCATATCTGCCGGTTGGAGGGGATCGTTGACCACGAGAAGGTCTGCCATGCCCGTCAGGATTTGAGATCGAAAGGCATAGGCGAGCGCGATCAGCAAAACGAGAACAATGCCCGCTAAGAGTACTCTCTGTAGCAGGCGTTTTCTGTTGGAGGAGTCTTTTTTCAAGAAAGGAAATCCTTACTTCCCCACCGGCCAGATCCAGCCTATAGCCGCCAGGGGGATGAAGAACAGCAGCACGGCGGTCGTCCCGGCCAGCAGGCCGTGACCCTCGCGTTCGTCCACAACCTGTACGGATGGATAAAGTCCCTCCACCTTCCAGCGCGGCCCACCGAACCAGGTGAAGAGCATCCCCCCGAGCATTCCGCCGATATGCCCCCAGTTGTCAATACCGGGCATGGTGAAGCCGAAGAACAGGTTGATGGCCGCCATGTAGAAAATATTTATTATGGCGCGTCTGAACTGTTCACGCAACAGCTCGCGATTCTGGAATAGGAAAACACCTTCCGCAGCCAAGAGGCCGAAGACCGCGGTAGAAGCGCCCAGGGAAGCAGCCGGCGTAAGCACGAACGAGAGCACATTCCCGGCGAATGCGCTCAGGAAATAGAGCATAAGAAAACGCAAATGTCCGAAGCGCGCTTCGATGCCCCGCCCGAAGATGAACAAGGCGTACATGTTGAAACCGATGTGCAGGATCGAACCGTGCAAGAAGACCGGCGTCACCAGTCGCCAGACTTCTCCGGCGCGGATGGAGGGACCATACTTGATGCCGAGGGAGGTCACGATGTCGAAGTTGAACTGCTGTCCGAGCAATTGCAGCAGGTAGATAAGAACGGTCATGCCGATCAGGGTGTAGGTCGCGTACGGCTTGACGTTGGGCGTGCTGACGCGCACAACCGGCGGTCGCGGTGGTTGCGAATATGATTCGGGTGTTGGATATTGGCTCACAATTCTCCTTTGTGAAAACCTTTAAATTTCGTGCCCTTCGTGTCCTTCGTGTTAAAGTCTTTTACAAACTCACCTTGCGCGGCTTGACGCGGTGATGCTCGGCCTGGATGATGGCGACCAGCGTATCCACCGTCTCATCCAGGTGGAAGTCCGAGTTGAGGAGCACGTAATCGAATTCAGCGATGCGCTTGAGTTCCTGGCGGGCAGTGGCGATGCGCAGCGCCAACCCCTCGGTGTTCTCAGACTTGCGCGCCTTGAGCCGGTTGACCATTTCCTCCTCGCTCGCGGTGGTCAGGAAAATGAGCAAGGCCTCCGGCGCCAGCTTGCGGATGGTGGCCGCGCCTTGCACGTCGAGGCGCATGACCACGTCTTTGCCGCTGGCCAGAGCCTGGCGCACCTGCTCCTTGGGAGGACCCTTGTAGTCACCGTAAACGATGGCGTACTCAATCAGTTCGTCCGCTTCGATCATGCGGGCGAACTCGTCTTTCGAGACGAAGAAGTAGTCCTTGCCGTGCACCTCGTTCTCGCGCTTCGGGCGGGTGGTGGCCGTGACGACAAAGTGGAAGGGCAGATCGCGCTCCTTCATGCGTTGCAGCACGGTGTCCTTGCCCACGCCGGATGGCCCGGAGATTACGATCAGCAGCGGCTGGGGATGGTATAGATTGAAATCAGGGTCGGAAGTCATGGCTCAATTGTACCCGAAACGAGAAGGGCAACCGAGGTGGAAAAATCGAAACAATCGCGTTAGAATTGGGACATGCCACTTTACGATTACATCTGCCTGGACTGCCGACAACGCTTTGACGTGTTCATGACCTACAGCGAATACGGCGCGCGACCCGTAGCCTGTTCCCACTGCCGGAGCGAAAACGTCCGCCGGCGCGTTCCCCGTGTCCGCGTGGCGAAATCCGAGGAGAGCCGCATGGACGATCTGGCGGGCGACTTCTCTGATCCCTCCGCACTGGCGGGGCTGGAGAACGATCCGCAAGCGATGGGCCGCATGATGCGCAAGATGGGACGCGAGCTGGGCGAGGAGATGCCCCCCGAATTCGACGAGGTGGTGGATCGGTTGGAGAAGGGTCAAAGCCCGGAAGAGATCGAGAAGGAAATCCCCGATCTAGGGGAAGGCGAGATGGGCGGCGCGGGTATGGGGATGGGATGAATGGATTTTTAGTGGTCCGTCGCCAGAATCCTTACGGCTCATAGGCGGGATTCGAATCCCGCCCTACTTTATCTGCGCCTTCAACTTCCCGCCGGTTTCCTTATACGCGGCCAGCTTGTCGCGCTCCTTTTGAACAACCTGGGCCGGGGCCTTGCTGGCGAAATCGCTCGCCAGCAGTTTTTCCAGGCGGTCAATCTGCGCCTGAGTATCGGCCAACTCTTTTTCCAGGCGCATGCGCTGCTCGTCCATATCTACCAGACCGGCCATAGGGAGATAGATTTCTATCGCACCGACGACGAGAGCAATCGCACCTTCAGGCTTCGCCTTTAGAGAATCGAGAATAGAGAGTAGAGAATAGTCGAGTCCGGCCAGGGCAGCAATGACGCTGGCCTGCTCCTCCAGCAGAGCCGTCTTTGCGCCGCCGACAATCGTCGCCGCGATGCGCCTCGCCGGGCTGACCTTCTTCTCGGCGCGCAGGTTGCGGATGGAGCGGATGATCTCCTGCAGGAGGGCGAAGTCAGCCAGTTTGGACTCTTCCCAGCCTTCGACGGAACGCGGCTCCGGCCAGGGGGCGACGATGAGCGCCTCGGGCCAGTCCGAGTAACGAGTGACGAGTGACGAGTGACGAACAGCCTGTTTCAAGTGGCCCCACAGTTCTTCGGTGACGAAGGGCGTGAAGGGATGCAGCAGGCGCAAACAAATATCCAGCACGCGCGCGAGCGTGACTACGGTCTGTTCTCTATTCTCTACTCTCTGCATTTGCAATTTCGCCACTTCCACGTACCAGTCGGCAAAATCGCTCCAGAAGAACTCGTAGACCTGCCGCCCGGCCTCGCCGTACTGGTAGGATTGGAACAGCCGCTCCACGTCACGGACGAGGGCTTGCAGCCGAGCCCATATCCACGAATCGGCCAAAGTCCAGTGATCAGTTTTCAGTGGTCGGTCATCAGTGCCTGACACCTGAGACGTGACACTTGACACTGCGTTTACCACAAACCTGCCTGCATTCCAAATCTTATTGGCAAAATTGCGGTTCGCCTCCACCTTCTTAAGGCTCAAGTTCATGTCGTTGCCGGGCGAGGAGCCGACCAGCAGGGTGAAGCGCAGGGCGTCGGTGCCGTAATCGTCCATGACCGGCACGGGGTCAACTGCGTTCCCCTTGCTCTTGCTCATCTTCACCCCAAATTCGTCGCGGATCAGGCCGTGCAGATACACAGTGTGGAAAGGCACTTCGCCGGTGAACTCCAGCCCCATCATGATCATGCGCGCCACCCAGAAGAACAGGATGTCGTAGCCGGTCTCCATGATCGTGGTCGGGTAGAAATAGTTCAGGTCGGGGGTTTCATCGGGCCAGCCGAGGGTCGAGAACGGCCACAGGCCGGACGAAAACCAGGTATCCAGCACGTCCGGGTCCTGTTGGATGTTCTGGCTGCCGCAATGAGCGCACGCGGTCGGGTCTTGACGGGTGCAGGTCTGCTGGCCGCAATCGGCGCAGTACCAGACCGGGATGCGGTGTCCCCACCACAGTTGGCGGGAGATGCACCAATCCTGGATGTTCTCCAGCCAGTTGTAATACACCTTTTCGAAGCGCTCCGGCACGATGCGGATGCGCCCGTCTTTCACCGCCTCGAGCGCGGCTTCGGCCAGCGGCTGGATCTTGACGAACCACTGCGTGGAGATCATCGGCTCGACGATCTCGCCGCCGCGCTGGGAGCGCGGGATGGTGGTGTGGTAGGGTTCTTCCTTGATGACCAGGCCGGCGGCTTTCATATCGTCCCATAGTTTTTCGCGACAGACGAACCGGTCCAGACCCGCATACGGGCCGCCGGCTGCGGTCACGCGCGCTTCGCCGTCGAGCATCGAAAGCACCGGCAGGTTGTGGCGCTGGGCAATGGCGTAGTCGTTGGGATCGTGTCCGGGCGTCACCTTGAGCGCGCCCGTGCCGAACTCGCGCGAGACGTACTCGTCGGCAATGACCGGGATCTCGCGTCCCAGCATCGGCACGATCACTTTGCGACCAAT
>Ga0210027_1001655_pt1 | contig 20289 bp, 17 predicted proteins | sample CryGeymeta201510_FD_183978 | JGI IMG/M metagenome (GOLD analysis project Ga0210027, IMG submission 183978) | Groundwater microbial communities from Crystal Geyser aquifers in Utah, USA - Crystal Geyser metaG 2015-10 (SPAdes) (version 2) | ecosystem: Environmental > Aquatic > Deep subsurface >...
TCGAACTTTTGGAGCGGTTGTTCTTATGTGCATCAGCCTAAGTTAGAATCTAATTGGTTCGGTGACCAGACAAAATTCGAACCTAGGATTTCTTAAGGATGACTTTCTTACCTAAGAAGATTTTCGGCCGTTTGAAGATATCAAATCCAATCGCTTCGGCTATCCTTATTGTGTTCTGAAAATCCTGCTCTGAGACATGAAACGGTGGTTCTTCAATAAGTATAAGGCCGTTTGGTTTCAGTATAGCTTCAAGCTCATTCAGGAACCTATCTTTGTCGGGGACTTCGTGTACCATCCAGAATGCGAGTATAAAATCGACGTTCTCGGTTACTCCGAGCTTATTCTGCTCGCACTTTTGAAGCGTTATGCGTTCCTCTAACTCAGTACCTTGAATCTTCTCCTTAAGCTTCTGCAACATTCCTTGCTGCAGGTCGCAAGCGATAACGCGCCCTGTTTTGCCTACCATTCGAGCCATGTCTAGCGAGAAATATCCTGGTCCGCAACCAACATCAAGAGCAATCATCCCTTCTTTAAGATAGGGTTTGAGGATGATTTTTGGATCCTGCACCAGTCTACGCAGTCGATTGTCGAGAATCCCCGCTTTCTCAACCGGACAAACAAGGTCTGTATCAAGTCGTCTAAATTTGTACGCCATTTAGCACCCCTTTTGTCCTCACCATAATTACACACAATAGTCTAGCCTGACGCTTTCTCAATCATTCCGATTATAAACTCCCCAAACATCAGGATGTCCTGTTCTAAATTTGCTGTTTTTAAAGCGTTGAAATACGGGGTTCTCTGATCAGCTCGAATCGTGATCCACGAGTACCCACTACTTAAAAGGAAATAGTTCATGAGAAGCCTTGCCGTTCGGCCATTACCGTCAATATAAGGATGAATGGTAACGAATAGGTAATGAGCCAGGATCGCTTTGATAACCGGATTTTCGATCTCGTTTATTAGAGTGACAAAGCTTCTCATTAAATCGGCTAACTTTTCATGGGATGGCGGTACATACGAGCTTCCTCGAATAAAAACCATCATGTTCCGATAACTAACGAGAGTTATGTAATCGATAAGCTTAGCATCCGCAGACGGCTTAAAGAGATGGTAATATGTATCTTGAACCAAGCCTTCACTCGCAACCGGATGGCCGAAATCGGCTTGGATCCTTCCCATGACAAAATCAAAAGCCTCTGAGTATCCAAGAATCGCCATGCGATTTTTAATCTCTTCAAAATACTTGTCACCTTCGCTCTTTCTCTCCTCAGGAATATCGCCGGAAAGAAGTGCTTCTACCTCCTCAGGTGTAATTCTATAACCTTCTAGCGTGGTTGAATGGTAGGTATCATATTTCTTGTGCTCTTTGGCCTGAGCGATAAGTTTATCAAGCGGCTTCTTTTCTAAGCTTTTGATCCTGGGAGAAAACTGTTCAGATAAAGCCTTTTCAAAATCTCTTATCTCAAGCTCCTGGCGAACGACCCAGGGTGGAGAAATGACTTCCGCCTTAAGGGGAGTGGATGTCTCGATCTTCTCTCTCTTGGCAACACGATAATGGGTATGAGTCTCAACGATTTTCTCAAGGTCGGCTACAAGACCAAGACGGTTCGCCTCCTTCGCCATGCGGATGAGTCTTGCAAAAATATAGGGCTTAGGGGAAGAGGCATACACTGCCTCAATTAGTCTTTTATTGAACTGATTACCGGCAATGAAACTTTTGACTTCGGCACTCGGTTCAAGCTTACCGGCATCGACAAGCACCCGCTCGGCAACATCAACAGGGACTGAGAGACCGGCAATCTCCACATTCTTTATCAAACGCTCATCAAATCTCGGATCATAGGCCAACGATATATCATAGCCTAATGGCAGTGTTATTTTTCTTGTGGTCTTTGTGTTGATTCTAACTAGAAGATGCTTTTGCACGCTGTGGTCTCCATCCAAAACCAAAAGAGCGGACTTGCCTCGAAGCGACCAATGGCTATATCGGGCAAGAATCTTCTTGACAACCTGCCAATAAAGAAGCAGGAAGATATCTTCGATGTCGTCCTCAGGGCGCTTCAATATCCAAACGCCTTTGATAATTGGATAAAGGAATTTCTCTTTGACTAGAATTTCTCTCTGTCGTTGCCCGGGAACCTCTGAAGATGAGACTACATGATCACCCGATTTTGTCTTCTCGGCCCACCACTCCAAGGCATCGCTTTTAATTGTCTTTTTCATTATTTAATCTCAAATTAAAGTCATTATTTTATAGCAGATTCTAATCATTATTTTATAGCAGTTGAAAACAATTTCAAGAGTTTTTGTAACCAGACATGTTTCTTTAGCTTTCGATTAAGTTGCTTAGGGTTTCTGCAAGATATCTCATCTAGCACCCTATGTCGTTAATGTTACTCAATGAGTAACATTAGATACATGAAGTGTGACTATTTCAGTAATCATACTTATGATCTGAGTTATGATCTGAGCAAAATCAGGGGATCGGTTTCGAACTTTCTCCAAAAACAAAAATGGCTCGTCAAAGCCATTACTGCCGTGGTTCGAATTACGTCCTGTCCGGGGTTATGAATTATTCGAACCGATATTTTGGCTCTACAGAGCCTTAATAACCATATTCTTCCAAATGGCTCCCCGGATCGGATTCGAACTCCATAGCTTATAACCGCTCAATCCAACCACATCCCTCATCCCAAATACCCATCCATTACCATAAACCCAACCCTTCCCCCACCTAGCAACAGCTAAAACGCCTCGATTGGTATATAATATCCAAAACAGCTATCGATGGCCGGTGATAAACAATGGAAGAACGGTTGCAAAAATTTATGGCGCGTGCGGGGGTGGGGTCTCGGAGGCATTGTGAGGATCTCATCAAGGAAGGGCGCGTTAAAGTTAACGGTCATGTGGTCACCGAGCTTGGGACCAAGGTGAATCCAATAAAAGACGTCGTTGAAGTCAATGATAAGCCGGTTCGGGTTAAGGAAGAGAAGCTCTACCTTATGTTAAATAAGCCGGCGGGGTTTATCACGAGCGTAACCGACAAGTTCGGGAGACCGACGGTAATCGATTTGCTGGGTGGGGTAAGCGATAGGGTTTTCCCTGTGGGTAGGCTTGATTTTGATACCGAGGGGTTGCTGTTTTTAATCAACGACGGGGAGCTTGCATTCAGGCTTACGCACCCGCGATACAAGGTTAAGAAATCATACATCGCCGAGGTGGAAGGGCATCCATCCAATAGCTCGCTTGCTAAGTTGAGAAAAGGCATCGTGCTTGAGGACGGGATTACCGCCCCGGCGGAAATCAGCGCCATAAAGGAAACAATGACATCTACATTCCTTAACGTTGCCATCCACGAGGGAAGAAAGCGCCAGATACGCAGGATGTTTCAAAAGATAGGCCACACGGTTATCTTCTTAAAACGGGTGGCGGTGGACGGGGTTCTGCTCGATAAACTGCCCGTGGGAAACTTCAGGTCACTTACCCCAAGAGAGATCGAGTCTCTTTACAAAGCCGTCCGCTTAATATAATCCACGTTAATCTGCATTAATCTGTGTTAATCCACATTAATCCGCATTAATCCGCATTAACCTGCGTTCTGCAAACTGCTGAAGGGCCGCTAAACAAGCCGCTAAATGGGAATTACTTTAGTAAACGCATTAAGGGGATTTCCATGTATTACAGGGTGGCCGATTGGCTTAAGGCAATTATCTTCGCACTGGCTGTGCTTCTGCTTTACGTATTCATCGGAAACATCCTGCACACGATATCGTTATTTGTTACAGCGGCTATCATCGTATTTGTCATTCACCCCATAATTGGATTCCTGGAAAAGCAAAAAGTGAACCGCGGGCTTGCCATCGCCTTAACATACCTGGCCTTTTTCGGGTTGCTTACGGCGATACTCCTCACCATTGGGCCGATTATCGCGGATGAGTTTAGAAGTTTCTTGGCGGACCTCCCAAAGTACGTCGCTTCTTTAAGGACACAGACGGCATACGTGACCAGAGCACTCGAGCGAGTTGGGCTAACGCGGCTGCTCCCCATAGACCCCAATTCGCTCGTCAGCCAGGCAACCAGTATAGCGACATCGCAGGTACAAAACGTGTTCTCGTTAATACCGTCGCTGGTTAGCCTGATAACCGACATGTTTTTGGTCTTTATCGTGTCGCTTTACATGCTGATTTTTCTTCCCTCGATTGATAGGTCTATGCGAAGCGCGTTGCCATCCGAACTTTCGAGCGTGTACGACCGATTTTTGGTCTCTATGAAGACGGCATTATCGAAATATTTGCTCGGGCAGCTTGCATTTATGGCGACCATCGGAGTAGCGTCGGGCATCGGCGTCTGGATTGTGGGGTTGCCGTTTCCCGCACTCCTGGGGTTCTGGGCAGGTTTGACTGAAATAATACCGGTGCTTGGGCCGGTTCTCGGCGCAATCCCCTCCATCATCGTCGCGCTTACCATTAAGCCGATCCTCGCGCTTTACGTGGTAATTGTCTTTATCGTGATCCAGCAGCTGGAGAATAATGTGTTGGCCCCGTTTATCCTTGGCGGAACGGTCGGCTTGAATCCGTTGCTCATAATGTTTGGGATTATCGCCGGCGGAGAAATCGCCGGGATTGTCGGGATATTTCTTGCAGTTCCCGTCCTGGTCGTCGTCTCCAATATCATCAGGTTTATATCGCATAACTTCAACTACGAACGGGTTAAGGACGGACCGGACAGGATTATTATTAGAAAGTAGGATCGTCCGGTGAGAATTCGTCAAGCGGCGGAAGCTCGTTGAGGCTTCTCAGGCCGAAGGATTCCAGGAAACGGTTGGTGGTACCGTAGAGAATCGGCTGGCCTGGGGCATCTTGCTTGCCGAGTTCTTTTATCAATCCCCTGTTGATAAGGGTATTAACAACGCCGTCTGAGTTCACTCCCCGAATGCTCGCTATATCCGCCCTGGTGACGGGCTGTTTGTAGGCGATTATGGAAAGCGTCTCGAGGGCGGCCTGGGTAAGCCTTCTGTGGTCGAAGGAAAGTATCAGTTTCTCGATGTACGATGCATAGGCAGGGTGGCTGTAGAGGCGATATCCGCCCGCAACCTCTCGCAACTGAAAACCGCGGTCGGCTCTGCTGTATTCGTTGGTGAGGTCGGTAAGGATTTGGTTGACCTCTTCTTCGGGGATATCCACTACGCTTACGATTTTCGCTTTGCTTAACGGTTGGTCGCTTATAAAAAGAAGCGCCTCGACGATGCTTCTTAAGCGTACTTTCAGATCGCTCACACTACCACTCCCGGCTTATCGTTTACAATTATCATTATCTCGCCGAATACCTCGGCCTGCCCCAGCTCGACTTTTCCCCGCTTATAGAGTTCCAGTACCGCTAAAAACATGGTTATAAGCTCGACTTTATCGGTACAATCGTTGGTAAGCTCGCGGAAGCTTTTCATCTTTAAGCCCTTAAGCCGTTCCTTGAGCCTTTTTACATACTCATCGACGCTCAGCGGTTTTGGGGTTATGTGGTCGGCCTGCATCAGGTTTATCTCTTTTTTATCGTAAACAGCCAAAAACATCCTGCGCAACCTACCGAGGGAAAGCCCCGCTAAAAAATCCGGGATAAGGCCATCGAACTGCTCCTCAAGACCGGCATCCCGGGGATAATACTTGCTTTCGGCTTCGTATCTGGCTGTAAGTTCGCCCGACACGTTTTTGAATTTTTTATATTCGATCAATCGCGCAATTAAAACCTCACGTCCTTCTTGCGGAGAGACGTCGTCTTCGTCTGCGGGTTCTTCTTTTTTGGGAAGCAGATTTGCCGCCTTAATGTCGAGCAACGTCGCGGCCATCAGGAGGAACTCTGTACCGATTTCGAGGTCAAATTCCTGAAAAGAATCGACGTAGTCGAGGTATTCCCTGGTGATCTGGGCTATTGGTATCTCATATATATCGATTTTCTGGCGCGATATCAGATTAAGAAGCAAATCAAACGGGCCCTCAAACATCTCGAGCTTCAGCTGATATGGTAATGCCATAACCGTTCCCCGTTTCTACTACGATGCTTACAAAATCGTTAGTGCTACAATACCTAGTTTTTAGCCCTGAATCATTTTAGTACCAATGTGCTTCATAGTGTCATTCTGAGCCCTGAATCATTTTAGTACCACTGTGCTTCATAGTGTCATTCTGAGCGTCAGCGAAGAATCTAGAGGGCACTCACAGACTTCTGCCACTGAGCTTGTCTAAGCTTTAATCTACCTTCCTAAGAAGAATCTTTCAAATCTATCAACCGCATATAAACCATCCGTCTCACTCAGGTTATCTAAGCTTAGACCCTCCTGCATAAAAAGAAGGTTTCCGCACCCAAGATTCTTCAGTCGCTTTGCTCCTTCAGAATGACAATCAATTGCTAATCACTCCTTCAGGATGACAACTAAGCGCCGTTCACTGTTTGCTATAAGAATGACAATTAATCGCCGTTCACTGTTTGCTATAAGAATGACATCTAATCGCCGTTCACTGTTTGCTATAAGAATGACAATTAATCGCTATTTGCTCCTTCAGAATGACATCTAGCGGACGCTGCCATCTCATTACTTCACTATGCAACCGATGTGGACCCTAAACAACCGTTGTTTCTGAGAAAATGTTTAGCTTGCTTCTAACATCGTGAATCGTGCTGCGGCAGATCGGGCGCACCTGGTGAAGACCCTCGCGCAGTACCTCGTTGACGATTCCCGGCTCTTTTTCGATTTCGGCGCGGCGCTCTCTGAAGCCCGCCAGCGAGTCTATGATCTTATCCGCCAGCTCACGCTTGCAGGCCATGCAACCCCATGCGGCCTCGTGACACTTTGTCTCGATTTCTTGCAGCTCGGCGTTAGACGAGTAAACGTGGTGCGTCGGGTAAACCACCATGCAGGCCTCCGTGCTGCCCGGATCGGTCTTTTTCTGCCTGGCCGGGTCGGTTATCATCTGGTTTACTTTCGCCCTTATCGTATCGGGATCATCCGAGAGGAAGATCGAATTACCATAGCTTTTGCTCATCTTCCTGCCATCGATTCCGAGGAGCCGTTTTACCGGGGATAACAACGCCTCCGGCTCGTCGAAGTAGTCGCCGTACAGGAAGTTAAATCTGCGAACGATCTCTCTCCCCAGCTCAAGGTGCGGAAGCTGGTCTTCACCCACCGGCACCAGGTTTCCCTTTGGCAGTATTATATCCGCTGTCTGCAGAACAGGATAGCTCAAAAAGCCAGCCGTTTGTATATCTTTCGATGTTATCTCCCGGAGCATTTCTTTATAAGTCGGGTTCCGCTCGAGCCACGACACCGGCGTTATCATTGTGAGGTACACAAAAAGCTCCGCCACCTCGGGGATATCGGATTGTTTATAGATAAAACATTTCTTGGGGTCGAGCCCGACCGCGAGCCAATCGATCACCATCTCGCGAGTATCCTCGGATATCCCGCCCACATCATCGAATTTAGTCGTGAGGGCGTGCCAATCGGCCACAAAAAAGAGACACTGATACTGGTCCTGCAGTCTCACCCAGTTTTGTAAGGTGCCAAAATAATGCCCAAGGTGCAACCTGCCGGTAGGCCGCTGCCCGCTTACCACTCGTTTAGTCAAAAATCATCCAACTCCTTGCAAGCAAAATCTATTGGTATCAAAATCTATTGGTATACATTATATCAGGTTAAGCGCTATTGTTCCCCGCTATGAGACCGGAATGCCGAACATTACCAACTTCAACATAAACTGAAGCGGTACGCCCAGCACCACCCCGGTGAATCCCGGGACGATGAAGAGCAGTAGAATGAGCACCAGCATCCCGTACTGCTCGAAGTGGTACCAGCTTTGCTGCCACTGGCGCGGCAGAAAATAAGGGATTATCTTCGAGCCGTCGAGCGGCGGGATCGGGAGCAGGTTAAATATACCGAGCATGACGTTAATTTGAACCGTTACTTCGAGTAACAGCTTTAGAACATCGGGCATCGGAAAATAAAACAGCCTGGCCAGCAAAAACGCTGCGATGAAGTTGGCCGCAGGGCCGGCTATGCCGACAAACACCATGTCTCTTGCGGGATTTTTAAAACGATACGGGTTTACCGGTACGGGCTTCGCCCATCCGAAGCCGATAACGATAAGGCTGATCGTACCAAGTGGGTCCAGGTGCTTTATTGGGTTGAGCGAGAGCCGCCCCTTTTCTTTTGCGGTTGTATCGCCGAACATGTAGGCAACCTGGCCGTGCATAAATTCGTGTACCGTAACGGCGATAAGAAGTGCGGGGATCCTTAGAAGGTAAATTATTCCCTGAAAGTCCAATTAGTTGTTCAACTCCCCGGTAAGGTGACCGAAACGCTCGGCCACGAATTTAAGTTCCTCTTCAGGCGTCTCGGCTTTTCCGTCGAGTTTGGCCGCGAGAAGTTCTCTTAACACGATATTATACATCGGCGAAGGTGGAAATCCCATTTTTCGCAGGGTACGGCCATCCACCGATAGCCGTACCCCTTTTAGGCTTGTTAGATAATAGTGAATTAGTTTCTGCGCTTTCTGTTTTAAGGCAAGGGCATAGGCAAAGACCAGCGCTTCTGGTGAGAGCGGGTGTAAAATCTTGTAGATTGCGCTATTCTTCATCCTCAGCTCGGCCTCAAGCTCTTTTACGGCTTGCGGCACCTCGAGCACCATTTCGGTCAACCTTGCCCTGTCGGCCTTTCGCAGCTTCATCCGTTCACACCATGCATCCGGCCCCTCCCCGGATAACCCTCGCAGGAGAGCCGCCAGGTAAATCAGGCGTTTTTGGATGCCCGCCGCGAAGTGATGGTCGAGTTCGCGGACCGCTTCGTCTATCCCGGTAAATAATGACTTGAGGCTGTTATCGACGACGATACTCGGCTCGAGGATTTTAAGCGCATCCAGGTCACTTAGCCTTTTTAGCACCTTAAATGGGGTGTCTTCGGCGAGGATAAGCATTAGCTCGTCACGTATTCTATAGTCTGATAGATGGCCGATGGGGTCCATATCGACGGCTTTTCGCAGGAGTTCCTCGGTGCCCGATTCAAGCTTGAACCCCAGGCGCTGTTCGAAGCGAACACCCCTAAAGATGCGTGTCGGGTCTTCGATAAAACTAAGGTTATGCAAAATCCTGATGCGCCCGTTTTTAAGGTCGCGCTGGCCGTTAAAGAAATCTAGGAGCTTGCCGTAATCTTTTGCGTTGAGACTTACCGCCATTGCATTGATGCTAAAATCCCGTCGCGCCAGGTCCTGGCGAATGGATGTCGGCTCGACCTGGGGCAGGGCTGCGGGTCGTTCGTAAAACTCGGCACGGGCCGAGGCGAAATCCACCCTGAACTCGTGCGGCCCGATGACCACCGCGGTGCCGAATTTGTGGTGCGCCCGTATCCGTGCGCCTGATTTTTCGGCCACAAGTTTTGCGAATTCTATCGCATCACCCTCGACGACGATGTCGACATCCAGGTTCCGATGGTTAAGAAGTAGATCGCGCACGATTCCCCCAACAAGATACACCGAATACCCCGCCTCGTCCGCCAGGTCGCCCACCTCGCGCAAAAACACCTGGACATCCGTCGGAAGCAGCGTTTTTATCTTCTGGGCGATCTCGCCACGGCTGTATTGCGGCTTTGCCGTCTGCATGGTTTTCGACCTGTTAAAGTAATCGATACCGCCGAGCGCTTTTAAGACATCGGTGCGGCTGATAATACCGATGACCTTATCATCCTCAACAACCGGGACGCGGCCGATATCCTCGTCGCTTAAGAGCCTCTGGATATCGGGAAGCGGCGTATCGGGCGAAACCGGCTCGATACGATGCATCATAAATCCCTTAACCGGCGCATGGCTCAAGCCGTGGTGGGCGGCTTTATCGATCTCGCGCCTGCCGATTAGGCCAACGAGTTTGCCGTCCTCAACAACCGGTAGGCCACTGTATCCGTACCGGATCATCAGCTTGTTCGCTTCGCGTATGGTAATATCGGCGCCGACCGTCCTCACCGGCGTCGACATGATCTGCCGCGCAACCGGGGGCTTCTTAATGTGGTCGGAAAGCTCCCGGATAAGACGCTGCTCGACTGTGTTTATGTCGGTATCTTTTAGCGTCGCCGAAGCGGCCTGAGCGTGGCCTCCCCCGCCCATCTCCTCAAGGATTTTCCCTACATCGACCAAATCGGTACGGCTCCTGCCGATGATATAGACATGGTCATCCTGGGAGAGAACGGCGAATATCACCTCGATGTTTTCGATGTCGGCGATCTTATGCACTACCACCGAGCCACCCTCGATATATTCGGTCACCACAGCCTTCGTGAGTATCACGGGAATCCCATGGATATCGATAACGCTGGCGGCGTGAAGCAGCCGGTCGAACAACTGGTGCTGCTCGGGGCTGAGCGCCGGGTTTAGAAACCGGTATATCATATCGATGTTGGCCTTGTTGGCCATTAAAAACGCGAGCGCATCCGCATCATCGTAGGTCGTCGTCTTAAAGGTGAGCGACCCGGTATCTTCATGTATCCCAAGTGCAAAAAGCGTTGCCTCGAACGGGGTTATCGGGATGCCTTTATCCCTGATAATGTCGACAAGAATGGTGGTTGTCGCCCCCACCTTCTCCGAGAAATCCCTGGCAATAGGCACATCCTCAGATGTCGGTGGATGATGGTCGAAGATGAATACCTCAACCCCCGGCTTATACGCAAGGTCCTGCAGCTCGCCGAGGCGCCGACCGATTTTCGTATCGACAACGATCAGCCGCGAAACGGTTTTTTTATCTATATATTTGACATCATAGGTTTCGATCACGTCGTCATGCAGCGCCAAAAAATCCCTGACGTTGCGGTTCTGCGCCCCGCCCAGCACGATTTTAGCGTCGGGATAGATTTTCTGGGCCGCGACCATAGCTGCAAACGAATCAAAATCCGTATTTGCGTGACTTACGATTAGTTCCATTATTTATACCAGGGGACGTTGTTTCCTTTGAGTCCTAACTCGTCGAGTTAGGACTCAAAGGAAACAACGTCCCCTTACTTTTACTTATTCCGCTTTACACTTTGCCGTGGCTTTTGGGCCGCATTTTCTGCGGTAGGGGCAGGTGTAGAGGTCGGTGCTTAGATATTTCTCGCCGCCGTCGGCCAGAATGACCGCTATGTTGCCTTCCTTCATATCTTCGGCCTGGCGAAGCGCCTCGGCTACGGTCGCGCCGGATGAAACGCCGCAGAACAAGCCCTCGATCCTGGCCAGGTCTTTGGCGGTGTCGTAGGCATCATCATCGGTGACGTTTACTTTCTCATGGAGAATGTTAATATCGAATATCGGCGGGATATAGCCTTCGCCAAGGTTACGCAAACCCTGGATTTTATGGTTCGGATACGGCTCGACGCCGACGATTTTCGTGCGGGGGCTCTCCTCGCGCAAGCGGCGGCCTACGCCCATAAGCGTGCCGCCGGTGCCGATGCCGGCAATAAACATATCCAGCGGTTTCACCTGCTCGAGCAGCTCTTTGCCGGTAGTTTCGTAATGCGCGAGCGGGTTGTTCGGGTTTCCGAATTGGTTGATTAAAAAGTACTTCGGGTCGGCCGCAAGTTGGTTGGCCATCTCGATTGCGCCGGGCATCCCCTTGCACCCCTCTGTAAGAAGCAGCTCGGCGCCAAAGGCCATCAATATCTGACGGCGCTCGAGGCTCATGGTCTCGGGCATTACGATGCGCAGTTTGTAGCCTTTAAGCGCGCAAAGCAGCGCGAGGCCGATGCCGGTATTGCCGCTCGTCGCCTCCAGGACGATTTTTTTCTTTGTAAGTTCGCCGCTCTCCTCCGCTTTTTCGATCATGTATTTTGCGATACGGTCTTTTACGGAGCCGCCGGGATTGGCGCTCTCGAGTTTGGCGAATATCTTTACTTTTTTGTGTTTGTTCAGTCGCTTGATCTCGACAACAGGAGTGTTGCCGATTACATCTAGAAGATTATTGCTCACATTAAACCCCTACAGTAAATAGTTGATTATCCGAAACATTACACCTTAATATCACTTTAAAACTTTATTCGATAATTTCATAGATTAAAGGCGGTATTTCATGTGGTGCGGCGGTTATCTCGAACGCATCGTTGACCAAGCCGCTGGTCGCCGCGAGCATATGCGGGTCGTTACTGTGCATCTGGGCCAGCGTATCGCCCGGGCGGACGTAATCCCCCGCTTTCTTAGGAATAATAATGCCCGCACCGTAATCGATTTGGTCACCAAGTTTCGTGCGGCCGGCACCCAGATATCGCGCTGCAACCCCCAACTCTTCCGCGTTTATGCTGCGAATATACCCGGCGGTAGCGACCTCGATCTCCTCGATAAATCGCGCATGCGGCAAGACTCCCCTGGGGTCTTCGATCGCCTCGGGATTACCGCCCTGCGCGACAACCATCTCGGTGAACTTCGCTAAAACCCGGCCTCCCTCAAGGACTTCGCTTAGCTTGCCCATCGCCTCTTGCGTTGTCGGGACAATACCGGCTTTCACCATGAGCTGGGCGCCAAGATTGTAGCAAAGCTCGAGCAGGTCGGCGCCGCCGAATCCCCTCATCGTGTCGATGGCCTCTTCGACCTCCAGCGAGTTTCCGATCGAGAAACCGAGCGGCTGGTTCATGTTGCTGATGACCGCAACGGCCTGCTTGCCAAAGTTTTTCGCGAGAGACACAAGCTCCTGGGCAAGCACTTTGGCCTCATCGAGCGATTTCATGAACGCGCCGGAGCCGGCTTTTACATCAAACACGATAACATCCGCCCCGCCGGCGACCTTTTTGCTAACGATACTGCTCGCAATAAGCGGCACGCTTGAGACGGTTGCGGTAAGGTCGCGCAAAGCGTATATCTTCTTATCCGCAGGGTCGATCTCTTCCGTTTGGCCCATGATGGCGATGCCGATATCGCTTACTTGTTTAATAAACTGTTCCCTGGTCAGATTTACGTTAAACCCCGGAATTGATTCAAGTTTATCCAGCGTACCACCGGTATGCCCAAGACCCCTCCCCGACATCTTTGCGACTTTCAAACCGACCGCCGCCATCATCGGGGCCAGCACCAGTGTCACCTTATCGCCAACCCCACCGGTGCTGTGCTTGTCTACTTTTATGCCCTCTATCGGGCTAAGATCGACTACCTCGCCGCTCTCTACCATAGCTTTTGTAAAGACATATGTTTCCTGGGCATCCATCCCCTTGATATACGCAGCCATCAAAAACGCCGCCATCTGGTAATCCGGGATAGCGCCCGAAACAAACCCGCTGATTAAAGACTCGATCTCATCGCGAGAAAGAGCGCGACCATCCCTCTTTTTCGCCAACACCTTTTCAACCCGCATAGTTCTCCTCCACAATAGTCCGATACAATCGCCGGCAGGATAAGCGGTGCTCTGCCAAAATCTCCCGCCATGAGTATTTAACCATTAACGGCTATCCATACTAAAGCTTCTCTATTAAGCCTAGGCCAAGATATTGATTTCGGCAACTTAAAGCTACTGTTTGGATTCCATAATCCGCCGGGATTTACACATCCAACATCGAGCTACCGAATAAAGGAGAGAGGTAGTGCCCGGCCATTTGCATCAGGGTTGGTTGCGGAGGATCATTTTTTACCTCAAGATCTGCGGTAGCCACAACCCGCCCGGCCTGGTATGAAACCACCCTTCCAAGAACAGCGCCTTTCTTAACCGGAACCGGAATATCCTGCGCATAGTGTGTTTCCGTATATACGGGAAGCGTGTGTCTCACGGCTGCGCTTGCATTCTCTTTGGCGACCAAATCAAGCTTTTGACCGTAGGGTGAGGTTATCGTCTTATAAACAACGCCCGCCGATGTAAGTTGCCGTTCTCTGTAAAGGCTAAAACCGTAATTAAGTAACGCGGCCGATTGCGCAAACATATTCGGCCGCCATTTTTCGCCGAGCACCACAGTTATCAACGACACATCCCCCTTGGTCGCTGAGGATACAAGGCAATTTTTGGCACGGTTCGTAAATCCTGTCTTAACCCCTGTCGCCCCGGAATAGGTATACAAGAGCTTATTGTGCGTGGTAACGACCTGAGAACCACGCAATCTCCAGCCCTTTGTGGAAACGATCTGCGAAAACGTCGGATTCCTCAAAGCGTACCTGGCGATGAGCGCAAGGTCATACGCCGTCGTATAATGAGTCGGGCTATCGAGGCCGTGCGGGTTATCGAAATGCGTACGATTCGCGCCGATTTCGGCCGCCTTTTTATTCATCATGTCTGCGAAGTTGCCGACCGAGCCGCCGACATGGTCGGCTATTGCGACCGCGGCATCGTTCGCCGATGGCAACATAAGCGCATACAACAAATCCCTTAGCGTCATATGCTCGTTTTTGGCGAGACCTATGCCCCCCTGCGCCCCGGGCCCGAGCGCATCCGCGTTGACGGTTACTATGTCATCGAGATTACCGTGCTCGATGGCAACCAGCGCGGTCATTATCTTTGTCGTGCTCGCCATCGCGCGCCTGATGCTCGAATTCCTTCTCCACAGCACATCGCCTGTTTTTGCATTGATAAGCATGGCCGACCCGGCTGTAACAGTAGGTTGTCGAGGCAGGCCCGCCACGCTCTGCTGTGTTGCCGCAACCGCACTTGCAGCGCCGGCGAACGCAATGCCCCACGATGATGTGATTACCGTTATAAGTAATGTGATTGTTACTAGAATAGAAATATGTCGCTTCATTTTTCACCAACCTAACGTAGTAATTTTTGCATGATACGATGTAGTGGCAGAAAATGGAAGCTTCAAGCGGTGTGCAGGAGGACAACTAAGCGCCGCCCCGTTATAGTTCTCACGCAGTTAAGCTATGGGTGTATCTTATTTTCATCTTGACTGACTGTATTCAGGTACATATACTTTACTTGCTAAATTATTTATTTAGTAAGTATTAGTAAATCGAAACCGTTGCAGGTAAGAGAAGTGGATAAAGAACAAATTACGGAACGCGCCCGCGAACTGCAAAGCGCTATGAACATGTTCCGGCGCACTAATTTCATAACCAAGGACAACTCGGGGTTGCGGCACTCCGAGAAATACTTCATGTGGCTTCTCGCCACCCTGAACAAGGGAGCGCCCGTAATGCCATCAGAGGCCGCAAAGGAATTGAATGTTACTTTAGCGGCAATAACCCACTACATTAATTCACTCGAGAAACAGGGATACGTAACGAGATCGTCATCGCCCGAAGATAGGCGTGTGGTTTTTGTCAGCCTTTCCGATAAAGGCGCAGAGATGGTTGCCGCCATGAGAGAAAAACACTCCGAAAAGATATATGGACTTGTCGAATACTTGGGAGATAAAGATAGCTCTGAACTCATCGCTTTGATGACTAAGATATCTAAGTATGTCAAGAAAAAGAGTGATGCGTAAAACGTGACAAAATTATTAAAGTATCTGAAACCATACACTTTGATGGTAATTGCCGTACTCGCTTTAACGTTTGGCCAGGTAATGGCGGATCTTCAACTACCTGACTATATGGCGCAAATCGTAAATAAAGGTATCGTCCGCCAAAACAATTCTCTTATTTTCAATACGGGATTTCGCATGTTACTTATCTCTTTGTTGGGAGGCGCGTGTGCCGTTGGCGTCGGCTTCCTGGCATCCCGGGTGGCAACCGGCGTTTCGATGAATGTGCGCGAAAAAGTCTTCGCAAAGGTAGAAAGCTTTTCGCTAAGAGAATTTGACAAGTTCTCGACGGCCTCCCTTATAATCCGTTCGACTAATGATATCCAGCAATTACAGATGGTATTGATAATGTTGCTACGGATGGTGCTTATGGCCCCGCTCATGGGTGTTGGCGCCGTGTTTAAGGCTTATGCTTTGGCGCCTTCAATGACGTGGATAATAGCCCTCGCAATTACCGTAATGGTCGGTATGATGATAGTTCTTTTTGCAATCGCAATGCCGAGATTTAAACTGCTGCAGCAGCTTGTCGATAAGCTCAATCTAGTGACGCGGCAAAACCTTACCGGCCTCCGCGTTATACGGGCTTTTAACGCAGAAAAGCACGAAGAGGCAAATTTTGAAAAAGCAAATGTCGAGCTTACCGGGGTCAATCTTTTTGTAAACCGTCTCATGGTGATCATGCAGCCCATGATGATGCTTATCTTTAATCTTACCGCCGTCGCCGTGATATGGGTCGGTTCGCATATGATCGACACGGGAAACCTCATGATCGGCGATATGATAGCTTTTATGCAGTATGCGATGCAGGTGATTATGTCGTTCTTATTCATCTCGTTTATCTTTATAATGGTGCCCCGCGCCTCCGTATCCGCACAGCGGGTGGCCGAAGTCATCGATACCGAGCCGCTGATAAAAGATCCACAGAACCCGATTGCTTTTCCTGTAGATACGAGAGGGCTTATCAAGTTTGACGATGTCACGTTTTCCTATCCCGGCGCCGACTCGCCCGTTTTGCAAAACATCTCGTTTACTGCAGGGCCGGGAGAAACGACCGCATTTGTCGGCAGCACCGGAAGCGGAAAATCAACGCTTATTAATCTAATCCCCCGCTTCTATGATGTAACCGGCGGCCGGGTGCTCGTAAACGGCATCGACATTCGAAACGTCACCCAAGAGGATTTATGCGAGAAGATAGGCTACGTACCGCAAAAGGGTGCTCTATTCTCAGGAACGGTAAGCAGCAACATAAAATACGGCGTTCCGGACGCATCGGACGAAGAGATGCACGCGGCCGCAAAAATCGCCCAGGCCTCTGAGTTTGTCGAGAACCTTGAGGATAAATTCGCAACGCCGATCGCACAAGGCGGCACGAACGTCTCCGGCGGCCAAAAACAGCGCCTTGCAATCGCGAGAGCGCTTATTAAGAAACCGGAAATATACATATTCGACGACAGCTTCTCAGCGCTCGATTTTAAAACAGATGCCGCACTTCGAGAAGCGCTTAATGATGAAACAAGAAAGGCAACGGTACTGATTGTAGCGCAGCGGATCGGCACGATTATGAATGCCGACAAGATCATCGTCCTCGATGGCGGCAAAATCGTAGGTACGGGCCGGCATAAAGAACTAATAGAGAGTTGCGACGTCTATAAAGAGATCGCCTCCTCACAACTATCCGAGGAGGAGTTAGAAGGGATACTGGGGGAGGAACTAGCATGAGCGATCGCAATGCCGCACCCCCGCAAAAGCCCGGAGGCCCCGGTCCCTTTGGAGGCTCTGGCCCCCGGCCCGGAGGCAGGGGGCCATTTGGCGGCCATGGCCCCATGATGCAGGGCGGCGAAAAAGCTAAAAACTTCAAGGGCACGATGAGCAATCTTATTACATATATGCGTCCGTTTTGGGTTTCGATCATAATCGTGCTCGTGTTTGCCATCGCCAGTACGGTCTTCACGATTGTAAGCCCGAGAATCCTTGGAAACATAACAAACCAGGTGGTCAACGACTATACCAATAGGGCGCTCTACGATCAAATCACCTCAAAACTGCCTAAGGGCGTGACACTTCCCCCCGGAACAACCGGTGCGGAACTATTAAAACAGGCCCCGCCGGCGATGCTTAAAAAGATACCGGCCAATAAGTTGGCGACGATTAAAGCGCTCGATTTCTCCAAGCGGCCCGGTATTAATTTTCAAAAGATCGCGGATATCGCCTTATTGCTGATCGTCTTATATCTATTGAGCACGCTCTTCAGCTACATTCAAGGTTGGATTATGTCCGGCGTATCACAAAAAATCACGTACCGATTCCGAAGAGATATCTCTGAGAAAATCAACCGCATGCCGCTTAAATACTTTGATACTAAAACACACGGCGAAGTATTAAGCCGCGTGACCAATGACGTTGAGACAGTGAGTCAAACGCTCAACCAGAGCATGACGCAAATCGTCACTTCAATAACCATGATTGTCGGCATCCTCGGTATGATGTTCTCCATAAGCTGGCTTTTGACGTTGGTTACGCTTGTTATTCTTCCGTTTAGCTTCGGTTTTATCGGCGCGGTTGTGAAGAGGTCGCAAAAACATTTTAGGAACCAGCAAGCGACTCTGGGCAAGCTTAACGGTCATGTCGAAGAAATGTACTCCGGGCACAATGTGATGAAGGTCTTCAACGGAGAAAAACGCTCTATTGAAAAGTTTCAGACAATTAATAGGGGCCTCTATGAGAGCGCGTGGAAATCCCAGTTTCTTTCCGGCTTGATGTTTCCGATTATGAACTTTATCGGCAACCTGGGGTTCGTTGGCGTCTCCGTGGTCGGCGGCTGGCTTGCAATTAGGGGCAGCATCAATATAGGTGACATCCAGGCATTTATTCAATACGTGCGCCAATTCAATCAACCGATCTCGCAGACAGCAAATGTGGCAAACATACTTCAATCAACCGCTGCGGCGGCCGAACGCGTATTCGAGTTTCTGGGTGAAGAAGAAGAGATTCCCCAGGCCGAACAACCGGTTGAGATTAAATCAGTTAAGGGCGCCGTCGAATTCGATAATGTGGTATTCGGTTACAACCCCGAAAAAACCATCATAAAAGGCTTCACGGCAAGCATACAACCGGGCCAAAGAATCGCCATTGTCGGCCCGACCGGCGCGGGCAAAACAACAATGGTCAATCTGCTCATGCGCTTTTACGATGTCAACCAGGGCTCGATTAAGATTGACGGCATAGACATCCGCGACATGAGGCGCTCTGGCGTCAGAAAAATGTTCGGGATGGTTTTGCAAGACACCTGGCTGTTTAACGGCACTATCAAAGAAAACATCGCCTATAGCAATCCTGAGGCGACCGACGAGGAAATCCTGGCGGCGGCCAAGGCGGCCCACGTCGACCGCTTTGTGCACTCACTTCCGAACGGATACGACATGGTGCTCAACGAAGAGGCGGATAATGTTTCCCAGGGCGAAAAGCAGCTTCTTACGATAGCGCGGGCTCTCCTTGCAAATCCGCCGATGCTTATTCTCGACGAGGCCACAAGCTCGGTCGACACAAGAACCGAAGTGCTTATACAAAAAGCAATGGAAACCTTAATGGAAGGCAGAACCAGCTTTGTTATCGCACACAGGCTGTCGACCATTAGAGACGCCGACCTGATACTCGTCATGGATAACGGCAACATTGTGGAGCAAGGCACCCATAATGAGCTACTTTCAGCAAACGGTTTCTACGCCTCGCTCTACAACAGCCAGTTTACAGTACCCGCTGTGGTGTAAAGCGAAGCAAAATATCAGAGCGATTATGCCTTTGTAGTTTGCCGGCGGGTATGCAACTATATCCGAGAAGTCGCCGTTTAAGGAAAGCAATATTGAATCTCCGATAAATCTCGGGCATAATCCAGGCAAGCGGCTATCTGCTCTTTAGTAAGGTCTGGAAACTCCTCGATTATCTCCTCGGCTGACATGCCTAAAGCTAGGTACCGAGAATCAGGCTTACCGGAATCCGTGTACCTTTGATACGCGGCTTACCGTGAAGTACATCGGCAGTGCTTACAATATGATCTCGCCAGTTTACCGGCATCTTGTCCTCCATTTTAGCCTTGTGCTATACCTCAAGCATGGCTGAACTTTCAATTGAGAGCAATTGATTGAATCGTTAAAAGATTATGTCTTGATCCCATTAAATGATTCAACTGTTATTTGGTATTAATCCTCGTAAACAACATAACCGATCGAGTAAATAAACACGGGCGAAGAGTGCTTATGCCCCAGTCATCTAGCACCAAGAGTTCGGTTTTGGCCAGTCTGTTTAGAGCTTTCGCATACGTACCATCCGCCCGCGCTAGCTTCAGTTCACCTAAATAGTCTGGAAGAGCGATAATAGATAGCAGGGTGCCCCTGCCGACAGCCTGTATGTGCCAGAGCGCAGACGACAAACGTCTTACCTACACCGGTCGGCCCGGTAATTAAAACGTTACGCCGCTTTTCTATCCAGTCGCACGTTGCAAGTGAGAGGATCACCGAGCGCTCAAGTCCACGATGTGCACGAAAATCGATGTCTTCAATACATGCACTGTCCCGCAGGCGTGCTCCTTTAAGAAGCCGGGAGAGCCGACGGTTTTCCCGTGAGGTCATCTCCATATCGACTAAAAAAGAGAGTCTCTCCTCAAAGCTTAAAGTGGCTGTATCCGGCACTTGCATCTGCCGGGTGAGTTCACCCGCCATCCCAAAGAGTTTCATTAGGTACTGTAAATTCTTAGTAGGCAAGTAAGGTCTTGCAAAATAGATCAAGACCTCGCATTATCTCGTTAGAATCACCAAACGGGAGAAGGAGGTCTTGATATGGAAAACATTATTGATTCT
>Ga0210027_1001674_pt1 | contig 20157 bp, 12 predicted proteins | sample CryGeymeta201510_FD_183978 | JGI IMG/M metagenome (GOLD analysis project Ga0210027, IMG submission 183978) | Groundwater microbial communities from Crystal Geyser aquifers in Utah, USA - Crystal Geyser metaG 2015-10 (SPAdes) (version 2) | ecosystem: Environmental > Aquatic > Deep subsurface >...
ATGTCACCGAACTGTTATTTTTGGGCATAAAACCCATAAATTTTTCTTTTTTTAACCCGGTCAATCTGAACAATTGAATCACCCGGATCGACACCGCTTCAGGCTCATACCTGAATTGGAAAATACTGCCCTATCATTGTCACTGCCTCTCTGAATAAAAATGCCCATTGCCGCAACCCGCCGTTACCGGTAAAATCGAGCACTTTTCACTCGATTCTTCAGGGTTGGCAATGGATAGACAAGGCTGGTTGGACGGCACCCTGTACCGTCCGCATTTTGAGCAGGACAGTTGCGGGTTTGGCCTGATGGCCCAAATGGACGATAAGCCCAGTCACTGGCTGGTCGAAACCGCGATCAGTTCGCTGGCTCGCTTGACGCACCGTGGCGCGGTCGCCGCCGACGGCAAGTCCGGTGATGGCTGCGGCCTGCTGTTCAAGAAACCCGACGTTTTTCTGCGCGCGGTCGCCGCCGAGAACGGCTTTGCCTTGAGCGAGCGGTATGCCGCAGGACTGGTTTTTCTGAACAGCGAGACCGTTCTGGGGGAATCCGCCCGAGCCCTGCTCAAAGCAGAACTCGAAGGCCAGGGGCTGACCGTCGCCGGTTTCCGCTCGGTGCCGACCAACGCGATGGCTTGCGGTAAGTATGCGCTCGCCACCCTGCCACGGATCGAACAAATCTTCGTCAACTGCCCGCCGAACATGGATGCGGAAGCGTTCGAGCGCCGCCTCTACATTGCCCGCCGGCGCACCGAAAAGTCGCTGCTGGCGGCTGCGGACAAAGCCTTTTACATCCCCACCCTGTCGGCTAAGGTGTTGTCCTATAAAGGTCTGGTGACCCCGGACAACCTGGCGGTGTTCTACCCGGATCTGCAGGATGTGCGCTTTGCTTCCAGTCTGGCCGTTTACCATCAGCGTTTTTCCACCAACACCTGGCCGGAATGGCGTTTGGCGCAACCGTTCCGCTATCTCGCCCACAACGGCGAAATCAACACCCTGCAAGGCAACCGCAACTGGGCGCTGGCACGCGAACAAAAATTTGCCTCGCCTTTCATCCCCGACATGGACGACGTGCGTCCGATGGTTTCCGTGAACGGCTCCGACTCCTATAGCATGGACAACATGCTGGAAGGTCTGGTGATGGGCGGCGCCGGGCTGTTCCGCTCTTTGCGCATGATGATCCCGCCGGCCTGGCAGAACGTCGACAGCATGGATCCCGACCTGCGCGCTTTCTACGAATACAACTCGATGCACATGGAGCCGTGGGACGGCCCGGCAGGCGTGGTGCTCACCGATGGCCGCTACGGCGTGTGCATCCTCGACCGCAACGGACTGCGCCCGGCGCGCTACGTGGTCACCAAGGACCGCCACCTGACCGTCGCGTCCGAAGTCGGCGTGTGGGATTACCAGCCTGAAGATGTGGTGCAGAAAGGCCGGGTCAAGCCGGGTCAGATGATCGCCGCCGACCTCGAAACCGGGCGCCTGCTGCTATCGGAAGACATTGATGCCGAGCTCAAAGCCGCCCACCCTTATCGCCAGTGGCTGAAGGAAAACTCGCGCCACCTCGAAATCGGTCTCGGCGAAAGAGAACCCTTGCCGGCCTTCGACTCCGATGCGATGCTGATCCACCAGAAGCTGTTCAACGTCAGCTTCGAGGAACGCGACCAGATCATCCGCGTGCTGGCCGAGGAAGGCCAGGAGGCGACCGGATCGATGGGCGACGACACCCCGATGGCGGTGCTGTCGAAGAAGGTGCGCTCGCCTTTCGATTTCCTGCGCCAGCAATTCGCCCAAGTGACCAACCCGCCGATCGACCCGATCCGCGAAAGCATCGTGATGTCGCTCAACACCTGCTTCGGGCCGGAACGCAACCTGTTCGAGGAAACGCCGGAACATGCGCGGCGCCTCGAAGTACACTCGCCGGTGCTGTCGCACGATAAATTCAAGCGTCTCACCCGCCTGAGCGAAGCGGAATACCGCAGCATCACGCTGAATTTGAACTACGATCCGGCCCACACCAACCTGCGCGGCGCGCTGGACGACCTCGCCAAACAGGCGATCAAGGCGGTGCAGGGCGGCAACGTCATCCTGGTGCTGTCCGACCGCGCCATCGACCAGAGCCATTTACCGATCCACTCCCTGTTCGCTACCGGCTGCGTCCACCACGCGCTTACGGCAACGGGGCTGCGCTGCAACTCCAACATCGTGGTAGAAACCGGCGCCGCGAGAGACCCTCACCATTTCGCCTGCCTGATCGGCTATGGCGCCACGGCGGTCTACCCTTACCTTGCCTATCAAATCATCCACGATCTGATCCGCGACAAGGAACTGGCCCTGCCTTTCGAAACGGCCGCGCAGAATTACCGCAAAGGCATCCACAAGGGCCTGCTCAAGATCATCTCGAAGATGGGCATTTCCACCATCGCCAGCTACCGGGGCGCGCAGTTGTTTGAAGCCGTCGGCCTGGGCGAGGAAGTCATAGCCCTGTGCCTGCCCGGCACGGTGAGCCGGATCAGCGGCGCGAATTTCGACGATTTCGAAGCGGATCAGGAAGAGCTTTCCTGGTATGCCTTCAATCCGATGAAGCCCATCTCTCAGGGCGGGCTGCTGAAATTCATTTACGGCGGCGAATTCCACGCCTACAACCCGGATGTGGTGATGCAACTGCAAAAAGCGGTGCAGGGCGGCGATTACGAGGAATACCGCAAATACGCCCAACTGGTCAACGAGCGGCCCGCCGCGATGCTGCGCGACCTGATGCGGCTCAAGACCGACGCCCCGGCTATTCCTCTCGACCAGGTCGAGCCGGAAGACAAAATCCTCAAACGCTTCGACTCCGCCGGCATGAGTCTCGGCGCCCTTTCCCCCGAAGCCCACGAAGCGCTGGCGGAAGCCATGAACCGCCTCGGCGGCCGCTCCAACTCGGGCGAGGGCGGCGAAGATCCGGCGCGCTACGGCACCGTCAAGATGTCCAAGATCAAGCAGGTGGCCTCTGGCCGCTTCGGCGTGACCCCGCATTACCTGGTCAACGCCGAAGTGCTGCAGATCAAGATCGCTCAGGGGGCAAAGCCCGGCGAAGGCGGGCAGCTACCCGGCCACAAAGTGTCCGAAATGATCGCCAAGCTGCGCTGCTCCAAGCCCGGCATCACCCTGATTTCGCCGCCGCCGCACCACGATATTTACTCCATCGAGGATCTGGCGCAGCTGATTTTCGACCTCAAGCAGGTTAACCCGCAGGCGCTGGTTTCCGTCAAGCTGGTGGCAGAGCCAGGGGTGGGGACGATCGCGGCGGGCGTGGCCAAGGCCTATGCCGACCTGATTACCCTCTCCGGCTACGATGGCGGCACCGGGGCAAGCCCGCTGACTTCCGTCAAATATGCCGGCTCCCCGTGGGAACTGGGGTTAAGCGAAGCCCAGCAAGTGCTGCGCGCCAACGGCCTCAGGGGCCGGGTACGGGTGCAGGCCGACGGCGGCTTGAAGACTGGCCTGGACGTGGTGAAAGCCGCCATTCTCGGCGCCGAAAGCTTCGGCTTCGGCACCGGCCCGATGGTCGCGCTGGGCTGTAAATACCTGCGCATTTGCCACCTCAACAACTGCGCCACCGGCGTCGCCACCCAGGATGCCCGGCTGCGCGGCAAGCATTTCATCGGCCTGCCGGAGATGGTGATGAACTATTTCACCTTCGTCGCGCGCGAAACCCGGGAATGGATGGCCAAGCTGGGCGTTTCCTCGATGGAGGAACTGATCGGCCGGATGGAACTGCTCGAAGTTCTGCCCGGCGAAACCCCCCGCCAGCACCGGCTTGACCTTTCGGCCCTGCTGAATCAGGGGGGTATCCCCGACAGCGAACCGCGCTTCTGCATCGAACCCTCCAACCCGTCTTTCGACAAGGGCGAGCTGGCAGAACGTATGATGGCGGACGCGATCGAATCGATCAAGGCAAAACGACCGCTGGAGCTGTCCTACCCCATCGGCAACATCCACCGCTCCATCGGCGCGCGGCTGTCGGGCGAAATCGCGCGCCAGCACGGTGCCGAGGGATTGCCGGACAACAGCCTGACCATCCGCCTGCAGGGCAGCGCCGGCCAGAGTTTCGGCGTATGGAACGCCAAGGGCCTGCAACTGGTGCTTGAGGGCGACGCCAACGATTACGTCGGCAAAGGCATGGCCGGCGGCCAGATTGTCATCTGGCCGCCCCGCAATGCCAGTTACCCGTCTCACCAGGCCACCATCATCGGCAACACCTGTTTGTATGGCGCCACTGGCGGCCGGCTGTTCGCCGCGGGCATGGCTGGCGAGCGGTTCGCCGTGCGCAACTCAGGCGCCTTCGCGATGGTGGAAGGCCTCGGCGACCATGGCTGCGAATACATGACCGGCGGCGCCATTGTCGTGCTCGGCGATACCGGCCTGAACTTCGGCGCCGGCATGACCGGCGGCTTCGCCCTGGTTTACGATGAAAACGACCAGTTCGTGCATCACTACAACCATGAACTGATCGATATTCACCGCATCAACACCGAAAACACCGGTCGGACGCGCCTATGGCTGCGCGCCCAGATCGAAGAGCATGTAAAGCTCACTAACAGCGCGCGCGGCCGCGAATTGCTCGACAGCTTCGACGACGCGGTCAACCGCTTCTGGCTGGTCGAGCCCAAGGCGGCGCAACTGGATAGCCTGCTGCACCCCTGATTAGCTACGGGAACCCCTATGTCTGACGATGTCTTTCAATTTCTGAATCTTGCTCGCCGCGACGGCGACAAGAAGCCGGCAGAAATCCGCAAAACCGAGTACCGCGAGATTTATGCCCCGTTCGACGCCGTGCAGGCCGCCGAGCAGGCGGGCCGCTGCCTGGCCTGCGGCAACCCCTACTGCGAATGGAAGTGCCCGGTGCACAACTACATCCCCAACTGGCTCAAGCTGGTGAAGGAAGGCAACCTGTTCGAAGCGGCGGAAATGTCGCACAAGACCAACTCGCTGCCGGAAATCTGTGGCCGGGTCTGCCCGCAAGACCGGTTGTGCGAAGGGGCATGCACTCTGAATACCGGCTTTGGCGCCGTGACCATCGGCCAGGTGGAAAAATACATTTCCGACCAGGCCTTCAAACAGGGCTGGCGCCCGGACATGAGCAAGGTCGTGCAAACCGGCAAGCGCGTCGCCGTCATCGGCGCCGGGCCGGCAGGCCTGGCCTGCGCCGACGTGCTGGCGAGACATGGCGCAAAACCGGTGGTGTTCGACCGCTACGAGGAAATCGGCGGCCTGCTCACTTTTGGCATTCCCGAATTCAAGCTGGAAAAAACCGTCGTCAAGCGCCGCCGCGAAATTCTCGAAGAAATGGGCGTGGAATTCCGCCTCGCCACCGAAATCGGCAAGGATGTTCCGTTCCAGCAACTGCTCGACGAGTTCGATGCCGTATTCCTCGGCATGGGAACTTACCGCTACATGAAAGGCGGCTTCCCCGGCGAAGACCTGCCCGGCGTGCTGGAGGCCCTGCCCTTCCTGATTTCCAACGCGCGCAACTGCCTCGGTCTGACCAAACCGGACGAAATTTTCCATTCCATGCAAGGCAAGCGCGTCGTCGTTCTGGGCGGGGGCGACACCGCCATGGACTGCAACCGCACCTCGATCCGCCAAGGCGCTGCCAACGTCACCTGCGCCTACCGTCGCGATGAAGCCAACATGCCCGGCTCCAGGCGCGAGGTGACCAACGCCAGGGAAGAAGGCGTCGTTTTCCTGTGGAACCGCCAGCCGGTCGAAATCGTCGGCAACAGCAAGGTCGAGGGCGTCAAGCTGGTCACCACCCAGCTTGGGCTCCCCGATGCGCGCGGCCGCCGCACCCCGGAAGCGATTGCCGGCAGCGAGGAAACTCTTCCTTGCGACCACGTTATCGTCGCCTTCGGCTTCCGCCCCAACCCGCAGCCCTGGTTTGCCGAGCACAACATCGCCACCGACCCGCAAGGCAGGGTAGTCGCAAAGGGCAACCCGTGCCTGTTCCAGACGAGTAACCCGAAAGTCTTTGCCGGCGGCGACATGGTGCGCGGCTCCAACTTGGTGGTGACCGCCGTATACGAAGGCCGCCAAGCGGCTGAAGGAATTTTAACTTACTTAGGTATTTACTGATCCCATGACAAAACTCAAAAACGACACCTGCCTGCGCGCCCTGCTGCGCCAACCGACCGAATACACCCCCGTGTGGGTGATGCGCCAGGCCGGCCGCTACCTGCCGGAATACAACCAGACCAGGGAGCGGGCCGGCGATTTCATGTCGCTGTGCAAAAACCCCGACCTCGCCACCGAAGTCACCCTGCAGCCGCTGGCGCGCTTCCCGCTCGACGCCGCCATCCTGTTCTCCGACATTCTTACCATACCCGATGCCATGGGCATGGGACTGTATTTCAGTGCCGGAGAGGGGCCTAAATTCGAGCGCCCACTGCACAATGAATGGGAAATCCGCGACCTGATCGTGCCCGACCCCAATGTCCACCTGCGTTATGTGATGGACGCCGTCAGCCAGATCCGCAAGGCGCTGAACAACGAAGTGCCGCTGATCGGCTTTGCCGGCAGCCCGTTCACGTTGGCTTGCTACATGGTGGAAGGCGGCAGCAGCCAGGATTTCGCCAAGATCAAAACGATGCTCTACCAGCGCCCGGAACTGCTCCACCACATTCTGGACGTCAACGCCCGCGCCGTGACCGCCTACCTCAACGCGCAGATCGAAGCCGGCGCGCAGATCGTTATGATTTACGATTCCTGGGGCGGCGCGTTGTCCCACGCTGCTTACCACGAATTTTCCCTGCCCTACATGGAGCAGATCGTCAGCGGACTGATCCGCGAACGCGACGGCGCCACCATCCCCAGCATCGTCTTCACCAAGGGCGGCGGACTGTGGCTGGAAAGCATCGCCGCTATCGGCTGCGACTCGATCGGGCTGGACTGGACCATCGACATCGGCCAGGCGCGCGCCCGTGTCGGCGACAAGGTGTCGCTGCAAGGTAACCTCGACCCGGCGGTGCTGTTCAGCAACCCCGAAGTCGTCCGCGCCGAAGTGGGCAAAGTCCTGGCGAGCTATGGCAAGGGCAGCGGCCACGTCTTCAACCTGGGCCATGGCATTTCGCAGTTCACCCCGCCGGATAATGCCGCCGCCATGGTTGCTGCGGTGCATGAATTGAGCAAGCCATACCACTCATGACCTGAAGGGGTTGAGTGTCGGCTGAGGCCAATACACGCTAGAAATGAACGACCCCGTGGCAAGCCACGGGGTATCAAATCCGAGGGCGCGGGGTCAGAGGGCGCGGGGTCAGGCCTTACGTTTGACATATCCGCCCCGACCTTCCGCCCATTTCACCGCAAGGCCTCGCCATCCATACCTCCTGTTTGAAGTCACAGCCTAAAACGACAGGAATGGATGTCAAATGCAAGGCCTGACCCCGCGCTTGCTGACCCCGCGCTTGTGACTCCACCACTTTCGCGCAATAAATTGCGCTACTAAAAAATTATATATATTATAACAATTGTTATAACTTTATATTTAGAAGCTATGTTATGCATACTTTAAAACTCACTCAAATTGGTAATTCTGTTGGTTTGATTTTGCCTAAAGAGGTATTGGCACGCTTAAAGCTTGAAAAAGGCGATACCGTGTTTTTAACTGATGCGCCGGGCGCGGTGACGATTACGCCACATGACCCAAGTTTCGAAGAGCAGTTAGATATTGGTCGTGAGTTTATGCGTGAATTTCGCGATACATTTAATGCCTTAGCAAAATAATAATGAGTCAATTTAGGTGGATAGATAAGCGTCTACTCATCACCTTACACGATGAAAGTTTGGCATCAGACGGTGGTGCATCTGGCATTAGAGATGAGGGTTTGCTTGATTCTGCGTTAAATCGGGCGGTAAATTTAGCGATGTAGGCAACCCTGATTATGCTGAGCTAACCGCTGCCTATGGTGTTGGTTTGGCTAAAAACCATGCTTTTGTAGATGGTAATAAACGGGCCGCATTTCTTTCTGTTGGTTTGTTTTTAGGTTTAAACGGCTATAAATTAAAAGCTACACAGGTAGATGCAACGCTTACCATGCTCGCAGTTGCCGCAGGTGATATGAATGAAACGAGTTTTGCTACATGGATACGCCAACATGGATACGCCAACACGGATACGCCAACATTCAACACGAAAATAATATCGAATTTACACATTTCTTTGGCCATGAAAACTGAATATGATCTGTCAAAAATGAAATCTCACAAGAATCCTTATGCGGCCAAACTTAAAAAACCCGTCACTATGCGGTTGAGTGAAAATGTCATTGGATATTTCAAACAAATGGCAGATGAAGCCGGTGTGCCCTATCAAAGTCTTATCAATCTTTATCTGCGTGACTGTGTTGCCCATCACAAGAAAATTGATATTTCCTGGCAAACATCGCCCTCTCTCAAGTAGGTTATGTGAACGATATTTTGACTCGTTTTGAATCGAATTCCAGCCTCGGCCCGACGACTACGCCAACCTTGCCGCCCAGCGGGACACCCAAAAAATAAGCGTAACCCGGTGAAAATCCTCCAAATCGCCCTGGATGTTCCGCTCGACACCCTGTTTGACTACTCCGCCGAAAGCCATGGCGAAATACACATCGGCGACCGCGTTCTGGTTTCTTTCGGCCGACGCCAGATGGTCGGCGTGGTCGCGGGTATGGCCGACCATTCCGACTTGGCGCCGGGGCGCATCAAGCCGGTGCTACAGGTCTTTCGCGACACGCCGCCCCTTTCCGCAGAAATATTCCGGCTGTTGCGCTTCTGCGCCGATTACTATCACCACCCTTTGGGCGAAGTCGTTCTCAACGCTTTGCCCGCCCCCCTGCGCCAGACCAGGCCGGTGGCGCGCGCCAAACCGGTCGGCTACCAGTTGACCGAGGCGGGGCTGACTCTAGCAACCGATGCCTTGCCCGCCCGAGCAACCGTCAAGCGCAAGCTGCTGCAAAGCCTGAAACAGGCTGGTACGCTTCTGCGCAGCGACATTGCCGCGTTTTCTCCGATCGCCCCGCAGGCCATCAGGGAATTTGTGGCGCAGGGATGGGCGACGGAAATCGATGAAATTGCCGATTCAGCGCATTTCTCCCTCCCCTTCAAGGGGGAGGGACAGGATAAGATGCCACTGACACCCGCACAGGAACAAGCGGTCGCTGCGATTCTTTCCGGCCAGTACCAGTTTCAAGTCTGGCTGCTATACGGCATCACCGGCAGCGGCAAAACCGAGGTCTACCTGCGCATCATCGAGCAGGTTTTGCAGCACGGCGGACAGGCCTTGGTACTGGTGCCGGAAATCAACCTCACGCCGCAACTGGAGTCGCGTTTCCGTGCACGCTTCCCGGACACCTGCCAGGTCAGCCTGCACAGCCGCCTCTCCGCCGGGGAGCGGCTGCGCCATTGGTCGCTGGCGCAGTCGGGCCGCGCCCAAATCGTGCTCGGCACCCGCCTGGCCCTGTTTGCGCCGATGCCGAAGCTGATGCTGATCGTGGTGGACGAAGAGCACGACAGCTCGTTCAAACAGCAGGACGGGTTGCGTTATTCCGCGCGCGACATGGCCGTCGCGCGCGGCAAGCAAGTCGGCGCGCCGGTGATTCTCGGCTCGGCCACGCCCGCGCTGGAAACCTGGTACAACGCCCGCACTGGCCGCTACAAAATGCTGGAGCTGCCGGCACGCGCCATCGCGGAGGCCGCGCTGCCGGCCATTCACTGTATCGACATCAGCCGTGCCAAACTGGCCAACGGCCTGTCCGATTCCTTGATCGAGGCGATGCGCGTGCGCCTTGCGCGCGGCGAGCAAAGCCTGGTCTTCATCAACCGTCGCGGCTACGCGCCGGTGATGCGCTGCGGCCAGTGCGGATGGGTCTCCACCTGCCATCGCTGTTCCAGCCGGTTAGTCGTTCACCTGCGCGAGAAACGCCTGCGCTGCCATCATTGCGGCCACGAATCACGCATCCCCTCCACCTGCCCGGATTGCGGCAATGCCGACCTGGCGCCCATCGGCCAGGGCACGCAGCGGTTGGAGGAGTCATTGGGCAGCCTGTTTCCCACCGCCCGCATTCTGCGCGTCGACCGCGACAGCGCCCGGCGCAAGCACGCCTTGCCCGAAATGCTGGCGCGCATCCACGCCGCCGAGGTGGATATCGTGATCGGCACCCAGTTGTTGGCGAAAGGCCACGACTTCAAGAAGCTCACTCTGGTCGGCGTGGTGAATGCGGACGGCGCGCTGTACAGCGCCGATTTTCGTGCCTCCGAGCGTCTCTTCGCGCAACTGATGCAGGTTGCGGGGCGCGCAGGGCGCGATACCCTCCCTGGCATCGTGCTGATCCAGACCCAGTTTCCCACCCACCCCCTGTTCCAGGCGCTGATCCGGCACGACTACCCTGGATTTGCCGCAACCCTGTTAACCGAGCGCAAGCAGGCGGAATTCCCGCCCTATTGCCACCAGGCGCTGCTGCGCGCCGAAGCGCCGCAAATGGAAACCGCCCTGGCGTTCCTGCAGAAGGCAAAGGATGCCGCGCCCGGCGATTTCGATGTTAGCCTGTTCGATCCGGTATCGGCCCAAATGGCTCGCCTGGCCGGCATGGAGCGCGCGCACCTGCTGGTTCAGGCCGCATCCAGGGGCGCTTTGCAGGCTTTTCTCGGCGTCTGGAATAAAGCTCTGTTCGGCTTGGGTGGGAGTGTCCGCTGGGCGCTGGATGTCGATCCGCTCGAATTCTGACCCAGTTTAGTCGCTACATGATCGTAGTCGACAGCAACCCGCTGGAAACCACCAAACGCCAACCCATCTTTTATTTCCCGCATCAACGACATTCGCAAAATAGGAAAGCCCTTCGCCTCGATCGGCGGGACAGGGACTTTCGATGGGATTTTTCTCAGCGGCATCGTCGCAGTGTTGCTGACCTGGCGAATCAGCATATCTTCACCACGATGTCGTGCAGGGTATTGGCGCAGTGGGCCATGTTGTGGGCGGCATTGGAGAGGTGGCGATAAATTTCGCGGCGCTTGAACATATTGATGTAGTCGTCGCCTTTGAATAATTCGGCGAGGGCGATACGATATAGCCTTTCAACCCTTCTTTGCGCCTTGCGCGCTATATCGGCATCGTCCGCGACGGTCAGGGGGTTGCTCCCCAGCTTGCCGAAGCCCGCTACCAGAGCGTCTACACCTTCCTGCAGCAGCTTGGATATTTCCACGATGAAGGTGTCTGGCGTCACGCCAAGCACGTCCATTTCGCTGACGGTGGTTTTGCAGTAGGTCACGATCCGGTCAAGGTCGGCGATTGCCCGGTAGATGTCCTCGCGGTCGATTGGGGTGGAAAAGGCCTCGTTCAGGATATGGATGTTGCGCATTTTTATGAGGTCAGCTTCGTGCTCATCCTGCTTGATTTTTTTTCCCAGAACTTCGTCACCGGTTTTCAGAAATTCGACCAGGTCATTTACCGAATGGCTGACCTGAAGGCATTGTTCGGTCAGCAGTTTGAAGAAATTGGGTGTCTTGGGGAAAACCTGGTCGAAGAGGGCAGAGAGGATGAATTTTGATTGTTCCCGCATGATTTTTTATCCTATGGTTATTATTGTTAGCTGTACCAAGAAATAACACGCGACCGCCACCATCGCCGCGCCGGGAATGGTGATCAACCACGTTACCGAGATTTCTTCCGCTTTTGCCCAGCGTACCGCCTTGGGGCGTTCAGAGGCGCCAATGCCCATGATCGAGGTGGCGACCACATGAGTGGTGGAAACCGGCGCGCCAATCAGGGAAGCAGCGAAAATTACCCCGGCAGACGTCAGTTGGGAATCCAGCGCATGCAACGGCCGCACTTTGTAGATAGCAAAGCCGAGGGTGCGCACGATACGCCAGCCGCCGGACATGATGCCCAGCGTGATCGACGTGGAGCAGGCCAGCATCACCCAGAACGGCACGACGAATTCGTGGATGAAGCCGCCCAGGAGCAGCACCAGGGTGAGGATGCCCATGCTTTTCTGTGCGTCGTTGGCGCCGTGGGAAAAGGCCAGGCCGGCGGCGGTGAAGAACTGGGCGCGGCGTAAATTCCGGTTGATTGTCGGCTTCGCGCCGCGTAACAGGAACAGCATCAGTCGGTGTAAAAAGAATCCCGCCCAGAAACCCACCAGCGGCGACAGCACCAGAGCCAGCAGCACTTTGGTGATCCCGGTGAAGTGGCCGTTCTGGAACAGTTCGCCGAATCCCCATGCCACATGGTCGGCGCCGACAGCAACCACCACTGCACCGGCCAAGCCGCCCACCAGTGCATGCGAGGAGGAGGAAGGTACGCCGCGCCACCAGGTCAGCAGATTCCAGACGATGGCGCCTGCCAGCCCGCACAGGATGATGGTGAGCGATACCGTCGCCTCCAGGTCGCCCAGGGTGATGAACTTGCCGATGGTGTTGGCGACCGCCGTGCCGCCCAGCAGCGGGCCGAGGAATTCGAAAAAGCCGACGATCAGCACTGCCTGCACCGGGGTCATGGCACGCGAGGCGATTACCGTGGCAACGATGTTGGCTGCGTCGTGAAAGCCGTTGGTGTAATCGAACAGCAGTACGATCAGCACCGCCACGATCACTAGAATCAGGATGGCATCCATGTTGAGCAGGAAAGAAGGGTAGACGCCGTTAGCCTACCATTATCCAGCGTGGCCATGTTATTCCTGCATACGACTAAGGACCTGTTAAGCATTAAGTGTTACACGCGTTACCCCCAGAAAGCCCACAGGCAAGGCGCGGGAAGGAAAGCGTGGTTATTCCACGCTGACGAGCCGCAACGCCGCATGCGGACTTTCTGGGGGATAACCCTCCGGGGCGGCGAGGATTCGGGCCCATGGCTAAGCGCGGGTGCCGCCGCGTGTAACACTTAATGCTTAACAGGTCCTTAGCAAGAGCTTCCCCTGCATGCCCCTTTGGGCCGCACAGGATGAGGCCCTCGGCGGATCGGATTACTTCTGGTTGTGGGCCGGATGCCTCAGCTTGTAGCGTGCCAGGCCGTTCTCCACCAGCGAATACACCGCCGGCACCACGACCAGGGTGAGCAGGGTGGAAGTAATCATGCCGCCGATCACCGCGACCGCCAGCGGGCCGTTGGTTTCCGCTCCTGCTCCCAGGCCCAGCGCGGCGGGCAGCAGGGCCAGGATCACCGTCAGCGAGGTCATCAGCACGGGCCTCATGCGGGTCGGGCAAGCGTCGCGCAAAGCTTCATCGATGCCTTTGCCTTGTCCTCGCCGCTGGTTGGTGAGATCCACCAGCAGGATGGAGTTCTTCGCCACCAGACCGATCAGCAGCACCATGCCGATCATCGAATAGATGTTGAGGGTGTGGCCGGTGAGCCACAGCGCCATCACCCCGCCGATAATCGCCAGCGGCTGCGCCAGCATGATGATGAAGGGCTGGATGAAGGAGTTGAATTGGCTCGCCAGCACCATGTACAGCAGCACCATCGCTAGCGAAAAGGCGAAGATCATGTAGCTCACGGTTTTGCCGAATTCCTCCGCCTGTCCGATCAATTTGACGCTGTAGCCGAGCGGCAGGAGGCTCAAAGCCGTTTCCTTGACCTTGGTCACCGCCTCGCCCAGCGGGATGGTGGGCGAGGCATAGAAGGTGGCGGCGTATTGCAGGTCGAAGCGCCCGATTGTCGCCGCGCCAAGGATCTGCTTGATGCCGGTCACGGTGTCGAGACGCACCAGTTTTCCGTCCTTGCTGCGCAGGTAAATATTGTTCAGGTCGGAAATCTGTTTGAATTCGCCGTCCTTGGCCTTGAGGCGGATGTCATAGCGTTGGCCGTCACCCGGTTCGTCATTGTACTTGGCGATGTCGACGCCGCCGGAGAGCACGTTGAGCGCCAGCGCCACATCCTGGGTGGACAACCCGGCTGCGGCTATGCGGGTGCGGTCCGGGGTCAGCGTCAGTTGCGGCAAATCGAGTTGCAGGTCCATATCCATGCGTCCGAAGCCCGGCTCCACCGAGAGCTTTTGTTGCATCTGTTGCGACAGGCGTCCGATTTCCGTCAGGCTTGGGCCGCTCACGACGAATTGCAGCGGCTCGCCGCGTTGCCCGCCGATGATCGGATAGGGCGCGGCGAAGACGCGCGCGCCGGGCACCTGCGACAGCTCTTTGCGCAGGATGGGAATCAGATCCTGTTGTTTGACGGTGCGCTCGCCGCGCGGGAGCATGCGCGCCACCACCGTCCCCTGATTGACCTGGCCGGCGCTGCCCAGCCCGATCAGCGCGAATTCGGTGACGATCTCCTTATGCTGAAAAAGGATACTCTCGACCATGCGCAAACGGCTGTCAGTGTAGTCTATGCTCGACCCGAGCGGGGTGCGGATGTAGACCAGAAAGCGCCCTTCATCCTCTTCCGGCACGAACGTCTTGCCGACATTAGCGAAAAAATAGCTGCTCGCCACCACCGTCGCCAAGGTCAAAAACAACACTTTCCAGCGATGCCGGAGCGCCTTGTCGAGCAGGTAGCGGTAAATGCTGTCCATGCCGTGAAAAAACCGGTCCAGGGCGTAATACACCCGCCCGTGTCGCTTGGAAACTTGCAAATAGCGCGAGCACAGCATGGGCGTCAGGGTGAGGGAAACGAATAACGACACCAGCACGCCGAAGGTGACCACCACCGCGAAGGCTTTGAAGAATTGGCCGATGATACCGCCGAGGAAGATCACCGGGGCGAAGATTGATACCAGAGACAGCGTTGCGGCAATCACCGCAAACATCACTTCGCGGCTGCCGTTGACGGCTGCCGCCACCGGATCGGGATCGATTTCCTCACGATGACGAAAAATATTCTCTAAAACCACGATGGCGTCATCCACCACCACACCGATCAGCAGCAGCAAAGCCAGCATGGTCAGCGAATTGAGCGTGAAGCCGGCGAAGTAGATCACCGCCACCGCGCCGAGCAGCGACACCGGAATGGCCGTGGCGATAATCAGGGTCGAGCGCATGCTGCGCAGGAACAGCCAGACGATCAACGAAGCCAGCAGCGTGCCCTCGATCAAATGCTCTTTCAGCGAGTTGACGATTTCCAGGATAAAGATCGCATCGTTGGAAACGACATCGAGCGTCATGCCCGGCGGTAGCTGCGGGATAATCTCGGTTTCCAGGCGTTGCTTGATCGTGTCGACGATGGCCACAGTGTTGGTGTTGGCCACCTTGACGATGCCCAGACCGATGGTGGTCTTGCCCAAAAAACGGGCGAGCTGGCGGTAATCGGCCAGCCCGTCCTCGATTTCCGCCACGTCCTTGAGGCGCACCGGGGCGCCGTCGCGGTAAGCAACGATCATTTTTTCCAGCTCGTCGAGACGATGGAATTCCAGGTCGAGCTTGATCAGGTTTTCCGTGGCTTGACCGACCAGGAAACCGCCGGCCACCTGGACATGCTCATTGGCGAACGCGTTGGTCAAATCCTGGGCAGTAACCTGAAAAGCAGCCATTTTCTTCGGCAGCAGGTTGACCCGGATGGTGCGGTCGCGGCGTCCGCCCAGGCGCACTTCGCCCACGCCGGCGATGGTTTCCAGACGCTTCTTGATAGTGTTGAGGGCATACTGGTTGAGCTGTTGCTGGGTGCGGTCGCCGCGTAGCGCCAGCCACATGATCGGCATGGCGTTGGTTTCCACCTTGGACACCACCGGCGGGTCGGCGTCCTTGGGTAAGCGCCGCAACACCTGGTTGACCTTGGACTGCACCTCGTTGAAAGCGACATCCACTTTCTTGTCCAGGCTGAAGGTGATGTTGATCACCGACACGCCCGGAGAAGAGGAAGACTGGATATGCTCGATGCCCGGCACGCTGTTGACCGACGTTTCCAACACGTTGGTGATGCTCGAATCGACGATGTCCGGGTTGGCGCCCTTGAGTGTGGTGGAAATTGAGATAATGGGAAACTCGATATAAGGAAAGCGATCCATGCCGATGCGCTGATAGCTGATGATGCCGAACAGCACCAGCACGGCGGACATCATGAACGCCAATACGTGGCGTTTAATCGAGAGCTCGGGCAAGGTCATTTTTGTGTGCCTTTATTGCCGTTCGTTTCTTTCACGCTGACCGCAGCCTGGTCAGTGAGGAAACCCGCGCCGTCCACGGCCACCGTTGTGCCCGATTTGATTCCTTGTAAAATTTCCACCTGACCGCTCAGGGTGACGCCGGTGGTGACGATGTGCTGAACGGCCTTGCCATTCTCGATCACGTATACCACCTTGCCGGCAGGCCGCAGCACCAGGCTGACCTCCGGCACGGTGATCGCCCCGGCATGCTCCTCGACGACGATCGCACCGTTGACCGATGCGCCGGGTTTCCAGCCGCCTGGATTTTTTACTTCGACCACGGCATCGAAAGCGCGGTTGGAACTACCCACCATCGGCCGCACCTGTTCGATCCTGCCCACCACGGCAGCTCCTGGTGCGGTCGGGGTAGATAAAGCAACCGCCTGGCCAATCTTGATGCGCTGCGCGGCGGTTTCCGGGAAGGGCAGGCGGATACGCAGGTTTTCGCTGGTGGAAAGCTGGAACACCGGCTTGCCGAGATCGATCCAGTCGCCTACCGATACCAGTCGGTTATCGACCCGTCCGTCTACCGGCGAGACGATGCGGGTGCGGGACAGATTCTTGGCGGCACGGGTGTACTGCTCGCGCGCCGTGACATTCTGGGCATCGTAGCCTTCCAGCGCGGAGGGAGAAATAAAGCCTTTCCTGGCCAATTCCCGATACCGTTCGGTCAACTTGCGCTGGCTGGTTGCCTGGGCTTCCAGCCGCTTTGCGTCGGAGGAGAAATCGGCGGGATCAATCTCGGCCAGCAATTGCCCCTTCTTGACCGGCGCACCGATTTCCACATAGACCTTGATAATGCGTCCCGCCACCTCGGCGCCCACCTTGGGCGCAGTAGAGCTGTCCACCTCGCCAACTGACTGCTCCAGCACCTGCATGGTGCGCGACTGTGCCTGGGTAACGGTGATGATCGCAGCAGGTGGGCCTTTCTTCTGCTCTTCGGGCTTTTTGGAGCAACCCGGCAGCAACAGGGCTATGCCAAGCAGGCAGGGAAGCAGGAACGGTGGGGTTATTCGCATGGGGCTTAATCCAAAGTATCAGGGGTAAAGTAAAAATCACGAAACGACACCTCATCCCTCAGGTCGGAACAAGCGCCCTTCACATTTGCCACCTCTCCCGCTTGCGGGAGAGGATTGAAGTGAGGGCTTTCTTCCGAGTGAGGCCGCAGTATCCAATTTCTCTTCCGAATTGAGCCCCATGAACCAGGATGGGTTTGTAAGGTGAATAGGGATGTCGGTTCGCTATGGCCATTAGGGCGAAATTCCGTACAGGCGGGGGGGGTCTTAGTGGGGGAAAATTAAAGCACAAAGCGGGGATAAACATCCCCGCCCCAAAGGGCGGGGAATTCCCTGTCATTCCAGGTATGGCGAGAAATATCGAGATACCTTCACTTCGTTTGGGATGACAACAAACGTGGCAAGCGGCGGGGAATTTAACCCAGTGGAGTTAAAACCCGCCGTTATACTGAAGGAGCGTTAACTACTTCCTCATGGCTGCGGCGTGCGCCACTGCAGGTTTGGTTACAGCAGCTTTTTTAACCGGCGCTTTTTTGGCTGCGGTCGCCTTGGTTGCGGTTGCCTTTCTAACAGCGGGTTTTTTTGCTACCGTTTTGGCTACGGTTTTGGTGGCGGCGGTCTTGGTTGCCATTTTCTTGACGACCGGCTTTGCGGCGACAGCTTTTTTAACCGGCGCTTTTTTAGCTGCAGCGGCTTTGGCTGGGGCGGTTTTTTTGACTGCCGCTATGGGTTTCTTGGCGACGGCAGCAGATTTCTTCGCTGCTGTTGTGGCTACGGTTTTCGCGGCAACGGCCTTAGTCGCGGCTTTCTTGACGGCGGGTTTTGCAGCGGCGGCTTTTTTAACTGGCGCTTTTTTCGCTGCGGTGGCCTTGGTTGCCATTGCGGGTTTGGCGGTAGTTTTTGCTGCGGTTACCGGTGTAGCCTTGGCCACAGATTTGGTTGCGGTCGCTTTGGCGGGTGCCTTGGCGGGTGCCTTGGCGGGAGACTTGGTCGCTTTCTTTGTTGCCATTTGCTGACTCCTTGATTGTAGAAAGTTATCGCGAGTACATTTTTATTCTGACGCTGTTAGCATATCCAAAATAAAGCGGTAGCACCGAACAACTGATTACATCACCTTGTTGTTCCTCCCGTTAGAACTGCGTGGCCGAGAGCATGTTTCCGCCTTGCGCTCAAATTCTATTCCAATTATTTAAAAATGCACAACAAATAAAATGGCATTACGAAAAGAAAATTGTTGGGAATAGACGGGCTTACAAGGGTTTCAACGGGGAAATTTTTTGGCGAAAGGTGACTGGCATCATGATGCCGATGGTCTACACTGGCCATGGGTAACGCTGTCTAGCTATATTTTTCTGTCTAATGGCTGCGTGGCGCATGAGACATAATCAGGGAAGCAGCCGTTCCAGCGCGAATAATTGCGGAATTTTTTCTCGTTCGCGAATCAAATACGTGTTGTTTTTCTGCACCATGACTTCGGCGGCGCGCGGTCGAGTGTTGTAGTTGGAACTCATGCTCATACCATAGGCCCCTGCCGACATCACCGCCAGCAGGTCGCCTTCGGCGAGGCGCAGGTGGCGATCATGGCCAAGAAAATCGCCGCTCTCGCACACCGGGCCGACAATTTCATAGCGCTGAGCCACGCCCGCATTTTCCTTGACGGGAAGAATCGCGTGATAGGCATCGTAAAGTGCGGGGCGCATCAGGTCGTTCATCGCGGCATCGACGAGGGCGAAATTTTTTGTTTCGCCATGCTTGAGATATTCCACTTTGGTGAGCAGCAAACCGGCGTTGCCAACCAGTGCGCGGCCGGGTTCGAGCAGAATCCTGAACTTGCGGTCGGCGAGTTTTTCCAGCAGCGTTTCTGCGTAGTCGGCCACTGGCGGCGGCGTTTCGTCGCTGTAGCAAATTCCCAGTCCGCCGCCGAGATCGAGGTGATGAATCGCGATGCCTTCTTTTTCCAAGGCATCGATCAGCAGCAGAATTTTGTCGAGGGCATCGGCAAAGGGCGTAACCTCGGTAATTTGCGAACCGATATGGCAGTCGATGCCGGTAACGATCAGGTGCGGCAGATCGCGCGCCTTGCAATAAAGTCTGACGGCATCGGTATAAGCGATGCCGAATTTGTTGCCCTTGAGACCGGTGGAAATATAAGGATGGGTTTTCGGGTCGACGTCGGGATTAACGCGCAAACTGACCGGTGCGCGCTTGCCCATTTGGCCGGCAATTTTATTCAGGCGTTCCATCTCGCTTTCCGATTCGACGTTGAAGCACAGGATGCCCGCTTCAAGCGCCTGGCGCATTTCATCCGCAGTTTTTCCGACACCGGAAAACACCACTTTGCCCGCATCGCCGCCAGCCGCCAAAACACGCGCCAGTTCACCGCCGGAAACGATGTCGAATCCCGCGCCGAGGCGCGCAAAAAGGTTCAGAATGGCGAGGCTGGAATTGGCCTTTACCGCGTAGCAGATCAGATGATCGCGCCCGGCAAAGGCCGAGTCGAAGCTTTGATAGGCTGCGGTTAATGCGGCATGGGAATAGACATAACAGGGTGTGCCGAATTCTTCGGCAATGCGGGAAAGGGGAACAGATTCGGCGCACAATTCGGCGTCATGGCGGGAGAAGAATTTCATGGTTTTTTCTCCTCGGTGGCAGGTTGCGGCGTAGCGGAGGCAGAAGCGGCGGGTTTTTGTTCCGGCGCAGGCAGGTAGAGCGAGCCTTTGTGGCCACAGCCCTGGAGCAATAGGATAAGCAGAACTGGCAAAAAAACGAAGCGCATATTATTCTCGGAAGCCTGTAAATTTGCGCATCATCTTATCACAAGGAAAACTTGAAATGACCGAGAGCGAATTCAACAAACTGGCCGACGAAACCCTGGCCAGAATCGAGCAGTCGCTGGACGACTGCGACACGGATATCGACTACGAAATGAATGGCGGAGTTCTGGAGCTGAGCTTCGAGAATGGCAGCAAAATTATCGTCAACCGGCAAACTGCGACACGTGAAATTTGGGTGGCAGCGAAATCGGGCGGCTATCATTTTTCGCGGAAGGGGGCGGCG
>Ga0210027_1001726_pt1 | contig 19779 bp, 13 predicted proteins | sample CryGeymeta201510_FD_183978 | JGI IMG/M metagenome (GOLD analysis project Ga0210027, IMG submission 183978) | Groundwater microbial communities from Crystal Geyser aquifers in Utah, USA - Crystal Geyser metaG 2015-10 (SPAdes) (version 2) | ecosystem: Environmental > Aquatic > Deep subsurface >...
TGCTGACGGCGGGGGCGTATGTCTTGCACCAACAACTGCGCCACCTGGGGTTGCAAGGCACATCGCTGGCGATGGCTCAGCCCAGGACGGTGATGCTCACGCTGTTCAAGATCGCCGCCCGCGTGAAACAGTACAAAGATCGGGTGCTGCTGCATTGGCCGAGCGGCTGCCCGGTCAAGGGACTGCTGGCGTGTTGCAGGACGGCTATGAGGGCTGGAAAGCCAAGGGCGGCTTTGACGCGCACAGGCGCGCGAGCCGGTCGGCGGGGCATTGATCCTGGAAACGCCAGATTCACACTCGGGCGCGTTCAAGGGAGGAATCCAGGATAATCCCGCATCCTCTTTTTGCGGTTTTTCATGATGCAAACCTACTCGACCTTGGCCGCCATCGACCTGGGCTCCAACTCTTTCCATTTGCAGGTGGGCCGGGTTGAGGGCGAGCAGCTTTTCTATCTCGACGCCATCAAGGAATCCGTGCGCCTGGCCGGTGGCCTCAATGCCAACAAATGCCTCGACGGCGCTTCGCAACGGCGCGCGCTGAACTGTCTGGCGCGTTTCGGCGAACGCCTGCGGGGCATGCCGGCCGGCGCGGTGCGGGCGGTGGGCACCTCGGCCTTGCGGGTGGCCAGGAACGCGCCGGAATTTCTGGAAAAAGCCCGTGCCGCGCTCGGCTTCGAAATCGAAATCGTCGCCGGCCGCGAGGAAGCACGCCTGATTTATCTGGGCGTCTCCCATAGCCTGCCGCTCAACCCGGAAGCGCGCCTGGTGGTCGACATCGGTGGTGGTTCCACCGAATGCATCATCGGTAGCGGCTATGAGCCGCGAGACCGGGAAAGCCTGCGGATGGGTTGCGTGGTGTTCAGCAACCGCTTCTTTCCCAAGGGGGGCATCGACAAGGCCGCCATGAAGGCCGCCGAGATCGCCGCGCGCATCGAGACCCGCCTCGTCGCCGGCCCGGTATTCGGCCGCAGCGCCTGGGTGGAGGCGGTGGGCTCGTCCGGGACGGCGCGCGCACTGGGGGAAATCTGCCGGCTTAATGGCCACACCAGCGGCCATTCCGACGGGGCAATCACCCTGGAAGGCCTCCGCTGGCTGCGCGAACGTCTGATCAAGGCCGGCGACGCCAACCAACTCGACCTGCCCGGCCTGAAACTGGATCGCCGCCCAGTGATTGCGGGCGGGCTGGCCATCATGCTGGGTATATTCGAGGAACTGGGCGTCGAGCGCATGACCGTGGCGCAGGGCGCCATGCGCGAGGGAATCCTCTGGGATCTGCTCGGGCGGGTGCACGACCGCGACATGCGCGACATCACCGTCGGCCAGTTCCAGCGCCGCTATCAGGTGGACATGGCGCAGGCAGGACGGGTGGAAGCCGTGGCGCTGGCCCTGTTCCCGGCCGCGCGGGATGAAGCCGCACAGCGGCTCGCCTGGGCGGCGCGGTTGCACGAAATCGGGATCTCCATCGCCCATTCCGGCTTCCACAAACATGGCGCTTACATTCTGGAAAACGCCGACATGCCCGGCTTTTCCCGGCGCGACCAGGTGTTCATGGCCTTGCTGGTGCGCGCCGTCCGCGGTGGCCTGGACAAGCTTGGCCTGGCCCCGACCGCAGCCGAGTGGCCGCTCATCCTGTGCCTGCGCTTGGGGGCGCTGTTCAATATGAGCCGCAGCGATGCCGTGCTGCCAGCCATCACGCTGCGCTGCGAAAACGGCCTCTGCCATCTTTCTCTGCCAGCCACCTGGCTCAAGGACAACCCACTGACTCGCGCGGCACTGGAAGGTGAGGTGCGCGAATGGGGCAAAGCGGCAGCGGGGATTCGGCTGGAGTTGGCGTAGGGCAGATGCCCGAAGGGCGATCCGCCCTACGTACCCGATTGCACGGTTGGCGCAACGCGGGCAGGGGAAAGGCCGATTCGTTATCATTGCGCCCCTTTTGTTCGCAGTACCCAGGAGTTCTTCTTGTCAGACCCCTTCGCAGCCAACCTGGAAACCGTCGTTGATCGGCAAACCGGCGACGGCCACATCGCCCGCCAGGTGGCCCGCCGCCGTACCTTCGCCATCATTTCCCACCCCGACGCCGGTAAGACCACGCTGACGGAAAAGCTGCTGCTGTTCGGAGGGGCGATCCAGATGGCCGGCACGGTAAAAGCGCGCAAGAGCAGCCGCCATGCCACCTCCGACTGGCTGGAAGTGGAGAAGCAGCGCGGTATTTCCGTGGCCAGTTCGGTGATGCAGTTCAGCTATGGCGATTGCGTGATCAATCTGCTCGATACCCCCGGCCACCAGGATTTCTCGGAAGACACTTACCGCGTGCTCACCGCCGTGGATGCCGCCGTGATGGTGGTGGACGCGGCCAAGGGCGTGGAAGCGCAGACCATCAAGCTGCTGGAAGTCTGCCGTCTGCGCAACACGCCGATCATCACCTTCATCAACAAGATGGACCGGGAAGTGCGCGATCCGCTGGAGGTGCTGGACGAGATCGAATCGGTCCTGAAAATCCGCTGCGCGCCGGTGACCTGGCCGATCGGCATGGGCAAGCGCTTTGTCGGCGTCTACCACCTGTTGAAAGACGAGGTGCTGCGCTTCACGCCCGGTGAAGAACGCGCCGACCAGGAAGTCGAAATCCTGCGTGGCGCGGAGATCGAAAAACTGCGTGCCACTTGCCCGCGGGAATTCGAGCAGATGCGCGACGAAACCGAACTAGTAAGGGGGGCGGGCGCCAGTTTCCAACTCGAAGACTTTCTCAAGGGCAAGCAGACCCCGGTGTTCTTTGGTTCCGGTATCAACAACTTCGGTGTGCGGGAAATCCTCCAGGCGCTACTCGACTGGGCGCCGCCGCCGCAACCGCGCGAGGCGATTGTTGGTAACCTCGGCGCCAAAGGCGAGAGCCGCATGGTGGCGCCCGACGAGCCCAATTTCACCGGCTTCGTGTTCAAGATCCAGGCCAACATGGACCCCAACCACCGCGACCGCATCGCTTTCTTCCGCGTTTGCTCCGGGCAATACACGCCGGGCATGAAGGTGAAGCAGCGCCGTACCGGCAAGGAAATGAAAGTTGCCAACGCCGTGGTGTTCATGGCCAACGAGCGCAGCCGCATGGAAGAAGCCTATGCCGGCGACATCATCGGCATCCACAACCACGGCCAGTTGCAGATCGGCGATGTGCTCACCGAGAGCGAGCTACTCACCTACAAGGGCATTCCCTACTTCGCCCCCGACCTGTTCAGCCGCGCGCGGCTGCGCGACCCGCTCAAGTCGAAGCAGCTCAACAAGGGCTTGCGCGAGCTGGGTGAGGAGGGCGCCATCCAAGTGTTCGCGCCGCTGGTGGATAACACGCTGCTATTGGGCGCGGTGGGACAACTGCAATTCGAAGTGGTGGAACATCGGCTGCAGGCGGAATACGGCGTGGACGCCGTATTCGAACGCGCCGGCATCCACACCGCGCGCTGGGTGACCTGCGATAACGCCGCCCACCTGGCGGAATTCGCCCGCGCGCAACAGCAGCGCCTGGCGCGCGACGTGGATGGCAACCTGGTCTATCTGGCTGATAACCGCGTCAACCTCAGCCTGGCAATGGAACGCTGGCCGAAGGTGCAATTCCACGACACGCGGGAGCACGGGCAGACGCTGTAGGGCGGTTTAAAGACAGCAACGCAGGATGTGGTTACCGAAGGGTAGGGGCTTCATCAGAGCGATAGCGAACCACATCCTACATACCGCGACGTGTTGCCGATTGAAGCCGATGCGGTAATCGGCTTCATCAGAGCGATAGCGAACCACATCCTACATAGGCAGCCAGCGTTTCGGGTCTATGCCCCAGGCGGCGTAGTCCTCGTGGCCGGTGATGCGATCCTGGCAGCCGCTTCCGGCAAGATCGAGGACTTCCGGTTTCAGATAGCGCTGGTATCGCGCGTGGTAGATCACGTTCACGCGCGGCTTCATCATGTTGTCGGCGTTCTGTTCCAGCACCACGCCCAGGCGGCCGCTTTCCATGCGTACCAGCGAGCCAGTGGGGTAGATGCCGAGGCTTTTCACATAAGCCTTCACCAGTGCCGGGTCGAAATGGTAACTGCTCCATTCCAGCAGGCGGCCCAGTGCGGCAGTGGGCGGCATACCCTTGTGGTAGACGCGATCCGAAGTGAGGGCGTCATAGACATCGACGATGGCGCCCATGCGCCCGAACAGGGAAATTTCCTCACCCTTCAATTGATTGGGATAACCGCTGCCGTCGAAGCGCTCGTGATGCTGGCCCGCCACGTCGAGCGCGATCTGGCTGATCCCCGGGGTGTTCTGCAGGATGATGATGCTCTGCACCACGTGCGACTTCATCTTGGTGAACTCGGCGTCGGTGAGCTTGGCCGGTTTATTCAGAATTTCATCTGGCACGCGCGCCTTGCCCACGTCATGGAGCAGACCGCCGATGGCCAGTTCCTTGATGGCCGGCCGTTCCAGCTTGAGGCCACGGCCGAAGGCCACCAGCAACGCACACACCGATACCGAATGCTGAAAGGTGTAGCTGTCGTGATCCTTCAGGCGCGCCAGCGGTAGCAGGGCATCCTGGTTGCGAAAGATGGAATCCACCATGTTTTCCACCAGCGGTTCCACCTGTTCCATCTCGATCTGTTTGCCCAGGCGAATGTCTTGAACCATGTTGCGCACGATGCGGTTGGCATCGCTGTGCAGGCGGCGGGCGCGCTCAATTTCCGCGGCCAGGGGCAGCGGGTGGTTTTCCCGCGGCGGCTCCTTGGCGATGTCCGCCATGAAGCTATCGATTTCGTGCTGAACCTCCTCCTCCTCAGTCGGAGCATCGGCCACGCCATCGCCACGATGGGTGTCGATGTAAACATTGTGGATACCGAGATTATTGATTTCTCGCACCCGATTTTCATCCCGCACCGCGAAGCTGCTGCTGGCGAATGGGTGATCCAGCCAGGAACAATTGACGTCGTGGATATACATGCCCGGCCGCAACTGGGCGACCGGGATTTTCTTGATGCTGGCGGATGTGCTCATGGGATGTGCCTGAGGGAATACCCGCCGCATAGCGGCACGGACAGCGCAAAACTTTAACGTGAAACAAGCTCGCGTCCCTGCTGTAGCGCCGGCTTCGTGGGCCTCATCAGAAAGACGCCGGCTGGAAGCCGGCGCTACAAGTGCAACCGGTTACATCAACCGGGGTGGTTCCTGGCCGCCATGACCGTTAGTGCCGGTTTTTGGACGCCTCCTACTTGAAGTGCGAAGTCGCCTTGTCGAAGGCTTCGCGCATCGACGCCCAAGCGGCATCGGCGCCAGCCGTCAGGTCTTTCCAGGCATCCCCGCTGGTAGCCTGAAGTTCCTTGAGCTTCGCCGTGGCTTCTTCACGCTGTTTGCGCAGGGCATCAAGCCGCATCTCATACTCGATGCGCATATCGGTTTTTGCCACCTTGGCCTTGGCTTCCCACTTGGCAAGGTCGCTATTCCAATGGTCCAGATTCTTTTTCAGTTGTTCGATATATTCATTGCGCGTGGTCATGTGTTTCTCCTGTCGGTCGTTGGGTAGGCGATACGGAATGCCGCATCACGCTTTCAGCTTACGCAATAACGGCGGTTTTTTCGATCTATCCGCAGCGCTGTTAGGGTGAATTCGGCCCATAAACGGGCTTTCTACGTTCGCTTGATGGCCCGATTAAACGCATCCGCCAATGTGCCGCCGGCGCTCGGAGGCTGTTTGGCGAAGTTTTTCGTCCGCGCCGGAGACAGGCTTGTCTTCGCTTCCGGCCGGGACGGTTTGACTTCGTCCTGCATCCGCAGGGTCAGCGCGACGCGCTTGCGCGGTATGTCCACCTCCAGCACCTTCACCTTGACGATGTCGCCGGCTTTGACCACGTCTCGCGGGTCTTTCACGAACTTTTCCGAGAGCGCGGAGATGTGCACCAGGCCATCCTGGTGCACACCGATGTCGACGAAGGCGCCGAAGTTGGTGACGTTGGTGACCACGCCTTCCAGTTGCATACCGGGTTTCAGGTCTTTCAGGTCGTGTACGCCTTCCTGGAAAGTGGCCGTCTTGAACGCCGGGCGCGGGTCGCGGCCGGGTTTTTCCAGTTCTTTCAGGATGTCGCGCACGGTGGGCAGGCCGAAGCGTTCGTCCACGTACTTGCCGGCGTCGAGGCGCTTCAGCACGTCCGTGTTGCCGATCAGGCCCTGCACGTTCAGCTTCAGGTCGGCCAGGATGCGCATCACCACCGAGTAGGCTTCCGGGTGCACGGAGGAGGCGTCGAGCGGGTTGTCGCCGCCCGGCACGCGCAGGAAACCGGCGGCCAGTTCAAAGGTTTTCGGGCCGAGGCGCGATACCTGTTTCAGCGCCTCGCGGTTGGCGAAGGGGCCGTGCGCATCGCGGTGCATGACGATCTGGTTGGCGAGCGTGGAGTTCAGGCCGGAGACGCGGGTGAGCAGGGCGGCGGAAGCGGTATTCACATCGACGCCGACCGCGTTCACGCAGTCTTCCACCACGGCTTCCAGCGCCTGGCCCAGCTTGGCCTGGCCGAGGTCGTGCTGGTACTGGCCGACGCCGATCGCTTTGGGTTCGATCTTCACCAGTTCGGCGAGCGGGTCTTGCAGGCGGCGGGCGATGGAGACGGCGCCGCGCAGGCTCACATCCATCTCCGGGAATTCACGCGCGGCCAGTTCCGAGGCGGAATACACCGAGGCGCCGGCCTCGCTCACCGTCACCTTGGCCAGCCCCAGTTCCGGTTGCAATCGCATCAGGTCCGCCGCCAGCTTGTCGGTCTCGCGGCTGGCGGTGCCGTTGCCGATGCTGAGGAGTGCCGCGCCATGCTTACTCGCCAGTTTCGCGAGGGTGGCGAGTGCGCCGTTCCAGTCGCGGCGCGGCTCATGCGGGTAGATAACCGCGGTATCCAGTACGCGGCCGGTGCGGTCCACCACCGCCACTTTCACGCCGGTGCGAATGCCGGGGTCAAGGCCGATCACCGCCTTCGGCCCGGCGGGGGCGGCGAGCAACAGATCTTTCAGATTGCTGGCGAAGACGCGGATGGCTTCCTGTTCGGCGCGTTCAAATAGCGCGTTCATCAAATCCAGTTCCAGGCGCAGTGATAGCTTCACTTTCCAGGCCCAGCGAACCGTATCCATCATCCAGCGGTCACCGGGGCGGCCCTGCTCGCGCAGGGCGAAGTGGGCGGCAATGTGGCCTTCGCAGGGGCTGCCTGGCGTGCCGGCCAGATCCTCCGGCAACTTGATCGCCAGCCCCAACACCCCCTCATTGCGCCCCCGGAACATCGCCAGCGCGCGGTGCGATGGGCAGCTCTTCCAGGCTTCGTCGAACTCGAACCAGTCGCGGAATTTCTGGCCCTCAGCCTCCTTGCCCTCGATCAGGCGCGAGACCACGCGGCCGTTGTCCCGCAAATGGGCGCGCAGTTTCTCGATCAGGGCGGCCTCTTCAGCGAACTGTTCCATGAGGATCTGGCGGGCGCCATCCAGCGCCGCCTTCACGTCGGCCACGCCTTGCTCCGGGTTCACGAAGGCGGCGGCCTCGACTTCCGGCGCCAACATCGGGTCGCCCAGTAGCTTCTCGGCCAGCGGCCCCAAACCCGCCTCGCGGGCGATTTGCGCCTTGGTGCGGCGCTTCGGCTTGTAGGGCAGATAGAGGTCTTCCAGGCGCTGCTTGGTTTCGGCGCCGGCAATATCGGCCCGTAATTCCGGGGACAGCTTGCCCTGTGCCTCGATGCTGGCGAGCACCGCCGCGCGCCGTTCTTCCAGTTCGCGTAGATAGCCCAGCCGCTCTTTCAAATACCGCAACTGGGTATCGTCGAGGCCACCCGTCACCTCCTTGCGGTAGCGCGCGACAAACGGCACCGTGGCGCCGTCGTCGAACAGCGCCACGGCGGCGGCGACCTGGTTGGCATGGACGCTGAGTTCCTGGGCGATATGGGTTTCGATGGTCGGCAGCATGGCGTTCCAGGACGGGGAGAAAAGGGGTGCAGGATGGGCAAAAAGAGGGTGTCCGGCAAGACTTGACATGCCTCATCGGCCGCCGCCGATTTAACCTGGAAAGCTCAGTTGGACACGTAGCGGGCTCACCCAAGTGGTGAGGGTGATCGAAGGCGATAACCTTAGCATTCATGCGACTTCACAAGGGCTGAGAAGCGGTCAACTGAGCTTTCCAGGTTTAATCCCCGCCTGCTCTGACCCACATTGGCCCGCATCGCCCGAGGCAAGGAACGTCTCCGTGTTAGAATTTTTTCACCTTGTTTTATGTCGGTTCGGTTGCGATTCCTGTCGCAAATGTCGTAACTAATTGATTTTTAATATCGCGAAAGTGGCGGAATTGGTAGACGCACTGGATTTAGGTTCCAGCGCCGCAAGGCTTGGGGGTTCGAGTCCCCCCTTTCGCACCAGCGATTCTCGATAACTTACTCGTGGACAACATGACTGCAACCCTGGAAACCCTGGACGGCCTCTCCCGTCGCATGACCCTGAACCTGAACCCCGCCGAAATCGAGGCTGAAGTCTCCAAGCGTCTGGGCAAGATCGCCAAGAACGCGCGCATGGACGGCTTCCGTCCCGGCAAGGCTCCGCTCAAGCTGGTCGCGGCACGCTATTCCGGCGAGATTCGCGGTGAAGTCCTGGGCGACGCATTGCAGCAGCGTTTCACCCAGGCGGCGCTCGATCACAACCTGCATGTCGCCGGCTATCCGCAATTCGCTCCGGCGCCGGACGGGGCATTCACGGCGACTTTCGACGTGTTCCCGGAAATCAAGGTGGGCGATCTGTCGGGCATCAAGGTCACCCGCCCGATCGTCGAGGTGAGCGACGCCGATGTCGACCGCACCCTGGATATCCTGCGCAAGCAGCGCGTGCACTACCACGCCGTCGAGCGCGCGGCAGCAGTGGGTGACCGCGTGCACATCGACTACACCGGCACGATCGGGGGCGAGCCCTTCCAGGGTGGCGAGGCCCGCGACTTCCCGGTGATCCTGGGCGAAGGCCGCACCCTGAAGGATTTCGAAGGCAGTCTGGTGGACATGAAGGCCGGCGAAACCAAGACTTTCGACGTGACTTTCCCCGAGGATTACTTTGCCAAAGAACTGGCCGGCAAGACCGCCACTTTCACGGCCACGCTGAATGCCGTGCATGAAGCGCATCTGCCCGATATTGACGATGCGCTGGCACTAGGCCTGGGTATTCATGAGGGGGGTGTCGCCCAGCTCAAGCAAGAGATTCGCGCCAATCTGGCGCGCGAAGCCAAGCGCCGTATCCAGGCGCGGGTGAAGGAACAGGTATTCAATGGCCTGCTCGAAGCAACCCCTTTCGAGGTGCCCGCGGGCCTGGTCGCAATGGAACGCCGCGCCCTGCTGGAGAAGGCCGTGACCGACCTGAAGGCGCGCGGCATGCGCGAGCAGGACATCCAGATGCGCGATGAAATCTTCGAACCGCAGGCCCGCCGCCGTGTTGCTCTCGGGCTGTTGATGGACGAACTGGTGCGCGCCAACGGCATCACTGCCGCGAGCGAGCAGGTGCAAGCCCTGGTTGACGAGTTCGCGCAAAGCTACGAAGACCCCTCCGAAGTGGTGGACTGGTATCAACATGACGCTTCCCGTTTGAACGAGGCGCGCGCCCTGGTACTGGAAGAAAACATCGTCAACTGGGTGCTGGAACGCGCTCAGATCAGCGACGAACCGACCACGCTGGAAAAACTGATGGGGAACAAATGATGTCCTGGAACCAAGAACCCTCCGGCCTGGGGTATATCCCCATGGTCGTCGAGCAGAGCGGGCGCGGCGAACGCGCTTACGACATCTATTCGCGCTTGCTGAAAGAGCGCGTTGTGTTCCTGGTCGGTCCGGTCAACGACATGACCGCCAATCTGGTGGTGGCGCAGTTGCTCTATTTGGAATCGGAAAATCCGGACAAGGACATCTACCTCTACATCAACTCGCCGGGCGGTTCGATCACCGCGGGCATGGGTATTTACGACACCATGCGCTTCGTCAAGCCGGACGTATCCACCCTCTGCGTCGGCCAGGCCGCCAGCATGGGCGCCTTCCTGCTGGCGGCTGGCGCCAAGGGCAAACGCTTCGTGCTGCCGAATTCGCGGGTGATGATTCACCAGCCTTTGGGCGGTTTTCAGGGCCAGGCCACGGACATCGAAATCCATGCCAAGGAAATCCTCTACTTGAAGGCCCGATTGAATGGCCTGTTGGCGGAACATACCGGCCAGCCGCTGGAAACCATCGATCGTGATACCGAACGCGACAACTTCATGAGCGCGGAAACCGCCGTTGCTTACGGCCTGGCCGACAAGGTGATGGTTAGCCGCAATGATCCGATATAAACTTGACTTATATTATCAGGTATTTTTTTCACGGGACTGAACCATGGCTGAAAAACAAGGTGACGATAAACTTCTCTACTGTTCCTTCTGCGGCAAAAGCCAGCAGGAAGTACGCAAGCTCATCGCCGGCCCCTCGGTGTTCATCTGTGACGAATGCGTAGATCTGTGCAATGACATCATCCGTGAGGATGTGCAGAAAGATGGGGACAAGGAAGTCGGCGATAAATTGCCCACGCCGCTGGAAATCCGCGATTCCCTGAATCAGTACGTGATCGGCCAGGATCCGGCCAAGCGGGCGCTGGCGGTGGCGGTGTACAACCACTACAAGCGCCTGCGCCAGCCCGGCGGCAGCAAGGACGACGAAGTCGAGCTGGCCAAGAGCAACATCCTCTTGATCGGCCCCACTGGCTCCGGTAAGACACTGCTGGCGCAGACCCTGGCGCGTCTGCTCAACGTGCCCTTCGTGATCTCCGACGCCACCACCCTGACCGAAGCCGGCTATGTCGGCGAAGACGTCGAGAACATCATCCAGAAGCTGTTGCAGAAGTGCGATTACGACGTCGAGAAGGCGCGCACTGGCATCGTCTACATCGACGAGATCGACAAAATTTCCCGGCGCTCGGAAAACCCCTCCATCACCCGCGATGTCTCCGGCGAGGGGGTACAGCAGGCGCTGTTGAAGCTGATCGAGGGCACGACGGCCTCGGTGCCGCCACAGGGCGGGCGCAAGCATCCCAACCAGGAATACATCCAGGTCGATACCACCAACATTTTGTTTATCGTCGGCGGCGCCTTCAGCGGGCTGGATAAGGTCATTCGCAACCGCACCGAGAAGTCCGGCATCGGTTTTGGCGCGGAAGTTAAAGCCAAGGATGATCGCAAGGACCTCGGCGAGGTATTCCGTATGGTGGAGCCGGAAGACCTGATCAAGTACGGTCTCATCCCTGAATTCGTCGGCCGCCTGCCGGTGATCGCGACGCTGGAAGAACTCGACGCCAAGGCGCTGATGCAGATACTGACCGAGCCCAAAAACGCGCTCACCCGCCAGTTTGAAAAGCTGTTCAAGATGGAAGGCGTGGATCTGGAATTCCGTGCTGAGGCGCTCACCGCCATCGCCAAGCGCGCGATCAAGCGCAAGACCGGGGCGCGGGGGCTTCGCTCGATCATCGAACACAGCCTGATGGACATCATGTTCGAGCTGCCGAGCATGGAGAACGTGAGCAAGGTGGTGGTGGACGAGAAATCCGTCAGTGGTGAAGGCAAGCCCCTCTTGATCTATTCCGAACCCGCGAAGGCGGTCGGCTGATGCCGGTCAGTTGAAATACCTCCCGCGCCGGGTTGAATTCCCGCACGGCGCACTCAATTAGCTCGAACCGCAAAGGCGTTCCACGCCGGAGATACCATGAGCCAAAGCATCCTGTTTACCGCCCCCGTCAAGCTGCCTCTGCTGCCGCTGCGCGACGTGGTGGTGTTCCCACACATGGTCATCCCCCTGTTCGTGGGACGGCCGAAGTCGATCAAGGCGCTGGAACTGGCGATGGAAGCCGGCAAACACATCATGCTGGTGGCGCAGAAATCCGCCGCCAAGGATGAGCCCAGCTTCGACGACCTTTATGAAATCGGCGCCATCGCCAGCATCCTGCAGATGCTCAAGTTGCCGGACGGCACCGTGAAGGTGCTGGTGGAAGGCAATCAGCGCGTGCGGGTGGAGGAATTCATCGACGCCGACACGCATTTTCTGGCGCGCGGCGAACCGATGGCCGAGATCGGCCTGGACGACAGTGAAATCGAGGCCATGCGGCGCGCGCTGCTGGCTCAGTTCGACAACTACGTCAAACTCAACAAGAAAATTCCGCCGGAAATCCTCGCCTCGCTGGCGGGCATTGACGACGCCGGGCGGCTGACCGACACCATCGCCGCGCATTTGCCGCTCAAGCTGGAGCAAAAGCAGGCCATCCTGGAGATGACCGAGATCAAGGGCCGCCTGGATCACCTGATGGGCTTCCTGGAAACCGAGATCGACATTCTCCAGGTGGAAAAGCGCATCCGTGGCCGGGTCAAGCGCCAGATGGAAAAGAGCCAGCGTGAGTACTACCTGAACGAACAGGTCAAGGCGATCCAGAAGGAACTCGGCGACGTCGACGAAAGCAGCGACCTGGACGAACTGGACAAGCGCATCAAGGCCGCGCGCATGTCGAAGGAGGCTTTAAAGAAAGCCGAGGGCGAGTTGAAAAAACTGAAAATGATGTCGCCCATGTCGGCCGAAGCCACCGTGGTGCGGACCTACATCGAGACGCTGGTCAACCTGCCCTGGGTCAAGAAAACCAAGATCAGCAAGGACTTGGCCAGGGCGCAGGAAATCCTCGACGAAGACCACTACGGACTGGAGAAGGTCAAGGAGCGCATCGTCGAATATCTCGCCGTCCAGGAGCGCGTCGGCAAGCTCAAGGCGCCCATCCTCTGCTTGGTCGGGCCACCCGGCGTCGGCAAGACTTCGCTCGGCCAGTCCATTGCCCGCGCCACCAACCGCAAGTACGTGCGCATGGCCCTGGGCGGCGTGCGCGACGAGGCCGAAATCCGCGGCCATCGCCGCACCTACATTGGCTCCATGCCGGGCAAGATTCTGCAAAGCCTGACCAAGGCCACTGTGCGCAACCCCTTCTTCCTTCTGGACGAAGTGGACAAGCTGGGCCAGGATTTTCGCGGCGACCCGTCGTCCGCCCTGCTGGAAGTGCTCGACCCTGAGCAGAACCACACCTTCCAGGACCATTACGTGGAAGTCGATTACGACCTCTCCGACGTCATGTTCGTGGCCACCGCCAACTCGCTCAACATTCCGGCGCCGCTACTCGACCGCATGGAAGTGATTCGCCTGTCTGGCTATACCGAGGACGAAAAAATCAACATCGCCCTGCGCTATCTGTTGCCCAAGCAGTTGAAGAATAACGGCCTCAAGGAAACCGATCTCCACATCACCGAGACCGCCTTGCGCGACATCGTGCGTTACTACACGCGCGAATCCGGTGTACGCAGCCTGGAGCGGGAAATCTCCAAAATCTGCCGCAAGGCGGTTACCGCCCAGACCCTGAAGAAGGTCAAGGGCAAGATCAGCGTCACTCCGCGCAATCTCGACAAATACCTCGGTGTGCAGCGTTACACCTACGGCATGGCGGAGCAGAACAACCAGGTTGGCCAAGTCACCGGCCTGGCCTGGACCGAAGTGGGTGGCGAACTACTTACCATCGAAGCCAGCATCATGCCCGGCAAGGGCGTCATCACCCGCACCGGCCAGTTGGGCGACGTGATGAAGGAATCCATCGAAGCCGCCCGCACCGTGCTGCGCAGCCGGGCTAGCAGCCTGGGCATCAAGGGCGAAGCGTTCGAGAAATACGACCTGCACATCCACCTGCCGGAAGGCGCCACCCCCAAGGACGGCCCGTCCGCGGGTGCCGCCATCACCACGGCGATGGTTTCGGTGTTCACGGGCATTCCAGTGCGCTGCGAAGTGGCCATGACCGGGGAAATCACCTTGCGTGGCGAAGTCCTGCCGATCGGCGGCCTCAAGGAAAAACTCCTGGCCGCGCATCGTGGTGGCATCAAGAAGGTATTGATCCCGGAAGGCAACGTGAAAGACCTGGTGGAAATTCCCGACAACATCAAGAACCGGCTGGAAATTCAGCCGGTGAAATGGATCGAGCAGGTCTTGAGCGCGGCCCTCGAACGTGACCCGCAACCCCTGTCCGAGGACGAGATCGTCGCCCCCCCAGTTCCCCTCCCCACGAGCGAAGCGAATCCATCTGTAATCAAGCATTGATGCGGCTTTCTGGCCTTTTCTCCTATTGACACTGGGGAGCCTGAACAGCAACATGCGCGGCGCGGGACAACCCGCGCCATCTTCACTTACCACAACGGGGACATTGTGAATAAATCTGAATTAATTGACGCCATCGCCACATCCGCGGACCTCTCCAAGGCGGCCGCGGGTCGCGCGCTGGATGGCGCCATGGAGGCCATCAAAAAATCCTTGAAGAAAGGTGGCATTGTCACCCTGGTCGGTTTCGGCTCCTTTTACGCGGGTAAGCGTGCCGCCCGCACCGGCCGCAATCCGCGTACTGGCGAGAACATCAAGATCAAGGCCGCCAAGGTGCCCAAGTTCCGCCCCGGAAAAGCCTTGAAGGATGCGCTCAACTGATTTCTCGGGTGCTTAGCTCAGTTGGTAGAGCGTCGCCCTTACAAGGCGAATGTCGGCGGTTCGAGACCGTCAGCACCCACCAAATTGGCAATATAAACAACGGCTTGTAGAAATACAGGCCGTTTTCATTTGGCCTGTTGGCAAGTGCTTTACCCGCGCGGGTCGCCACAACGACCTCAGGGTATGCAGATCTGGCCCTGCATGTGGGCGGTTTCACCGATGCTGTTGCCCAGGATGGTGAAACCACCGGTAGCGTTCTTGAACAGTCCCTTGCCATCGGTGCCGGTGATGACGCTTTGCTCGGTGACCAGGCCGCTGCCGCTATCGAGGATCACTTCCGCGGCATAGAGGCGGGTGCCGCCCAGGGAGAATGTGCTGCGGGCGGTTAGCAAGGTGCGGCCTCCCTGGGCGATGGCTGGACTGCGCGCCTCGCCACCGCCGGACAACAGGCTGCTGATCATTTCCGAGGTCACGCCGGAATAGCCGTAGGCGGGTACCAGGCCGCCTAGTTTGAGCACATCCTTGTAGCATTCGCCCACGAAGGGCTGGCCCTGCATACCCGGAAAAGTGGCCACGGCGCAGCCTGGATCCTGAGTCAGTTTTACGGTGCCCAGGATGGGCACGCAGCCAGCGCTGGCCAGAGAGCTGGTGGCGGCAAGGGCAAAGCAAAGGGCGAAGTAACGCATGGTCTCTCCTGAATGGGGGGGTTGAAGGTGCCTGAATGGGCCGGCGGATTGTCAGAGATAAGCGGCTGATTGTCGATGCGAGTCGGCCCCTCAAAAGCAGACAATTTCAGGCCCCCACCGCCGCTGGCATGACCGCCAAGCTGCTCGTAGCCATTCCCGACGCGCCGCGCTGGGATGGCCGCCTTGCTGGGTGGCGCGCGCGCCGCCCGGCTCGCGCCGCCGCCCGTGCTACTGGCACGGCGGCAGCGGTTGCTGGATGTGGTGGTGCGGGAGCGACAGGCTGCCAGGGCGGGGCGATCCGGAGTCGATTGGCACTTTTCGCCTCACGCCACCTTCAAGGTTTCCAGCAACGTTTTTTCCAGGGCTAGGCGTTTCGCTGATTGTTCTAGTGCTTCCCCTGCCAGCACGAATACGTCTTCGGCGCGTTGGCCGAGGGTGTTGATGCGAGCGGTGAGAACGCTGGCGCCGTGCTCGGTGAGGATGCGAGCAACCTCGGCGAGCAGGCCGGGGCGGTCGCCGGCGGTGAAGGTGAGAACATAATCCTTGCGGTTTTCGCTTGCGGCCAGGTTGATTTCCGGTTCCAGGGGAAAGGCTTTCAATCGACGCGAAAGGCGGCCCTTCGATGGCGGGCCGAGGGGTGGCTTGGTTGCCAGATCGGCTGCCAGTTCGTGCTCGATGTAACTCAAGAAATCGCGGTAGGCCACCTGGGGATGTTCCGGGTCGATGGCGTAGAAGCTGTCGAGGGCGTGGCCGTCATGGGTGGTGTGGATGCGCGCGGCGAGGATGGTGTAGCCGATGCGCGCGAAAAAGCCACAGATGCGCGCAAACAGGGCTTCCTCATCCGGCGCGAACACCATGACTTCGACCCCTTCGCCGACCGGTGCGAGGCGGGCACGGACGATCAGATTCTGGTGGGCGAGCAGCGGTAGCAGGCGACGCGTCTGCCAGGCGATGTCGCGGGCGTCCTGGCGCAGGAAATAGATGTCGTCGAGGCGCCGCCACAGCGCTTCCTCGGCGCCTGGCGGGTAGCCATAGAGTCGCAGTTGCACGCGCGCCTGTTCCTTTTTTTCTTCCACGCTGTCGATTTGCGGGGCGCCGCCTTCCAGCGCCTGGCGGGTGGCCAGATACAGCTCGCGGGTGAGCTTGTCCTTCCAGGCGTTCCACACCTTGGGGCTGGTACCGCGGATGTCGCAGAGGGTCAAAAGGTAGAGACCGGTAAGGCGTTTGAGGTTGCCGCAACGTTCGGCGAAGGCGCGGATCACCTCGGGGTCGGAGAGGTCCTGTTTCTGCGCGGTTCGCGACAAGGAGAGGTGCTCCGCCACCAGCCAGGCGACCTGCTCCGCTTCGATCCGCGACAGGCCCTGGGCCAGGCAGAAGCGGCGCGCATCGACCGCGCCGAGCGCGGAATGGTCGCCGCCGCGCCCCTTGGCGATGTCGTGGAACAGGGCCGCGAGATAGAGCAGGTCGGGGCGCTCGCAGGCGCTGATCAGGCGGTGCGCGAGCGGGAATTCGTGGGCGAATTCGTTGAGTGAGAGGCGGCGCAGGTTGCGCAGCACCATCAGGGTGTGTTCGTCGACCGGATAGATATGGAACTGGTCGTGCTGCATCTGCCCGGTAATGCGTCCAAACAGGGGAATATAGCGGCCCAGAATGCCGAGCTGGTGCATCAGCCTGAGCGCCGTGCTGACCCCGCGCGGTTCCCGCAGCAGTTCGAGAAAGCGGGCATGGTTGCCGGGGTCGCGGCGAAAGCCGGCGTCGATCATGCGGCCTGAGCGCCAAAGCGCGCGCAGCAGACGCGGGGTGCAACCGACCAGAGTGGGTTCGCGTGCCAGCACCAGAAAGGTTTCCAGCAAGGCGGCGGGGTTACGCGCGAACAGATCTTCGTCGCCATCGAGCAGGTTGCCCACTACGTTGAAATCGCTTTGCTCGGATAGTGGGCGCGGCGCGGGGGGCGCTTGCAGGCGGTTGCGCAGTTCGCCCAGCACCAGATTGTTGATCAGGCTGATGCGGCGGGCGGCCCGGTAGTAGCGCTGCATCAGGCGTTCCGAGGCGCGGCGCGGGCCGCTCGTGGCGAGGGACGACCCCCTTGCTCGCATGGGCTCGCTGCCCCCCGAGGGGGAGCAATCGCCCCCTTGGGGCGGCCCGTCGGCGGCGAGGGACGGCCCCCTTGCTCGCATGGGCTCGCTTCCCCCCGAGGGGGAGCAATCGCCCCCTTGGGGCGGCCCGTCGGCGGCGATGCCCATAGCCGCGGCGATGCGTTCCTGGAACTCGAACAGCAATCGGTCTTCGCGCCGGTTGGTGGCGAGGTGCAGGCGAATTCTCAGGTGGGCGAGCAGCGCGTGGTCGGTGGCAAGCGCTCTTGCCTCCGACTCGCGGAGCAGACCAGCGCGCGCCAGGTCGCGCGGGCTGTGGCGGTGTTCATTGGCGGCTGGGCGGGGCCTTTGCGCCTGGCTGGCGCGGTAGACCCAGAACAGAGTCTGGATGTCGCGCAGGCCACCGGGGCTTTCCTTGAGATTGGGCTCCAGCAGCAAGGCTACGTCGGCATGGCGGCCGTGGCGGGCCTTTTGCTCCAGCGCCTTGGCCTGGTAGAAATCGGCCGGATTCATCTGCGCCGCCAGCCGAGCGCACAGGCGCTGAAACAGCGCCGAATCGCCGGCAAGGTGGCGGGCTTCCAGCAGATTGGTCTGGATGGTGACATCCCCCGCTGATTCGGCCAGACATTCGGACAAGTTGCGCACGCTGTGGCCGATGGGTAGGCCGACATCCCAGAACAGGCCGATCAGGGGTTCGAAGCGGATCAGCTCCGGGTTCGCCAGGCTGTCGTCGAGCAGGATCAACACATCGACGTCGGAGTGCGGATACATCTCGCCGCGCCCATAACCACCCACGGCGACCAGGGCGGCGTGTTCGGGCAGGTCATGCGCCCGCCAGATGTCGCGCAGCACCGAGTCGGTCAGGTGGGTGAGGCCGGCGAGCAGAGCCTGGGCGCGCGGCCGCGCCAGGTACGCCGCGAACAGCGCCGCGCGGCCTTCCTTCAGGGCGTTGCGCCAGGCGGCCGGGTTGGCCGTGGGCATCGGGTTAACGGTCATGGCGGCCAGGAACCACCCCGGTTGATGAAACCCGGTCGCGCATGTAGCGCCGGCGTCTCGCCGGCTCGTTCTTCTGATCAGCCCTACCAGGCAGGCGAGACGCCTGCGCTACAGCGGGGACGTGAGCTTGTTTCACGTTAACGGGCATGGCGGCGAGGCCTGATAAAGCTCCTAACCCGGATATTGCATGAATTCGCGTGATGATCGCGCAGGCCATTGTTTGTAATGGGAATTTTGCGAAGGAGCGGCGTAGTTATTCATACGCCCGACTGAGCAAGACTTTCCAGTGCGGACAAGGGACCAGTGAGGGCGCGCGAGTATTCATGCAATATCCGGGCTAAGCGAAGGACTAAGCCGCCCAAAGACGGCGGCCAAGTCGCTGCTTATACCCTTCGGTAACCCCGGAGAATGAAACCGGGTGCTCCTATGGCGCCGGCGCCTCGCCGGTGCTCCGGCGCTACAGCGAAGACGCGAGCTTGTTTCATGTTCCAGGGTGCCTATCCTACTGACATTCCGCGTCACCTGCTAATAAACGCTGGTGGCGGCGGGCATTCGGCGGACAGGGTCAGCACTTCGTAGCCGGTTGCCGTTACCAGGAGGGTGTGTTCCCACTGTGCCGAGAGCGAGTGGTCTTTGGTCACCACGGTCCAGCCGTCGCCGAGCACGCGGATATCGCGGCGGCCGGCGTTGATCATGGGCTCGATGGTGAAGGTCATTCCCGGCTCCAGAACCGGCCCTTCCGTGGCCTTACCGTAGTGCAGCACCTGCGGCTCTTCGTGAAAGCCACGGCCGATGCCGTGGCCGCAAAACTCGCGCACCACTGAATAACCGTTGGCCTCGGCATATTTCTGGATGGCCGCGCCGACCACGCCCAAGTGCACGCCGGGGCGCACCTGGGCGATGCCCTTCCACATGCACTGGTAGGTGATTTCGCTCAGCCGGCGTGCCTGAATGCCGGGTTCGCCGACATAGAACATGCGCGAGCTGTCGCCATGCCAGCCATCTTTGATGACGGTGATGTCCAGATTCACCACGTCGCCCTGCTTGAGTTTCCTGTCCCGGCTAGGCACGCCGTGGCAAACCTGATGGTTGATCGAGGAACAGATTGACTTGGGGTAAGGCTGGTGGCCGGGCGGTGCATAGTTGAGCGGCGCCGGAATGCTGTTTTGCACGTTGACCATCAGGTCGTGGCAAAGACGATCCAGTTCTTCGGTGGTTACCCCGGGTTTGACGAAAGCCTTGATGTAGTCCAGCACTTCGGCGGTGAGGCGCCCCGCGATGCGCATTTTTTCGATTTCTTCCGGGGTCTTGATGGTGATGGACATGATTGGTGCAAAGCAAAAAAGGGAGGGCAGGATAGGAGCCGATTCAGGGAAAGTAAAGGCCGAGTCTTTTCCAACATGGTATGAGTCTGAACGGTAGAGCGTATTTCCATCGAGGAATGAGTCTGAACGGTACAAATGGGATCGATCATTGGAGGCATGGT
>Ga0210027_1001739_pt1 | contig 19700 bp, 16 predicted proteins | sample CryGeymeta201510_FD_183978 | JGI IMG/M metagenome (GOLD analysis project Ga0210027, IMG submission 183978) | Groundwater microbial communities from Crystal Geyser aquifers in Utah, USA - Crystal Geyser metaG 2015-10 (SPAdes) (version 2) | ecosystem: Environmental > Aquatic > Deep subsurface >...
CTTGGCGTACTTTATCCATTGGATTCAAATTGATTGAGGAACTCGCGCGCAGTGATGCGGCGAGATTCTGGCAATGTTGAAATTTCATTTACAAGAGTTTGTTCAAAAGTAGTCATGGGATACCTCTATTATACAACCTTACCGTTCCACCAACTTCCCAACCTTCAAACCTTCCAGCGTGCCAACGCCCGAAGCGAACATTGTGACCTCAATCTGCCTCTTTGTCAACCTCATCATCTCAACGGCTTTCTCTGTTGAAATCGCGGCGGCTTTCAGGAATTGACCTGCCACGCCGCCCAGCGTCGCTCCCAGGGCGATGCACTTGGCAATGTCGAGACCGTCTTTGAGTCCGCCGCTGGCGAAGATGGTCGTGCCGGGCGCGGCGCGCTTTACATTGAGAATCGACTCAGCGGTGGGGATGCCCCAATCTACGAACGTGGCGGCCAATTGGCGGGTGAATTCATCCTCGGCGCGATGCAATTCGACCTGCGACCAGCTCGTCCCGCCCGCGCCGGCCACGTCAATCGCGGCAACGCCCGCCTCGGCCAGCATCCTGGCAGCTTGCTCGGATATTCCCCAGCCAACCTCTTTAACGACAACAGGTACATCCAACTTTTTACTTATTACTTCGATCTTTCTTACCAATCCCGTAAAGTTCGTATTGCCCCCAGCTTGCAGGGCTTCTTGCAAAGGATTTAGATGTAGTACCAGCGCATCGGCCTGGATCATGTCTACGGCAGCCTGGCAGTTTTCGACGCCTATGCCGTAGTTCAACTGCACCGCGCCCAGGTTGGCGAAGAGCAGGATGTCCGGCGCGACCTTGCGCACCCGGAAAGTTTTCGCCAGTTCAGGGTTCTCGATTGCGGCGCGCTGGCTGCCGACTCCCATGGCAACGCCGGTCGCTTGCGCGGCCTCGGCCAGGCGCAGGTTGAGGGTCGCGGCCTCGTCCGTGCCGCCGGTCATCGAAGAGATCAGGATGGGCGCGGACAGGGTTTTTCCGAACAGGCTCAGGGTCGTGTTGACCCGCTGCAGATCGAGCTCGGGTAAGGCCTGGTGGACGAAGCGATAGCGCTCGAGGCCGGTGGTCAGCCCAGAGCAGACATCTTCCTCCAGATTGATCTTGAGGTGGTCGGCTTTTCGCCTGGAAATCGGCGTAACTTTCGGCATGACGGCGTGTTCCTGTTTTTGAATTATACTGGCTTTCGTCTTCTCGCAGCGGGTTGACACGCCCGCCAGAAAGGTTACAATTGGGCCAGTAAAATCTCCAAGGAGGCACCAATGGCTGATACTTATAGTGAAATCAAGGCGCTCATCGTAGATTTATTGGGCGTGGACGAGGGCAAGGTCACGATGGACGCTCGCTTCCGTGAGGAGCTGGAGGCCGATTCGCTCGACCTGGTCGAGTTGATCATGGCTTTCGAGGACAAGTTCGGCAGCGAGATTTCAGATGACGACGCCCAGAAGATCACTACGGTGGGCGAAGCCGTCAAATATATCGACGCGCACAAGAAGTAATATTTCTTTCTGATCCACAATCCCGGCAACTCCGTAGATGTTGCCTAACAGACACCCGGCGCCTCTTAGACGCCGGGTGTCTGTATTTCGTTACGTCAATAATGATGGAATTTCCTCAGGATGCTTTGCCACGCGCACACCGGCGGCTTCCAAAGCCTTGACCTTATCGGCTGCCGTGCCCGCGCCGCCTTCGATGATCGCCCCGGCGTGGCCCATGCGCTTGCCGGGCGGGGCCGTCTGGCCGGCGATGAAGGCCACCACCGGCTTGGTCATCTGGGAGGCGATGAACTGGGCCGCCTTCTCCTCGTCCGTGCCGCCGATCTCGCCGATCAAAACGATCTTTTCGGTGTGCGGGTCAGCCTCGAACATGTCCAGGCAGTCAATGAAGTTGGTGCCGCTGATCGGGTCGCCGCCGATGCCCACACAGGTGGTCGCGCCCAATTTTTCCTGCATGAGCGCGTAGAGCACCTCGTAGGTCAGCGTGCCGGAGCGCGAGACCACGCCCACGTTGCCGGGAATGGCGATGTCCCCGGGGATGATGCCGACTTTTGCTTCGCCAGGGGTCAGCAGGCCGGGGCAGTTCGGCCCGACCAGCCGCACCCCTTTTTGATCCAGGTATTCCCGCACCCGCATCATATCCTGGACAGGGATGCCTTCGGTGATGCAGACGATCAGGGGGATGCCCGCGTCGGCGGCCTCGAACATGGCGTCTGGGGCGAAGCGAGCCGGGACGAAGATGACGCTGGCGTTGGCGCCGGTCGCCTCGACTGCGGCCCGCACCGAATCGAAGACCGGGATCTTGCCATCCAGCACCCATTCACCGCCTTTGCCGGGTGTCATACCGGCAACGACTTTAGTGCCATAGGCCAGCATCTGCTGGGTGTGGAAAAGCCCCTCGTTGCCGGTCACGCCTTGCACCAGCAGGCGGGTTTTTTTGTTGACGAGAATACTCATAAAAAATCTCCATCATCCAAACCCTAAGGGTCTCAGAGACCCTTAGGGTCTATGGTTTATTTTGCGGCTGCGACGGCTTTTTGGGCGGCGTCTGCCAGCGTCTCGGCGGTGATCATTTTGGCGTCGGCCAGTAACTGGCGGCCTTCTTCAGCGTTGGTGCCCACCAGGCGGACGACCATCGGGATTTTCGGCTTGACTTCTGCCAGGGCGGACAGGATGCCCCTGGCGACCTCGTCGCAGCGGGTGATGCCGCCGAAGATGTTGAACAGGATGGCCTTGACGTTCGGGTCGGACAAAATGATGCGCAGCGCGGCCGCGACTTTATCCGCACCCGCGCCTCCGCCGATATCCAGGAAGTTGGCTGGTTCACCGCCAAACAGCTTGACGATGTCCATGCTGGTCATCGCCAGGCCTGCGCCGTTGACCATGCAGCCGATCTGTCCGTCCAGCTTGATGTAAGACAGGCCATACTTGCGCGCCTCGGTCTCGGCCGCGGCTTCCTCATCTACGTCGCGCATCTCAACCAGGTCGCTGTGGCGGAAGAGGGCGTTGTCATCCACCAGCATCTTGCCGTCCAGTGCAACCAGTCGCTTTTCTTTGGTGATGACCAGCGGATTGATCTCCGCTAGGGTGGCGTCGTTCTCCGAATAAGCTTTCCACAGCCCGCACGCAATCACGCCAAAGGATTTCCAGTGCTCGCGCGGCAGGTCAATGCCCAGGGCAACATCGCGCGCCTGGAAGTCGCGCAGGCCAAGCAGCGGGTCAACGTGTACCTTGATGATCTTTTCGGGCGCGGTGCGGGCCACATCCTCGATCTCCACGCCGCCGGCAGAGGAGGCCATCATGACCGGCCTGCGGGCGGCGCGGTCGTTGGTGATGCCCAGGTAGATTTCCTGTTCGATGTTTGCAGCCTCGTCCACCAGCACCTTGCGCACCGGCAGGCCTTTGATCTCCATAGCCAAAATCTGTGTGGCGACTTCTTCGGCTTCTTTGGGCGATTTTGCCAGGCGGATGCCGCCAGCCTTGCCGCGTCCGCCGACCAGCACTTGCGATTTAATTACAACGCGGCCACCTATTTCTTCGGCGATCTGTCTCGCCTCGGTAGCGGTAGCCGCCACTCGTCCCTTCGGGATCGGGATGCCATATCTGGCAAAGAGTTGTTTGGATTGGTATTCGTGCAGTTTCATGCAGTTTTATCTCCGTGAGAATTTCTACCGAGTAGGCTTTCGGCAGGCGGGGGGATTATACCATCCGCGTGGGTGTGTTCACTCCGTGGGGGTCGGGACGACAGGCGATGGAGATAATGAAGGGACGCCGATGGTCATCACCGGCGCGCCGGGCAGCGTGAAGCGCATGAGCCGGTTGTCCCGCGTGTCGCTGACCCAGACCCGTCCCTGGGCGTCAACGGCGATGCCGGTGACCAAGCCGACGTTTTCGGGGCCGATGGCGTTGTCGCCCCAGCCGCGCACGAATCCGCCCTGGGCGTCGAATTCCAGGATGCGAAAGGCTTCTGGGTCGGTGATGAAGACGTGACCCTGCCCGTCTGCCGCGAGATAAGGTTTGTTGTCCAGCGATTGGCCGTACCAGGCGGACAGGTCCCACTGCGCCAGCGGGCTGAAGGTCAGGCCGTCTGGAGAGGGCGCGAAGACCTGCACACGCTGGTTCCACGTGTCGGCTACGTAGAGATTGATGCTCCCATCGAATGCCAGGCCGACCGGCTCGTCGAACTGTCCGGGCAACAGTCCCGGCGAGCCGAATTGCGCCAGGTAATTGCCGTCCGCGTCGAAGATGAGGATGCGCTTGTTGCCGGTATCGGCTACGAAGACGCGTCCCTGCGCATCCACGACGATGCCGCGCGGCCCCCAGATGCCCACCGGATCATCCTGGCCGTAGTAGGCGTGCGCCCAGGACTTGACCAGTGCGCCATCCGCAGTGAACTTCATGATGCGGTGGTTCCAGGTATCGGCGACGTAGACCCAGCGGCCATCCGGCGAAACGGCCACGTCCCAAGGCTCGCAGAAGGTGCTCAAGGATACGTTCTCTGGGGGAGCGCCGGGATAGGGACAGCCGGGCGACGTGCTGCCCCAGGCCTGCAAAACTTGCCCGTTTTGATCGAAGTGCTGGATGCGACCATTCTGCATGTCGGCCACGTACAGGCTGCCGTCCGGGGCGATGGCGATGCCGCGCGGAGCGTTCAACTGACCCTCGGCCTGGCCGGTCATGCCGAAGGATAGGTCTGCCGACAGGGCGATCATGCCCTTTTCATAAGGATCAGCTTCAACTGGCACTGCCGTCCCAACGCCGTAACTCCAGATCTGTGCAGCAATATCTTTGCGGACGTACAGGCGCATCTTGTCGGATGGCTCCCAGGTGGACAGGGTCAGGTAGGAACTGCCTGTCGCTTCCGCGTAAGCCGAGTAGTCACGATCCAACCAGATCTGCAAGATACCATCCCGTATCTTCGGATTTGTAATTGCGTTCTTGATGCGTTCCCAAGTCAAACCGAAGTAATCCTGGCTGGGCCACACCATGCGGAGATAGTCGAAGCGATAATAGGCGTCACCAACGACCGGCTCGATCGTTGCAAAGTTTTTCTGGTCAACGATAATGACCGGCGCATCCCGCAGCGTCCGGGATGGCTGGTCGAAGGGACGCAGGTTTGGATAGTCGCGCAGGTACCAGGTGAACGGCCAGGAAACGCCTGTATCCGGCGCGCTGACATCATAGGCGACTGCCAGATTGTTGCCTCCAGCCGTGCGCCGGGAGATTTCAGCGACCTGTTTCATGACATCTTTGATACCCGCCTCGCCGTGGGCATAGACGAGGTACTCGGTGGCGTAATCGTAGTTGATATAAGCGGCGCGGAAGGCAGCCCGGGCGGTGAGGATTGCCAGCAGGCTAAAAAACGTCAGCGCACCCAGGCGGACGAATTGGCGGAATTCCCAGTCCCTGAGCAGGTAGAACAAACCCGCGCCGCTTGCAATGACCGCCAGCAGCGCGAAAAGGAAGGAAGAGGTCGCCGCAAGCTGGAGCAAATCTTTGCCCTGGAAGGGCGGATTCGGGCCAAGCAGCGCGGTCAGCGCGCCGGTAAAGCTGATCAGGAAGATGCCCAACGTGATGACGACCAGCAGCCCGCGTTTCTGGCGAACGGCCGCCCAGTCCGTGCGCTCGATGACCTGTCCCAGCCCCCAGGCAGTCAATAAGATCATCGGCAATGCAATGTGGAAAGTCAGCCAGGGCATTTTCTCGCCCGCGATTGTGTAGGCGAGCAGGCTGCTGAGCGACCACCAGGCCAGCAAGCTGAAGGTGTGATTGGTTTCGGTCGCGGGAACAGGCTCAAGGTCTGGCACGCCCGCCGGGGTGGGGAGGGGGAGTCGGCGTCGCAAGCCATAGTAAAGACCGACGAAAATTCCCAGCACAGGCAGGAATTCATAGACCGGGATTTGGATGAGGAGATAGTAATACCAGGGCTGGCTGCCGCGGTTGACGCCTTGCTGCACGACCCAGTAATCCAGCGAACCAACCAGCCCAGAGAAAAAACCCACGCCATTGGTAAAGAAGGTGGTGTAGAAAAAGGTAAAGATGCCATAGAACAGGGCTGCATTCTTCAGCCACACGCTTTTGTTCCACCACAACCCAACCAGGATGGCAATCAGCACCATTGGCGCCAGGAAATATAATCCGATGTGCCACAGGTTCGCGGAACTGTAGTCAACAAGGATATTGGTAGGGTTGCCTGGGTCTTTGTAAAATAGCTGTCCGCCGGTAAACCTGAGCGGGAACGCGGTTAAAAGGGGCAGCACCAAGGCGCCGAGCAGCATCAACATATCGAATGAGCGCTCGGCGCGGATCGCTTTCCAGCCATAGCCAGTGACGAGGAATAAACCAGCCAGGATGAAGGCGACCAGCGACGCGCCGGCCAACAGTGCCGTCGGCGAAAGGAGCTGCGACGCGGCCGTGAGCGGCGAAGCGGGCTGGCCGGAGTCTGTCTGGCTCGGAACGGCTGGCGCGGCCGTTTGCGCCGCGTCTAAAGGCGCCTGTCCCCGGCTATAGAGCACATAGCCGAACGTTGATCCGAGCAGGAGGACGCCGATGGCAAGCGCAATGATGAAAGCGGTGAAGCGATTGGTTTTCTGCCACGGCTTGCGCGTCACCTGGGCGATGAAATAGATAACCAGAATCAGTAAGGCCTGGGCTGTATAAATGAAGGCGGTTTCTTTGGCAGTGAAATTCAGGACAGTCGCGAGGGTCAACATGTAGAGATAACGCAGCTCGCCGGTCTCGAAATAGCGCAGCATGGCATAAAGCGTCAGCAGGCCGAACAGCCCGACGAAGGCTTCGTTGCGGGCGTAGCGTCCGTAATAGAGCATGTAGGGTGAGATGAGCATCAGCGCCGCTGCGATCAGCGTCCCGGCGCGGCCGAGGTAGCGGCGATACTTCCAGAGCAGGACGATGGTCAGGAAGCTGCTGACGGCGTGAGGCAGGCGCGCGGTGAAATCGCTTGCGCCAAAGAGAAAATAAGTCAAGGCCAGCAAGTGGAATTGGAGCGGGCCGTGCATCATCGGGTTGTGCTGGTAGCCGCTGCCCTGCGCCAGCAGCCAGGAAAAGTAAGTATGCAGGCTCTCGTCGTGACTCATCACCCGCACGCCGAGATCGTAAAACCGGCTGAACGCGGCCAGGATGGCGATCAGCACGAAAAGGAGCACTTCTATGTTTATGGAGGGGAAATGATTCGAGAGGGGACGGTCTAGCCAGGAGCGTTTTTCTTCAGTCGTGGTCATGTATTCGTTGTCACCTATTCGTTGTCACCCGGTGCAGGAAGTTAGGGCGGGTAGACTATACTTCAAAGTTGGCAATCTGACAAGCACCGCAACCCCATGTCATTGCGAGCCGCCGTACTGTGGCGGCGAAGCAATCTCCTGGTCGATGAGGGGATTGCTTCGGCAAAGAACGCCTCGCAATGACAGCCTCCTCTATCAAATTTGCTAAACTGCGCATAGCCAATACCCCACAACTAACCAACCACCAAACTAACAACTATCAAACCAACCCAACCAACTGCCCACACCCAGCCCGAATCTCGATCCCACGCCGCAGACGGATCGTGCACGCGACCCCGGCCTGCTCCAGGATTTCTTTGAACTTTTCAGCCCGCTGACGCGTGGTCGGCTGGCCGGGATAGCCCTGGGTGGGGTTGAGGGGGATGATGTTGACGTGGCACAGCAGCCTGTGCTGAGCATCGCCGAAGCGCCCGTGCAGTTTAGTCGCCAACATGCGTGCCTGTTCGGGCATGTCGTTGACATCGCGGATCAGCGCCCACTCGAAGGTGACGCGGCGTCCGGTGGCGGCGACGTAGTCGCGGCAGGCAGCCAGGATTTCGTCAATGGGATATTTTTTATTCACCGGCAGCATGGACGAGCGCAAGGCGTCATCCGCGGCGTGGAGCGAGATGGCCAGGTTGACTTGACGCTTCTCGCGGGCAAAGCGCCGGATCATCGGCGCCAGGCCGACGGTCGAGATGGTGAAGCGGCGCGCCCCGAAGTTGTAGCCCTGCGGGTCGTTGAGGCGGTCTATGGCCGCCATCGTATTGTCGTAATTGTGGAAAGGTTCGCCCATGCCCATGACGACCACGTTGGTCACTTTTTCGCCCTTTTCGTGCAGTTGGCGGGCATAGTACATCACCTGGGCGACGATCTCGCCGCTGGAAAGGTGCCGTTTGAAACCCATTTGGCCGGTGGCGCAAAAGACGCAGCCCATGGCGCAGCCAACCTGGGTGGAGATGCAGAGGGTGCGGCGTCCTCGCCGAGCGGAGCCCCGAGCATAGTCGAGGGGCACAGTCGAGGCGTTAGGGGCGGCGTCTCGACTGCGCTCCGCTCCGCTCGACGCGGGGTCGCCGTAACGCATCAGCACAGCTTCGATGGCGAGGTCATCGTGGAGGCGGAAGAGGGTTTTGAGGGTATTCCCATCGCGGGAGGCGAGTTGCGAGATGGGGGAGAGGGCGGTGAATTGAAGTTGCTCGGCAAGTTTGGCGCGCAGGGAGGCGGGCAGGTTGGTGAATTGGCCGGGGGAATTGTAGAAATGCTGGTATAGCCCCTGCCAGACTTGCCGGGCGCGGAAAGATGGTTCGCCCCATTCGGCGAGCAGGGAGGCGAGGGAGGGGAGGGAAAGGTCGTAGATTAGTCGCATGGTCTGATAGTCGAATGGTCAATTGGCAGTTGGATTCTATCACGCGCCTATTGTGGATAGGAAATCTATCGTACAATAGAGGCGCACCCGGGGAAACGTCCCAACTTCATCGCCGCCCGGCATTGGAAGTAGGAAAATCAATTTGGAAAATTCCCCTGCATTCTGGAAGAATGGTTTCCAACGGGTCGTTATCCTGAAAGTAAATCCACTACTTTCAGGAGGTGTTTCATGGCCCGGTTGGAGAAAGGGGAACGGGAGGAACGTGAACATGCGCTGCTTTATTTACTCCGGCGTTTGCGCTGGGGCGTCAGGGAATCCGAAATCGCCCAGGAATTGGGCTGGCAGCGGCGCACCGTCAACAATTACCTGAACGGACTCAAAGAGGAGAAGAAAGCGCACCGGGAGGGAAGGTCGTGGTTTGCAGGATAGAGCCGGAAAAGAACCCCTGTGTAATTTTCCAACTGCGGTCTAAAATAAAAGTAGACCCTAAAGGTTTTTACCGGCAAACGGCGCAGCGCGCGAGCAAGGGTATTTTGCCGGAAAAGGCGCCGCTTCGCGCGAGAAACCTTTAGGGTCTGATAGAGAAAGAAATCATCATGCCCAAAATAGACGAAGCTACCAAACAGCAACGGCTCGACCGCATCCACTTGCTGCTGGCGCGCAACGCGCGCGGCATCACCGAAGCAGAGATTGCCGACGAAATGGGCCTCGAACGCCGCACGGCCAACAATTACCTGCGCGAACTGGAATTCCAGGGCAAGGCAATCAAGGACGGCCTGTACTGGTATCCACTGGTGCTCAAGGAGTCCCGCCTGCGCCCGTTCGACCTTTCGCCCGAGGAGGCAGTCACGCTCTACCTGGGTGCCAGGCTGCTCTCGAAGCAACAGGACAAGCGCAACGAACCGGCCGAGACGGCGCTGCTCAAACTGGCCTCCGTGCTCAAGGCCGACGCCGGGGTGGGGGGCGAGATCGAGCAGGCGGCGCGCGAACTGGCGCAGCGCCCGGCACGGGAGGGCTACCAGCCAATCTTCCGCGACGTGGTGCGCGGCTATATCTACCACAGGAAGATCGAGATCGCCTATCGCCCACTCAACGCCCGGAAATCCTTTCCCACCACCTTTTCCACCTACCTCTTGGAGCCATCCCTCATCGGTTTCTCGACCTACCTGATCGGGCACAGCTCGATTGTCAATGCCCTGCGCGCCTACAAACTGGAGCGCATCGAGTCGGTACGCCTGACCAGCGAGCCGTATGCCATCCCGCCCGATTTTCCCGGCCTGGACATCCTGCGCAACGCCTGGAGCATCGTGATGGGCGAAGAGACCGTAACCGTGACCCTGCGCTTCAGCCCCGGAGTGAAACGCCGCGTGCTCGAGACCCGCTGGCACCCTTCGCAAGAAACCAGCGACGATCCCGATAAACCCGGCTGGCTGCGCTGGCAGGTAGACGTAGCCGACACGCTGGATTTGCTGCCGTGGGTGCGCGGCTGGGGCGCGGATGTGGAGGTGTTGGAGCCGAAGGAATTGCGAGTCAAAGTTTTACGTGAAATTAGAAAGTTGAATGATGTTTATGGGGTTTCGGCATCTTCAAGTATAAAACCAGACGATCCTGACTTCGATGTCTCACGCGCAAAATTTTTGTTTAGAGGATGAGATATGGAACTTTATCCCTATCAGAAACGAGTTGCGAAATTGCTCCGCGCAGGTAAAAGCGTTGTCTTACAAGCACCAACCGGCTCGGGGAAAACCATTGCGGCAATATGGCCTTATTTGGAATCATGGGATCGGCAAGCCACTGACTTCCCGAGAAAATGTATCTATGTTGTTCCAATGCGCGTTCTGGCTCATCAGTTTGTAGAATCAACGATCAAGCTTGTCAAGCAAGATATGGTACTAAGTTCCATACCTGATGTCAAAATTCAAACTGGCGACCAGCCCGAAGACCGCCGTTTTGAAGGTGATTTAATATTCTGCACAATAGATCAATTCTTGAGCAGTTACCTTACCATGCCATATGGGTTGCCCAACCGTTTAGCAAACTTGAACGCGGGCGCAGGCGTAGGAAGTTATCTGGTTTTCGATGAATTTCATCTGCTTGACCCCGAATCCACTTTGCCATCGGCGTGGTATGTCATTAAACAGTTGAGCAAACTCGCGCCCGTTTTGTTGATGACTGCTACGTTCAGCAAAACGATGCTGGATATGCTCGCAGAAGAGTTGAATGCCACTGTTGAAACCGTCTCACCCGAAGAAGCCAGGAAAATCGAGGGCCGCATACAGACGCCTGTATTGCGGCAGCGTGTTTGGGAAACAGCGAAAAGTGGACTTTCGTCGGAAGCTGTATTAAACGCCCACCAGAGCCGCTCCCTTGTGCTTTGTAACACTGTCCGGACGGCGCAAAGGATATACCGCGAAATCAAGCAAAAGATTGATGCTGACAACTCGCCAATTCAATTACTCTTGTTACACAGCCGCTTTCTGACTGAAGACCGCCACCGCATCGAGGCTGAATTGCGCAGGCTTTTTGGAAAAGGGGACGGGTGTGATGGTTCTGGCAGCGTAATCGCCATTGCCACGCAGACCATCGAAGTAGGTGTGGACATTACCAGCGAAATCCTGCACACGGAACTTGCGCCCGCGAGTTCTATAATCCAGCGGGCGGGACGGTGTGCGCGCTATCCTGGCGAACAGGGCAAAGTCATTGTTTATCCCGTTGAGAAATTCACACCATATGCGACGGATAAAGACGGCAAAGCCTGGAAGGATGAAATGCAAGCCGCGTTTCAATGGCTTCAAGCGCATTCGGGGGAGGCATTTGATTTCGATAAAGAACAGGAATTCGTCAATGCCGTTGCCACCCCGCGCGACCAGAGAGTGCTGGCGGGATTGTTTGCAGGAGAGACAAGTCGTAAAGAGGATATTTCACGGGTATTAGGGGGCGACCAGCAGGCGGCGGGGCGGCTATTAATCCGCAATGCCGATAGTTTCCGCATCTTGATTCATCCTGAGCCGGATGAGTTATTGGAAAACCCAAAAAGCGCGAGCGGATTCAACCTGCAACCTGCTACTTTGTATGGGGTATTCAAAGACTGGCAGAACCGGGCGGATGAATTGGGGTTGGATTGGATAGCCAAAAGACTCATCGAAGATTATGAGCACGCGGATCGAGACGAGGATAACCGCACAGACTATGACTGGAAACTCATTACCGATTCCAGCGTGCTTACGAGTACGCGCCTGGTGGTGGTCAACCCTGCCCTGGCAGGCTATGACCCCAACGAAGGTTTTTTACCTGACAGGGGCGACACATCTTTTATTTCCACTCTGCCAGAAAACGCTGCTGCGCAGACGTGGGAAGGGTATTCGTACAGCCTGGAATCCTACGAGGAGCATATTCAGCGTGTGTTGACGGCATTCGAAACGGTCATCCTGCCCGAATTGGAATATCCTGCACTGGTACTGGAAAAGGCGGCAAACTGGCAGTCAGGAAGCCTGCTGGAAGCCGCGCGGCTGATTTGTTTATTGCACGATGTTGGAAAGTTAAGCAAAGGCTGGCAGGCGTGGGCGCGGGCGCACCAGCAAGCGGTAGGCAAACCCATCCCTGCGTCATTTGCAGCGGCGCACACAGATACTGATCGTAAAAACCTTGACTTGCAAGCTGCAGCAAAAGAAGCGGCTCGGCGTAATCCCAAACCACATCATGCCGCCGAAGGCGCTCTGGCCGTTGCGCCGATTTTTTTCAACGCATTGCCCAAAGAGCTTGCGCAGGCAGCCATCACTGCCATTACCCGTCATCATACGCCCTTTACCCGTGAAAAAAACCAGAGATACAACCTGGAGACTCTGGCAGGCAAGCATGTTGCTGAAACTGTCGGTTTTGTACCGACTGAAACGAGGAGGAAAATCAATCCTGCGCAGATGAAAACAAACCAACCCCCCAACCCATCATTTCCCCAATTGCTCGTGAATCCCAGCCAGGAATTTGGCTGGCTGGCTTATACTCTGCTTGTCCGCGCTTTGCGGAGAGCAGATCAAACTGGAACATCATACAGCACAAGATAAGGAGGTGAAAAATTGTACCAATCTACCTACTTCATCGAAAAATCGTCACAGACCTTTGCCGATAACCTTGCAGCGTTCGGGCTGGCGTTCGTATTGAATGCAGTTGTCAAAGGCAGAGCGAAAATTCGGCTGAAAGATGTCGGGAGCGCGTTCGCCATCCTCTGCGAACCAGATTTGCAGGAGAAATGGGTGGAAGAAGCCCGATTCCAATCTGGCGTGCCGTTTCTGGTCACGGTGGATAACAAAACCCGTCAGAAGATGGCAAAAGGCACGGATATTCCGCTTGACGAATTACTTATCGGCGGCGATGTGATTGTGGACTATGAAACGCAGAAAGCCAACAACGCTCAATTCTTCGAGTGGCGCAAAAGCCTGAACAAAGACGATTTGAAGCAGGTGCGCAATGGCATGCTGAACCCACCCGTAACCCCGCACCCGGATTGGGATTTGTTCCGCGCCATCAACCCAATGGCTCTGCAATCCTACAATGGTTTGGTCGGTGAATGGTGGCGGGGACACGATTGCTTTCCCGAAATGCTCGCAGTGCTTCTCCAAATGACCGCCCGGATGCCCAACGATGTTGCCGGGGCAGAAAAAGCGTGGGAGGGGCTTTGCAAAAAGTACGGTTGGACGATCACCAAACGCGTGACTGCCAGCCAGTTGTTCAACCCGTCACAGGGAAAAGGCACCAATGCGGTCAAAGCGATTTGGGCAAACCCCAATAACCTGGACAACTTTTGGATGCTCGAATGGCTGAAGGCAGTGGGCATCCGCTATGGCGGATTCACCAAACAGGTGCGCGGCTCGAAAGACCGCAAAACTTATGCGCTTGTCCCCGCCAATCTGGGGTGGAATGACCACGAAGCCGTTATGAAGAAGTTCCGTCAGAAGATGGCAGTAAGCGCCAGCGCCATTCAGATGGACGTGCTTGCGTCGCTGCGCTACACACAGGCATTGCTTGACCACTATGAATCGGCACGAGAAGAAGACCTGGCTGCTGAATTTCTTGGTCATCCTGCAAGCGACCTCGTTCACGGGATGCAGACGGCTTTTTACAAGGATATGGGCAATGCCACTGCCATCATGAACATTGCATCCATCAACCTGCCACAATGGGTGAAACCACAAACGCCGCAGGATTTTCAAAGCTTGATGGAGGCGCTCAACGAACACGAATTGATCATCCGCATATTTGACGAGAAGCACAGCGACCAGTACGACTTGCTCAAGTTCTATCGTGACTTCCTGTCAGCTAATGACATGACGCCGTTTTTCCGGTTTGCAATTGCTTACAGCGGTTTTGTAATGCACCAACTGGAAAGACGCCAATTTGTTCGTCCATTCACCACATCAACCCTGGAGGTGCTTTTTATGAACAGCGATGATTCTCGCAAAACGTTCAGCCAGATTGTGCAGAACCCCGGATTCCAGAATATCGCTTATGCCATCCGCCACAGCACAGTTGTCCCGCAAGGGCGCAAAGCCAAAGGCAATAAGCCATCTGTCGAAGTCCGCTATGGGCTGGGGCAGCAGCTTGCCCGCAAAGCAACCTATCCGCAGGATTTTCTGGCCGAAGTTTCTCAATTTATCCACCTTTACAACGCGGAGAATGCCCAACTTCGCGAGAACAAGCGTAACCCCTTTCGCAAGAATGTCACCACGGAAGATATCGTAGCCCTGGCAGCCCTGGTGGACACTTTTGGTTCAAAGGTGGTCTGCAACATGCTGGTTGCCTATGGCTACGCCCGCGAACCATTTGAGAAGGGCGAAGAAGGCGCAGAAATTACCGAACCCGGCGAGCCGGGCGACACCGAAGGCGATGCCGCCTCCGAAGAATAATTCTTGACCAACAGGAGAATAAACCATGACTGCAAAACCTATTTATGCCATTTCGATTTCCGCCCAGGCGATCCTAGACATGCACTCGCTCAACAACGAAGGCGGCGAGGGCAATCAGATTCAAACCCGCATGGTCAACATTGCGGACGCCGAAGGCAACCTGCACAACGTCAATGCTGTTTCTGGCGATATGTTCAAGCATATCCAAGCGGAGCATTTGCACCGCCTGGCTGTGCAGGCGGATTTACCGCTCTCGGAAGGGGCACGCAAATTCAACGCCAACCGTGTCAATTTCGATATTGATGCGGGAACCGACCTGCTGAAAGAACTTGAATCTGCCAAAGGTGATGCCGCTGAACTGGACGTAATCTTGCGTAATTGCGCCGTGACAGATATGGAAGGTATCCTTGTTACAGCCGGAAAGCGTTCTCTGCCGCGAAAAAGCGTTGTGGAGTTCGGATGGGTACTCGGTATTCCCGACCACGTCGAGACCGATTCTTACTTCCATGTCAAATATGCCAGCGACCGCAGCGAGAGCGCCCGCGCCCAGGCGGAAGGCGAAGAATCGCGCGGCGCGAATGTCGGGCAGGCGATTTTCCATCGCCCGGCATCGTCAGGCTCTTACGCCATCGTGCTCAATCTGGAAGTCGCCCGTATCGGCTTCAACGACCTTTCGCAGAAATATGCGATCAACGATGCTGACCGAGCTGCCAGAATGAAAGTTTTGCTCGAAAGTGTGCTGTATACCTTTGTCGAGCCGGCGGGTGCGATGCGCTCCACTCAGAATCCGCATATCGTCAATTTCGCAGGCGCAATCGCCATCAGCCGGGATGTTGTCCCTGCGCCGTGCATCTCGCCCCTTAAACCTGATTACGTGACAGATATTCAACAGGTGGCGACTTCTCTCAATTCGCTCCGCCCCGATGCCGTGGAAGTAAAAACCTTTGCTTCATTGGGCGAATTTGCCGAAATTATGGCAGCGCTTACCAAAGATGCTTTACCCCTGACCCTCGCGGTCACCAAGAAATAGAGGCCTGTCATGTGGCTTATCGCTGAATTTGAAGCCGTAACATTGTTTTCGCTCAAGATGAGCACAGCAACGGCTTCCGGCGGAAAAACGCTGCTCGCTCCAACGCCCTATGCCATCAAAATGGCGCTGCTTGATGTTGCCTGTCGTGATCTGGGTGTGGAAAAAGCCAAGGAACGATGGGACGGGATCCGGGATTTGAAAGTTGCCCTGCATCCCGCACGCCGAGCGGTTGTCACCAACCTGTTCCAGAAAGTGCTGCGCCCGAGAAAAAAACAGGTTCCTTTAGATAATCCTGAGGCTTTGAGTAAGCCTGATGCTGGATTTTTTCAAAGGACAATTGGCTATCGGGAGTACGTGCATCTGGAAGGCGCAATTGGGATTGCGTTGGGATGGGTTGATGAAGCACCTCGCCCCTGGCTGACAGATCTGCTGTCGCAGGTTAGTTATCTTGGTAAACGTGGTGGATTTATGCAAATGGTGGGCTTGCCCAAACATAACCCTGAACTGCCAGAAGGCTACATTGACCTGACGCAGGAGACCATGCAGTTTTCCATCGGAGGCACACTGCAGTTGCTTGACGACTGTACGTCCGACCTGACTTTTGAGAAAGCCAATATCTACAGCGGCAAAAGCATTCGCATGGGAAAAGAGCGCGTTCTACGAAGCATCATACTGCCCTACAAGATTGAGAAGTCATCGCGCTCCTTTACTTCCTATGCACGTACAGACTTGTAGTTTTTGCGTGGGGAGCGGGGTAATACTCGCTTACCAGCTACGGAAAACCAATGCCTAACCTTACCTCCTTCCCCCTCACCTCCCTTCGCCTGCGCTTCTACTGCGTTGCCGAGTCGCCCATCCATTTGGGCGGGCTGCGCGCCGGGAGCAATTTGCGTGGGGCGCTGGTCAATGTGATGCGCCGAGCCACCTGTGCGGGCGACCCTTCTGATAAGGCGCACGTAGCCGTCTGCCCGGTCTGCTGGTTGGTGGCGGCGAATGACCATCCGGGGCAGGAGCGGCGCGGGTATGTGATTACGCCGCCATTGCCCGAAGACCCTAAAGGTTTCTCCTGTTTTCCATCAGTCGATACCAGCCAACCGCTTACTTTTTCTGGAGATTTTTCCCCGCAGGCAAAAACCTTTAGGGTCTTTGAAAGCCTGGAGCCGGGCGAGGCGTTCGATTTCCACATCACCCTGTTTGGCGAGGCAGCCCGCTACCTGCCGTATTTCGTGCTGGCTGTCCCGGAGATCGGGCGCACCGGTTTGGGGCCAGGACGCGGCAGGTTCGCCTTGAAGACCATCCATGCAGAACATCCACTCAACGGCGATTGGGCGATACTTGCAGAAGGCGAGAACGTGGTCCGTCCGCCTGCGCAAAATGTCACCCATGCCGACATCCAGCAGAAGGCAGAGACGTTCTCGGACAGCCTGGGGAGCGGCGCGGCGCTCCTGCGGCTGGACTTCCTGACCCCGCTGCGCATTATCCTGGAAGAACGCCTGCTCAAGTCGCCTGATTTTGGCGTAATCTTCAACCACATCCTGCGGCGTCTGGATGAACTGGCCGTCCAACATGCCGGAGGGGTCGTGCGTCCGCGCGAAGAACGCCAGCGGCTGTGGGAACTGGCGAACCGCGTCCGGATGGTCGAGAGTCAGACACGGTGGGTGGACGTCCGCAGCGGGTCCAGCCGTACCGGTCAACCGACCTGGATCAGCGGGCTGGTCGGTCCGGCCTGGTACAGCGCCCCGGTCAAAGTCTGGCGCGAACTGCTGCCCTGGCTGATGTGGGGCGAGATTACGCAGGTGGGGAAGGATACGTCCAAAGGAAACGGAGTTTACCGGTTGAACGTGGATTAACGTTTCGATATAGAAAGTGCGGAGGTCGAATGTCTATTGTTCAACATCTCGTCATTGACCAGTACGGCGCGTTCCTGGGAAAGCACAGCGAACGGCTCATTGTTACCAAAGGCGAAGAAAAGATCGCCCAGGCGCCGCTCATCCATCTCGAATCGGTGGTGATTGCCAACCGGGGCGTCAGCCTGAGCGCCGAGGCGGTGCGCGAATGCACCGAGCGCGGCATCCCAATCTTTTTTATAAGCGGCACAGGCACGGCGTATGCCAGCCTGTACAGCGCGGGGTTGACGGGGACTGTCGCCACGCGCCGCGCCCAATTGGAAGCCTTCAAGGATTTGCGCGGCCTGCAATTGGTGCTGGCCTTCGGCATGGGCAAACTGCAAAACCAGTCCACCTTGCTCAAGTACATGGCGAAATACCGCAAGGAGGCCGCCCCCGCCTTATACGAGGAACTGCGGCTGTGCTCCGATGAAGTGCTGGACAACCTGATCGAGATGGAGCGCGTGAAGCAATATCCCGAATACCAGGATGGGTCGGTCACCGTGGACAGCCTGCGCATGGAGTTGATGGGGATGGAGGGACGCGCCGCGCAGAAATACTGGAAGGCCGTCAAACTGACCCTGCCCGAGAAGTACGCCTTCACGGGGCGCATCGGACGAGGAGCTACAGATCCTGTAAACTCGGCTTTGAACTACGCCTATGGGATTCTCTACGGACAGGTCGAACGCTGCCTCGTGCTGGCCGGCCTGGACCCGTATGCCGGTTTCCTGCACGTGGATCGTCCCGGCAAGCCCAGCCTGACGCTCGACTTTATCGAGGAGTTTCGTCCAGTGGTGGTGGACCGCACGGTCTTTGGACTGGCGAACAAGAATGTCTCCTTCGTACAGGATGAGAACAAGATGTTGGCGCAAGAGACGCGGCGCATGTTGGCAGACAAGATCAACGAACGGCTGGACAGCGAGGCATCCTTCGAAGGCAAGCGCCATCCGATCCGCGCCATTATGCAGATGCAGGCGCGTCACCTGGCAACCTTCCTGCGCGGCGAGCGCACGACTTATGAGCCGTTCGTGATGAGGTGGTAAGATGAAGGCCCCAAACCTCCTGCTTGTCTACGATATCCCCGACGACCGCAAGCGCGGCAAGATCGCGGATGCCTGCCTGGATTACGGCCTCGACCGCATCCAATTCAGTGCGTTCCTGGGCTGGCTGCTGCCCACCCAGCAGGAGGAATTGTTCCTGAAAGTCAAGAAACTTCTTGGCAAGAAGCCGGGAAATATTCAATTATTCCCGGTCTGCGCCGAAGATTGGCAGAAGCGCAAGGTGATAGATCAGAAGGCAGAGCAGAGAGGAGAGAAAGCAGATGCTGGCTGAGAAGGAAGCCGTTCTCGAGGCTCCATTCCGGGTTACGGATCTGAAGCAGTGGGTCTACTGCCCGCGCATTCTTTACTACGTCATGTGCCTGCCGGATGTGCGCCCCGTGACTTACAAGATGAAAGCCGGGGTTGAAGCCGGACGTGAGGAGGAGGGACGGGAGGCGCGCCGCAGCCTTCATGCCTACAATCTGACAGAGGGGAGACGGGAGTTCAACGTCCCGCTCGTCTCCTCCCGTTTGGGTTTGCGCGGCGTAGTGGACATGGTCATTTGGCTGGACGAGCCTGCGCCAGGGGAGGTGATGCCGGTGGATTACAAACTCTCCGAGATCGTTGGGGAACACTTCAGACTGCAATTGGCAGCTTACGGATTGATGCTGGAAGAGATGTCCGGCGCGGTGGCAAAACGCGGCTTTCTGTACTCCATCCCGCGCCGCCGCGCCGAGGCGGTTCTATTGAATGAACGCTTGCGCGATAAACTCCTGACATCCCTGGATGCGATGCACCGGATGCTGCGTTATGAGACCATGCCCGCGCCCACGCCTCAGCGCAACAAATGCCTGGCATGTGAATTCCGGCGCTTCTGTAACGATATTTATTGACCCTTTTCGCAAATCAGGCTTGTTTTTCTGCGATCCGGGATTTGCGAAATAGGTGCAAAAAGTGCTAAAATGAGTGTGAAAAATGTTGAATAAATGGCGACAGGAAGGCTGCATAGCCCCAGAAACGGTGAGAAGGCACGTTTTGTTTTGAAAGATGCGGGCTTTCACCCCTCACGATCCGATAGAGGATACTGAAACAGTTTCGTAGATGCTTATCGGGATGTACGCAAAAAGCTTTCACCCCTCACGATCCGATAGAGGATACTGAAACAAGTTGGCGTATTGACCAGCGCGCT
>Ga0210027_1001752_pt1 | contig 19638 bp, 14 predicted proteins | sample CryGeymeta201510_FD_183978 | JGI IMG/M metagenome (GOLD analysis project Ga0210027, IMG submission 183978) | Groundwater microbial communities from Crystal Geyser aquifers in Utah, USA - Crystal Geyser metaG 2015-10 (SPAdes) (version 2) | ecosystem: Environmental > Aquatic > Deep subsurface >...
TTCTTCACCAGATAATCGGCCAGGTCGGTGGCGGTGGCGTAGCCCTGCAGCGCGGCGGCGCGCATCGCTTCCGGTTTGACCGTGATGCCGCCGATCATGTCGGCGTAGATGCGCAGCGTCTGGGTCAGCGTATCGACCGTGTCGAACAGCGGCTCCTTGTCTTCCTGGTTGTCCTTGTTGTAGGCCAGCGGCTGGCCTTTCATCAGGGTCAGCAGCGCGACCAGGTGGCCGTTGACGCGCCCGGTCTTGCCGCGTACCAGCTCCGGCACGTCCGGATTCTTCTTCTGCGGCATGATGCTGGAGCCGGTGCAAAAGCGGTCGGCGATGTCGATGAAGCCGAAGCGCGGGCTCATCCACAGGATCAGTTCTTCCGACAGGCGCGACAGATGGGTCATCACGAGCGCGGCAGCGGCAGTGAATTCGATGGCGAAGTCGCGGTCGGACACCGCATCCAGCGAGTTCTGGCACACCGCTTCAAAGCCGAGCAGTTCCGCCACCCGCTCGCGCTTGATCGGGTAGCTGGTGCCGGCCAGCGCGGCAGCGCCCAGCGGCAGCCGGTTGACGCGGTGGCGCGCATCGCTGAAACGTTCCACATCGCGTTGCAGCATCTCGAAATACGCCATCAGGTGATGGGCAAAGCTGACCGGCTGCGCGACCTGCAGATGGGTGAAGCCGGGCAGGATGGTATGCGTGTGGTGTTGCGCCAGATCGAGCAACGCAGTTTGCAGATTCTTTAGCAAGCCGACGAGGGTGTCGATCTCGCTGCGCAGATAGAGGCGGATGTCGGTTGCCACCTGGTCGTTGCGCGAACGGCCGGTGTGCAGGCGCTTGCCGGCGTCGCCGACCAGCGTAGTCAGGCGTTTTTCGATATTCAGGTGCACGTCTTCCAGATCGAGCGACCATTCAAAATCGCCGCTGATGACTTCGTTTTCGATCTGCGCCAGACCGCGCCGGATGTCTTGCAGGTCCTGATTGCTGATGATTTTGCATTCTGCCAGCATCTGCGCGTGCGCCAGCGAACCCTGTATGTCGACCAGTGCCAGGCGCTGGTCGAAATCCACCGAAGCGGTATAACGCTTGACCAGTTCAGCCACCGGTTCGTTGAAGCGTCCCGACCAGGTTTGATTGTCTTGCATCGTTGCCATGTCTTGTCCAGAATGAAGGGAATACACGGAGGGTGCATGCCGAGGACGCGCAGTATAAATCAAAACATTCCGTTACCCGACTTTCGCAATCTGGGCACGGTGCTGCGCATGGTGTTGCTGGTGAACGGCATCGCGCTGTTCATGGCGCTGGCACAGGCGGACTCGCCGGACGGACTGTGGCAACAGATGTTGTACGGTTCCGCCCTGTTTCAGCCGGTTTTGTTGAGCACGCTGCTCGCGTTGTATGTCCTTAATCCGTGGCTTCGCCGCGTCACATACCGGCAGGCAGTTGGGTTCATCATCCTGCTGGTTGGGTTCTTCACCCTCGCCATCGCGCGCCTGGGCGGCGAATTGTTCGCGGCATCGGAAGGGACGGCGGGTTTTGTCGAATCGCGGCGTTGCCTGATCGCCGCGCTGATTGCGCTGCTGATGCTCGGCTATTTCCGCTGGCGCGATCTGGCCCTGTCGCCGGCGCGTGGCGCGGCGCGCTTGCAGGCCTTGCAGGCGCGCATCCGCCCGCACTTCCTGTTCAACAGCATCAACGCCGTGCTGGCGATCGTGAAGAGCGAACCGAAACGCGCGGAGACCGCGCTGGAAGACATGGCCGACCTGTTCCGCATGGCTATGAACGATGCGCACGAACTGGTCGCGCTGAAAGACGAGGTCGCGCTGGCCGAACGTTATCTGGCGCTGGAACAGCTGCGCATGGGCGAACGCCTGCAGCTGCGCTGGCATTTGCGCGACATGCCGCAGGATGCGCTGATTCCGCCGCTGGTGTTGCAGCCGCTGCTGGAAAATGCGGTCTATCACGGCATCGAGCCGCTGGCGGCGGGCGGACTGATTGAAGTCAGTCTCTATCTGGGCGACCGGCGTCTGCATCTGGAGGTGCGCAACCCGCTGTCCGCCACGGCGGCGAAAACCGACGGCAACCACATCGCGCTGGCCAACATCCGCGAGCGTCTGGCACTGCTGTTCGATGTCGAGGCCGAGTATCGCGTGGAACGCGGTGACGACAGCTATGCCGTGCATATCATCATTCCTTACCGGGAAAAGGAGGCACCATGAACGACACCGTGACCCTGCCGCTGACGGTCTTTGTGGTGGATGACGAGCCGCTGGCGCGCCGCCGCCTGAAAGAACTGCTGGACGATTGCGCCGTGCAGATCGAACTGCAGGTGGTGGGCGAAGCGGGCAACGGCCAGGAGGCGCTGGACAAATTGAGCGCCACGCCGGCGGAAGTGGTGCTGCTCGACATCCGCATGCCGCAGATGGACGGGCTCGAACTGGCGCAACACCTGAACAAACTCGATCATCCTCCGGTGATTATTTTTACCACCGCCTACGATGCCTATGCGATCAAAGCGTTCGAGCAGCGCGCCATCGACTACCTGCTCAAACCGATCCGTCTCGGCCGCCTGTTCGAGGCACTGACCCGCGCGCGCGACGCGGTGCCGATCCGCACCGAGCTGTTGCAGGAGCTGATGCCGGAAGCGCGCAGCCATCTGTCGGTGCATGAACGCGGCAGAATCATCCTGGTGCCAATCGAAGAAGTCATTTATCTGCGCGCGGAAATGAAATACGTGACGGTGCGCACCGCGCAGCGCGAGTATCTGATCGAGGAATCGCTGACCGCGCTGGAAAAGGAATATGCCGCGCGTTTTGTGCGCATCCACCGCAGTTGTCTGGTGGCGAAAGCGGCGGTCGCCGGCTTCGAGAAGGGCGGCGAGGAAGGCGAGAGTGGCTGGCTGTTGAAGCTGCACGGGCTGGATGAACGGCTGCCGGTCAGCCGGCGCCAGTGGAGCGGCGTGAAAGCGCTGGGCAACACAGGAGAACAGGGAGCATGAGGTGCTAACCATACTGGTGATCAATTCCAAAGGCGGATCGGGCAAGACCACACTGACCACCAACCTCGCCAGCTATTACGCCGCGCGCCAGAGCCGCACGGCCATCATCGATTACGACCCGCAAGGTTCCAGCCTGCACTGGCTGCAAGCGCGCCCCAAAAATCTCCCCGTCATCCAGGCCGCCAACGGCGCGCCCCCCAAAGGCAATATCCGTCTCGGCAGCCGCCAGGGATGGGTGCCACCGGAAACCGAAGTGCTGCTGATCGACGCGCCGGCCGGGATCGGCGGATTGTTGTTGAAGGAACTGGTGCGCAAGGCGAACTACATCCTGATTCCGGTCGCACCTTCGCCGATCGACATCCGCGCCTCCGCCGACTTCATCAAGGATTTGTTTCTGGTCGGCGGCGCGCGCACCGCCAACGCGCGCATGGCCGTCGTCGCCAGCCGCGTGCGCAACCGTTCCAATGCCGCCTACAGCGCGCTGGAACGTTTCCTCACCTCCCTCAAAATGCCTTTCCTTACCAGCCTCAGTGACAGCGAAATCTATCTGCAGTCGGCGGAGCAGGGCATGGGTATCTTCGAGCTGGACGAGAACGACAGCGCCAAAGAGCGCCAGGAATTCATGCCCATCGTGCGCTGGCTTGACGGATATTTCCCCAACCGCCACGGCGTGCGCGCGGATGACAAACTGGCCAGCCTGGAAAGCTCGCGCAAATGGGCCGCGTTCCGCCCCGGCAACAGCACCGGAAATTACCCGGTGTACCGGCGTCCGGGGGAGAGTTGAGCTTGGTTTGAGCGGACTGGATTGTCAGCAGACGGCTGGGAACGTTGATCTGACCGGCAGGTTATCGGTCATAGCAGTCTTTGGGAGCGTAATAACCTTACGTCTACTATGTGCCCTATTTATGCCGCTCAATACTACCAATCGAAATATCTGGAATGCAGCGAGTAAGTAATGCGTCGTCTATTAACGCAAGGGGAATAGCTGTTTGGAATAGCTACCATCCCGCTCAATCCTCTAATTCACTATGTCGTCTTTATTATCGCTCAGCAAAATACTAAATATTCTAGCAACATACTGTTTCGAAATAGTATTTTGACTTTCTGTGGCATTCATCACATCATACGGACTTCGTCATTAATTCATTTTTCAGGAGGAATAATGTTGAGTCCAGACGTACAGCAAGAAAGCGAAATGAGAAGGCTTATTTGTGAGTTACTGAATCCGATACTCGAAAAGTTTCAGAAGCAATGCGTAAATATGATGAAAGATGGCATCAGTCAATGCATTTACGAGTTGGAAGGAAATGGAATGGATCTGCATTCCATTACTCCTGTTTCCAAGCGCCAGTTCGTTCGAAAATTCACAACACCTGGAGTAATTGACGGCTCTAAATGGGTAGTGGAAGTCGATAAGGCGCTGGTACTAAAAGTTGAGCAATCTGCAAAATTTCAAGCTTCCAGTGACTTTGAAAGGTATGCCGATAAAATTGTGCAGAAAATTTGTGACAAATTTCCAAACAGCGTGGTGGTTTCGCTAAATCTTAGTGGTGATCTGTGGAAACAAAGCTGGCTAACAGTAACGACAAAATCTGGTGAGACCGTGCAGTTTGTGACAAAGACAATTATTAATAAGAGTCGCTATGGAAATAGGTTTTTTCAGTTCCCTACGAGGGTGCACAAAGAAGGAGATTGGAAAGCTGTTACAGTGTACTGATGCTCATTTTACGCGGATGAAGTGGCTGTTTTTGTGCAGCACTTAGGTGAGTTGCCACTTGTTAGTGACACGAGAATAATTCTTTCGGAAGTCACAATACGGCGATGCTAGAAGATGAGGTGGATGTATTTTACTGTCATAGTATGACTCTACCCAGTTAAGGTGATAGCCATGTCTAATCAAAACCGACCTATCGAACATTTCACGGAAGCTAAAGATCAATTTTTATATGGGCTCAGATTGCTTTATGGCAATCCTTCTGACGAAGCGGAGGCAGCCCACTGGTTTGCAAAATCAGCTGATCAGGGGCATGCAGAAGCACAGGGCACTTTAGGTAGCCTTTACTTGCACGGCAAGGGTGTGCCGCAAGATGATTCGCTGGCTGAATATTGGATACGTAAAGCTGCCGTACAGGGAGAACGTAATTCACAAAGGTTACTCGGATTTCTATACACAGATGGTAGGGGTCTGCCACAGGACTATACGATGGCTTTACATTGGATTAAACAATCTGCGGATCGAGGAGACTTCTTCGCTCAGAAGATACTTGAAGCGATGGTGAATGCAAAGGGCATTCCGCAAAGTCTTGGGCAGATTTTTGATGCCGCCAATAGTGGGGTAATACATGCGCAAAGGTCTCTGGGGGACTTTTACAAATACGGAAAGGGGATGCCAGGGGCTAGTGAGCAATCTGCAAAATGGTTTCGCATGGCAGCAGATCAAGACGATGCATATTCCCAAAAAATATTGGGTGAATTCTTCAGGGATGGCAAAGGAGTATCTAAAGATAATGTACAGGCGTATGACTTATTTCGTAAGGCTGCAGACCAAGGCGATTCTTCAGCACAGAAGGAGGCTGAACTTCTATATTGTGATGACAAACCTCAAAGTGCTGTGGGTAATACGCCACTTCTCCAGAATGAATTCTTGCTCCGACAATATCTTAATGACGACGCTCATCAATTTGACAGATATAGCAAAGGCCAGTTATGCGATGCTCTCGGTACGATATTGTATGATCGAGAACTATACGGTGAGGCAGCTGACTATTATTTCCAGGCTTATGACGACGGTTACTACAAAGACAAAGTTGGTTCAATTGGCTTGGAAAATTTAGCTAGAATGAAGACCTCAGGAATACTTTCCGCTTCTTCGCTACATTCAAAATCTCAACAACGTTTTAACGCTCTGGATGCAATACGAGCCGATTCCATTGAAAGGTCAAACAATGCAGCAATCATGGTGGCTGCCGCTACATTTGTCGGCTATCACTTACTGATTTATGTCACGAAAACCACAGGCACCATGCACGATGAGTCTTTGTTGATTGCTGGGGGGCTTTCGTGGATTGCTTGGTGGCTGACTCTCAAGTCATTCGAGGATAGGTAGTATTGCGAGGGAATGTCTCGAACTGGATAGCAAACCGATTTAGCGCAGACTACCGCCATCCCACTTCACGTTACTAGCAACCATTTAGCCTGGCTGACCTTGGCAAAGGAGTGCTGAGGTTGGTGTTGCACTCTAAATCTGAGTCTGGTGAGGAAGGCATAACAGACGTTCGCATATTTAAAGCCTGCGTCCGCAATGGCCGAATCCCGGCCATCCACATTACCAACCCCCCGTCACTCATGCCTCAACGCTTCAATCGGATCGAGCTGTGCCGCACGCCGTGCGGGGATGTAGCCGAAGATGACGCCGATGGCGGCGGAGAAGGCGAAGGCGAGCAGGTTGATGCCGGGGCTGAACAGGAAGGGCAGCGCCAGCAGGTTGGCCAGGCTGTAGCAGGCGACGAAGGCGAGCAGTAATCCTATCAGGCCGCCGAGCGCGGACAGCACGACCGCTTCGGTGAGGAACTGCATCAGCACTTCCTTTTCCAGCGCGCCGATGGCGAGGCGGATGCCGATTTCTCTTGTACGTTCCGTCACCGACACCAGCATGATGTTCATGATGCCGATGCCGCCCACCAGCAGGCTGACGGCGGCGACCGCGCCGAGCAGGGCGGTCATGGTGCCGATGGTGCCGGAGAGGGTTTTGGCGATTTCCTTGGTGTCCAGCACATTGAAGTCGTCGTCCTCGTTGTCCGCCAGTTTGCGCCGCTCGCGCATCAGCAGTTTGATCTGGCTGCCCACTTGTTCGGCAGACGCGCCGTCCTGCATGGAGATCAGGATGGTGCCGATTTCCTGTTTGCCGGTCAGTCGCCGTTGCACGGTGCGCAGCGGCATGACCACGGTGTCGTCCTGGTCGCGCCCCATCGCGCTTTGTCCCTTGGCGGCGAGCACGCCGATCACTTCGCACGAGAACTGTTTGACGCGCAGGGTTTCGCCGACCGCGCTGTACGGGTCGAACAGTTCACGGCGCACGGTGGCGCCGATGACACACACGGCCTTGCCGGCGCGTTCTTCGCTGGGACTGAAGAGGCGGCCTTCGGTGAGTTTCCAGTTGCCGGCGGCGAAATAATCGACGGAGCTGCCGGTGACGGAGGTGGTCCAGTTGCGGCTGCCGACGACCACCACCACCCCTTGGCTGGCGGTCGGCGCAACGGCGTTCAGCGCGCCGATCTGGGCTTTGATCGCTTCCGCATCTCCAACCTTGAATGCGGGTGCGCCGGAGCTGCCGTGGGCCATGCGCTGGCCGGGGCGCAGCATCAGCAGGTTGCTGCCGAGGCTGCTGATCTGGTCCGACACGGATTGCGTCGCGCCGTTGCCCAGTGTGACCATGGTGACCACGGCGGCGACGCCGATGACGATGCCGAGCACGGTGAGAAAGGAGCGCATCAGGTTGCGCCGGATCTCGCGCAAGGCCAGCAGCAGTGTGGTCCAGCCGATCATGCCGCACCTCCGTTCGCATCGTCGCGCGCGATGCGGCCGTCGATGAAGTGCACGCTGCGCTGGGCGTAGGCGGCGATGTCGGATTCATGCGTGACCATCAGGATGGTGATGCCGCGCTCGCGGTTCATGCCGGCCAGCAGTTCCATGATCTCGTGGCCGCGTTGCGAATCGAGATTGCCGGTCGGCTCGTCGGCGAGCAGCACTTTCGGATTGGTCACGATGGCGCGCGCGATGGCGACGCGCTGCTGCTGGCCGCCGGAAAGTTCGGACGAGGTGTGATGCGCCCAGTCTTCCAGCCCGACCGACCGCAACGCTTCGCGCGCCAGCGCATGGCGCGCCGCAGCCGATTCGCCGCGATACAGCAGCGGCAGTTCGACGTTCTCCTGCGCGGTGGTGCGCGCCAGCAGGTTGAATCCCTGGAACACGAAGCCGAGATGATCGCGCCGCAGCAGCGCGCGCTGGTCGCGCGACAGGCTTTCCGCGTGCGCACCGTCGAACAGATACGCGCCCGAGGTCGGCGTGTCGAGACAGCCGAGAATGTTCATCGCGGTGGATTTGCCGGAACCGCTGGGGCCCATGATGGCGACGAACTCGCCTTCGTTGATGGACAGATCGATTCCGCGCAAGGCTTGGAGTGCGGCCTGTCCGCGGCCGTAGGTCTTGGTGATGGCGGAGAGCCGGATCAGCGCGTCGCTCATTGCGCGGTTTTTTGTGTGCCGGTGATGACGAGGTCGCCCGCCTGCAGCGCGCCGCCCACCACTTGCGTGGTGCGCCCGTCGGTCAGGCCGACGGTGATCTCGACCGGGACCGGCTGTTGCTCGCGCAGCAGCCAGATCGTGCGTGTGCTGCTGTGGCCGGTGGTGTTTTCCTTGACCGCCTTGGGTGGCATGGGACGGCGCGGCAACAGGCTGGAGATGAAACTGCCGGAAGGTGCGGATTTCGCCGCCGTCGGCGTAAAGCGCAGCGCGGCGTTCGGCACCCGCAGCACGCCGCTGAGATTGGCGGTGGCAATCTCCGCCGTGGCGGTCATGCCGGGGCGCAGGCTCAAGTCGTCGTTGGTCACCTTGAGCAGGGTCTTGTAGGTCACCACGCCTTCGGTGGTCTGCGCACCGAAGCCCACGCGCTCGATGACGGCCGGATATTTCCGCCCCGGCCAGGCATCGACGGTGAAATGCGCACTCTGTCCGGACTTGACCTGACTCACATCGGCTTCATCCACATCCACCTCCAATTTCATGCGCGCCAGGTCCTCTGCCAGCGTGAACAGTACCGGCGCCTGTAGCGAGGCCGCCACCGTCTGGCCGGGTTCGATCTTGCGTGTCAGCACGATGCCGTCGATGGGCGAGCGGATCGAGGCTTTGGACAGGTTGGTCTGGTCTGAGCGCAGGGTGGCGACCGTTTGCGCCGCGACCGCGCGCGCATTCGCCTCGTTCGCCACGGCGCGCGCCAGCGTTGCTTCGGCCGCATCCAGATCGCTGGGGGAAGGCAAGGTGCCGCCGGAAAGTTCTGATAAGCGGCGCAGGCGCGCCAGCGTGGCGCGGGTTTCCTTCACCGTGGCCTGCATCTGCGCCACCTGCGCTTCGGCGGCCAGCACCGCAGCCTGCGACTTGACCACCTGGTCGTTCAGGCGCGACAGGTCGAGCCGGGCCAGTACCTGGCCGCGCCTGACCCGGTCGTTCTCTTCCACGAAAACTTTTTCCACGATACCGGAGAGCTCGCTGCCGACATCCACCTGGTTGGTCGGCGACAATTTGCCGGTGGCGGAAACCGTCACGGCCAGATCGCCCGGACTGATTTCCTCGGTCACGTAGCGCGCGCCGTTGTTGCTGTTGGGGGAAAGCATCAGCCACCCGGCCAGCAGGAGAACGAGGGCGCCCAGCGCAACGAGAATAGCCGTTTTGCGCCGTTTGCCGGGCATGACGGGATTCAACGTGAGTACCGGGCGCGGGGAGGTGTCTTCATTCATGGTCGGGTCTTTCGCAGGGAACGGAACGGATTCTATCGGGTCTGGCCGGATGAGGGGGCGACGGTTTGACGCCCCCGTCGGACTGCCACACAATCCGCCTCATCGGATGCGCGAACCGGCGGAAGGTTCCGGTCGGCCGCGCAACCAAAAATTCTCCCGGATGAAACATGAGCGAACCCGCTGACAAACTGCGCATCGACAAATGGCTGTGGGCGGCGCGCTTTTTCAAGACGCGCAGCATCGCCGCCGACGCGATCGAGAGCGGCAAAGTGACGATGGACGGCGCGCGCGTCAAACAGGCGAAGACCGTTGGCGTGGGTGATCACATCGTCATCCGCCTCGGGCCTTACCAGCACGAGGTCGAGGTGCTCGGTCTCTCGGGCAAGCGCGGCCCGGCGCCGGTGGCGCAAAAGCTGTATCGCGAGACCAACGCGAGCAAACAGCGGCGCGCGGTGCAGGCGGAGCAGAACAAGCTGCTGCCGCAGTCCGATCTCAAGGGGCGGCCGACCAAGCGCGACCGGCGCGAGATCGAACGCATGGTGGATGGCGGGCGTGCGCCGCGCAAGAGCGCATGGGGTGATTTCGAGTGAAAGCGCAACGTTCATCCGGTTTTGCAGGTCGGGTTTTAAAAGGTTTTGTAGGTCGGGTTTCAACCCGACAGACCCATCCCGCCACTCTCGAATCTGTCGGGTTGCACCCGCAAGGGGTAGGCCGTGGTTGTACGGGGCTAAAGCCCCAACAACACACGCACAAACCCGACCCACAAGAAACAGATGGCCCGTAACGGCTTGCGCGATGAACGACAACGACATGCAACTTCGCATCATCCGCGCCCTGCATCATCCGCAGTGTTATCCGCATGCCGCAAAAAACATCCGCGTGATCGAGACACACATCTCGTGGGTCGTGCTGGCGGGGGCATTTGCCTACAAGATCAAGAAAGCCGTCAATCTCGGTTTTCTCGATTACACGAAATTGGCCGCACGCAAGCATTATTGCGCCGAAGAAATCCGTCTCAACCGGCGCACCGCGCCAGACTTGTACCTCGATGTCGTCGCCATCGGCGGCACACCGGACGCGCCGCGCTTCGGTGGCGAGCCGGTGTTCGAATATGCGGTAAAGATGAAACGTTTCGGCGCGGCAACGTTGATGGACAGATTACTGGCGCGGGACAAAATCCTGCCGCGCCACATCGATGCGCTGGCCGCCACGATCGCCGATTTCCATGCGCGCCTGCCGCCCGCCCAAACGGATTCGGTGCATGGCACTGCCGAGTCGATAGGGCGAATCGCGCGGCAAAACCTCGACCAGTTGCGCCCCTTGTTGCATTCCGGCATCGATGTGCAAAACCTGGCAGCACTGGCGCAGGCGACGGAAGCCGAGTGTGCCGCCTGTGCGGAAATTTTTACCGCGCGCCGCGCGCAGGGTTTTGTGCGCGAATGCCACGGTGATCTGCATCTGGGCAACATCGCCCTGATCGACGATGTGCCGCTGCCGTTCGACGGCATCGAGTTCGACCCCGCCCTGCGCTGGATCGACGTGATGGACGAACTGGCTTTTGTGATGATGGACCTGTTGCATCACGGGCGGATAGATTATGCGTGGCGCTTGCTCAACGCTTGTCTTGAAGCGACCGGCGACTATGCCGGCATCGCCGTGCTGCGTTTTTATCTCGTCTACCGCGCCGCCGTGCGCGCCAAGGTCAGCGCCATCCGCGCCGGGCAGGCGGGCATCAGCCGGCACGCGCAACAGACGGAAATGGCGTCCTGCCGCGATCACCTCGCGCTGGCGCAACGTTGCCTGAACGATCGTCGTGCCGCGCTCATCATCACCCACGGCCTGCCCGGCTCGGGCAAGACCACGTTCTCGCAATACTTCATCGAGCAGATGGGCGCCGTGCGCATCCGCTCAGATGTCGAGCGCAAGCGCCTGCATGGACTCACAGCATTGGAGAGTAGTCGCGACGCGGAGCTGTTTGTAGGTCGGGTTTCAACCCGACATGTCGGGTTGAAACCCGACCTACAACCGCGTCAGCGCGCGCAGGCCGGTGATATTTATAACGCGGCGGCGACAAAAAGAACCTATGCGCGCTTGCACGAATTGGCGCGGAAGATGTTGCGGGCTGGATATATCGTGATCGTCGATGCCGCGTTTTTGCAGCGCGCCGAGCGCGAGCAATTCCGCCAGCTCGCGCATGACTTGTCCGTGCCGTTCGCCATTGCCAGCCTGCATGCTCCAGAGAACGCACTGCGCCAACGCCTGAACCAACGCCAGCATGACGCATCGGAAGCGGATGTGGCGGTGCTGGAAAAATTGCGGTCAGTGCAGCAACCGCTTGCCGCCGGAGAGCGTGCAGGGTCGGCGCGTTTCACCACCGCGCAGGCGCCGGACAGCAAAACCAATGCGCAGGCGTGGCGCAAACTGGGTTTGATATTGAGGAAATCCTGAGTAGAGTGAAACTTGTGCAGCGATTCGTTTGCCCCCGGGGGAAGGACGGGATAAACGGGGATGGCGAGTTTCGCCATCGGACATGGCGGATCGCCGCGCCCGTCAGCGCTTGCCGGTCTTGTGCCGGTACATCGCGGAATCGGCGGCGGAGATTAGCGCAGCGGTGCTGTCGCCATCCTGCGGGTAACAGGCGATACCGATGCTGCCGTCGGATTGCAATGCAATGTCGCGATAAGGAACCGGCCGGGACAGCGAGGTTTTTAGCTTGTCCCTGATCTGTGCAATGGCCGCCTCGTCGCCAATATCTTCCACCAGCACCACGAACTCATCGCCGCCCAGGCGTGCGGCAATGTCGGTCTCGCGCACGATCATGCCCAACCGTTCTGCCACGGTTTGCAGCACCCGGTCCCCTGCATCATGCCCGTGGCTGTCGTTGGTTTCCTTGAAGCCGTCGAGATCGATAAAAAACAGGGCGAAGCGGGTTTTCTGCCGCCTGGCGCGCGCCAGCGCCAAATCAAGACGTTCCAGAAACAGGCGGCGGTTGGGCAGGCCGGTGAGCGCGTCATAGCTGGCCAGATGATCGAGCGCTTCGCGTTGCGCGTGCAGGTTTTCGATTTGCTGATTGATTTGCATTTCCATCTGCTCGATGCTGCGCGCCAGTTCGCCGACCTCGTCATTGCGCGCGACCGGCAACGCGCCGATTTTCCCCTGCGCGGTAAAGCGCCTTATCTCATCAACGATATGGCGCAGGGGGCGGCTGAGCGCGCGCGCGAGCAAGGCGGCGAGCAAAATTGCCAGCGCGCTGAAGCCAGAAACGATGCCGAGAATTTGCAGCGCGAGATGGCGGCTGTCCTGGAGTACGCTGGCAAGCGGCTGGGACAGGCCCAGAATGAAGTCTTCCTCGGCAGCCAACCCGGCCAGCGACTGATGAACAAAAGTGGCCACCAGGTCCGGTGCGCCGTTTGCGGCAGGCTTTGACGTTACCGCGAAATCGCGCGGCGACGGTTGGCCGGAGAGCAAGGCGGCGGCGGGGAATTCCGTTTGGATGAGGGCTTTCTTCCCGCGGTCAAAGGCAAAACGGCGGGCAGGATCGGGGTGAATCAGGAAGTCGCCCCGGCTATTGGCCAGATATAGTTTGAATTCCGGCGGCAAGTCGGAGGCAAGCTGCGCGAAGAGCCTGTTCAGATCGACATTGATCACCACCAACCCGATTGCTTTGCCTTGCCGGTCGTGGGTCGGCGCGGCGACTTGCAGTGATGGTTGTTCCGCGCCGGCGTGGGCACCGGATTCGTGATTGATCGCGGCGCGCGAAACAAACACCGCGCCGGGTGGCAGTTGAGTGGTTTCGAAAACGTAGGCGAAGTGGCCTTTTTCCTGCAATCCATCGCCGGTGATACGCAGCAGGCTTGTTAAATCGCGATCGACGCGGATGCGCTCCTGCCCGTGATGGTCGGTCTCGATCAGGCGAATCTGGAAATACTCGGGATGAACTTGCATCATACCTTCGAATAATTTCGCCATATTGTTCTCGCCCGGCGCCTGAAAATCCGCAAGGCTGCGCTGCAGGATGCGGCTAATTTGCGGATGACGGGCGACCAGTCTGGCATCCGCCGCGATGTCGTTAAGGGCAACCGTAACCTGGCGCATCAGCACGCGGGTGGCGGTAAGCAGACGGTCCTCCGAGGCTTTGACCAGATGGTCGCGGTTCGCCTGATAGGCAAAATAGCCGGTCATGCCAGCTCCCAACATGCTGACTCCCGCAAGCACCAGACCCAGACGCCAGGCAATGGAAAGCTTCATTGCGCCAGAACCCTGGCCGCGCTATCGCCGGAGCGGATGCGCGTCCACAAGGTTTCGCGCCTGGTTTCGTTCTCCACCGGCTCCAGCCATACCGAACGACCGCCATGCGTGTTGGCGGTGTCGTTGAGGGTGTTGGCCAGTCCCTGGCGCGCGCTCAGCAAACGGCTGGCTTCATCGCCGAGCAAATGGTCGATCCACTTGTGCGCCAGCGCGGGATCGCGGGCGGCGTGGGTGACGACCCAGCAATCGAGCCAGGCCAGCGCGCCCTCGCCGGGAATGACGTAGCCGATATCCGCGCCCGCCGCTTGCAGAAGCTGAACCTGCTGCATGCCATAGTTGGCAATCATCAGCGCGGCGTTGTGGCGCAGGAAAAGCCGCACCGATTCTTCCGGCCGGGTATAAAAGCCGAGCACATTGCGCCGCAATGCAATTAACCGTTCCACTGCACGGGGCCAGTCGGAAGGGGCCAGATGAAAAGGCGATTTGGCATTGAGCGACTGTGCGGCGAGCGAAAAATTATGTGTGCCGCCATCGTAGGCGAGCACCTTGCCGCGATAACGCGGGTCCCAAAGTGCGGTGATCGAGGTTGGCGGGACGGCGAGCTGTGTACGGTCGTAGATCAGGCCCATCTGCGCGTAAGTGAAGGGAATACCGTAGCCCATGCCGTTGCGTGTCAGTCCCGGAATCGCGGCCAGATCGCGGAATCGCGGAAGCTGGCGCAGGGTGTTGGGGATGCGCCCGGAATCAATCGGCTGCACCAGTTCTGCGGAGATGTAGCGCTGCAATTCGGCGGCATTGACCGCAAACACATCGTAATCCGCATTGCCGTGACTAATCTTGTTCCACAGCTCGCTGTCCTGGGTAATCACCGTCAGTTCGACCCGAACCCCGTGTTGCTGTTCAAAGCGGCCAATCACTTCAGGTTCGGCATAACCGGGCCAAGCCAGCACCCGTAACACTGGCGTCGCGGCCGATGCGGGCGCGACCAGCGCGGTCAGCAGCAAAAATAATGCGGCGAGGAAAGCCCGGCAGGCGCGGATTGGCGCGGGCAATGGCCGATAGACGGAAACTCCGGTGGCGGGCGGGAAAGTCATGTGCGGCACCCTAACCCGCCCCCCATGATGAGTCAATCCAGGGATTGGCCCGCCTCGCCTTCTAGTGCATTGACCAAAGCAGGCAGCAGCTTTTTTAGTTCGCCTGTCATCAGCGCGAAGTCGGTATCGAAGGCATCGTCCTGCGCGTCGCTGTTGGTCTGTTCATTGAGCAGGTCCAACGCCTGCAGGCGTTTGAGTTGCAGGTTCTCGTGCAACACAAAAGAGATGTGGTCATGCCAGGTCAGCGCCAGCTTGGTCACTTCCTTGCCGCCGCTGATATGTTTGGCGATCTCTTCCGCTTCCAGCGTGTGGCGCACATAACGCACGGTCGATTTCTCTTCGCCGGAGGCGCGTAGTTCGCAGTCGCGGTCGATGGTGAACGCCGATGGCGCATCGTTGCCCGCCAGCCAGGCGGTCATCGCGGCGGCGGGAGAAACGACAGTCTTGAGCGGGGCAAAGCCGATGTCGTCTGCCGATTTCACCAGCAGCTCGACCAGCTCATCCGCCTTTGCGAGATTGGCCGCGTCCAGCACCAGCAGGCCGGCAGCCGTGTCTATCCACGCATAAGTGCGGCGGCGCACGGCGAAGGCGCGCGGCAGCAGTTCGTCGGTGACCGCTTCCTTGAGTTCTTTCATCTGTTTGCGGCCGGGCTTGTAACCCTGTTGTTCCTCCATCTCCACCGCGCGCGCCTTGCAGATCGTGTTGATGACCGAGGCGGGCAGCAGTTTCTTCTCCGCGCCGAGGCAGATCAGCATCTGCTTGCCCAATGTATGCACGAAGGTGGGCCCGTTCTCTTTGGGTGCAATCCACCCCGTGCGCTGAAACTCCAGTCCGGAGCAGGGCTGCAGCGCGCATGCGGAGAGTTTATCTTCAAGCTGTTCGGGCGTGACATCCCATTTATTGAGACGATAGACGATGAGATTCTTGAACCACATAAGTTGACCTGAGCTGTGTAGAAAAAAGGGGCGGGATTCTAACGCGGATGGGGGCGGGTGACGGCGCTGTCGTCACTCGCGACTCAAATGCTTACGACTGCAATCCGATCACCATCGACTTGCCTTTCAGTGCCAGCACCTTGCCCATGCGCGCGCGTTTGCCGAAATGATTTTGCAGGTCCTTGTCGTTCAGCTGCATCGTTTGCTCCTTGCTGCCGTTGGAGGTGAGCACGGTGACCCTGGGCTGGTTGGTGACGGTCACGGCAGCCAATTCGTCGCCGTCCGTCATACCCATCACCACCACGCCCTTGCCGCCGCCCGCGAGCTGTTTCATCTCGGCCAGCAGGAAGGCGAGCAGGCGATTGCTGCGGCAGGCCGCCACCACCAGCGCACTGTCGCTGGGCGTGAACAGCGCGGGTGCCAATATCGCTTCGCCTTCCACGCTGATGAACTGCTTGCCCGCCTTGTTTCGGCCCACCATGTTGCCCAGCGTGCAGGTGAAGCCGTAACCGGCGGCGGTTGCTATCAAGACGTTTTGCTCCGTCTTGCCACACAGCACATGCACGATGCGCGCGCCGGTCGCCACTTCGATGAGTGTCGCCAGCGGCACGCCGTCGCCGCGGCCGCCCGGTAGCAGATGCACCGGGATGCTGCACACGCGGCCGTTGCTGCAGATCACGATGCAGTGGTCGGTGGTGCGGCATTCGAACGCGGCCAGCAGGCCGTCGCCGTCCTTGAACGAGATGCCTGTCAGGTCGAGGCCGTGGCCTTGACGCGTACGACCCCAGTGCTTCTTCGAGATGATGACGGTCACCGGCTCGTCTACCACCTGCGCGGTCAGCGCCACGCGCTCGGCCTGCTCGATCAGGGTGCGGCGTTCGTCGCCGTAGGTCTTGATGTCGGTGTCGATTTCCTTCGCCACGCGGCGGCGCATCATGGTGTCGGAGCCGAGCAGCTTGCCCAGTTCTTCGCCTTCATCCTTCAGTTGCTGCAACTCGCGCTTGATCTTGATGCCTTCCATTTTCGCCAACTGGCGCAGGCGGATTTCCAAAATATCTTCGGCCTGCCGGTCGGACAGGCCGAAGCGGGTGATCAGCGCGGGCTTGGGTTCATCCGATTCGCGGATCAGCGCGATCACCTCGTCCAGATTCAGATACACGATCATGCGACCGTCGAGGATGTGGATGCGGTCGTTCACCTGACCGAGCCGGTGCTCGCAGCGGCGGCGCACGGTGCTCAAACGGAATTGCGCCCACTCGCGCAATATCTCCGCCAGCGGTTTCTGGCGCGGACGGCCGTCGAGGCCGATCATCACCATGTTCAGTTGCAGCGAACTTTCCAGGCTGGTGTGCGCGAGCAGGATGGTCATCAATTCGTCCACCGACTGGCGGCCGGACCTGGGTTCGAACACCAGCCGCACCGCCTGGTCCTTGTCCGATTCGTCCGCCACCTTGTCCAGCACCGACAACAGCAGTTGCTTGTTCTGCACCTGTTCCTGCGTCAGCGCCTTCTTGTTGGCGCGCACCTTGGGATTGGTGAGATCTTCGATCTCTTCCATGATCTTCTTGGCCGACGTGCCGTGCGGCAGTTCATACACCGCCACACGCCACTGGCCGCGTGCCAATTCTTCGGTCTTCCAGCGCGCGCGCATCTTCAGCGAACCGCGACCCGTGCGGTAGCACGCGCGAATCTCGTCGGGCGAGGAGATGATCTGGCCGCCGCCGGGCAGGTCGGGGCCGCTGATCGAAGCCAGCAATTCTTCATCGGAACATTTCGGGTGGCGCACGCAGATGGCGGCGGCGGTGCCGACTTCGCGCAAGTTGTGCGCGGGGATCTCGGTTGCCATGCCCACCGCGATGCCGGACGCGCCGTTGAGCAGCACCATCGGCAACCGCGCGGGCAGCATCGCCGGTTCGTCGAAGTGGCCATCGTAGTTCGGCTGCATATCGACCGTGCCCAGGTTCAGCTCGGACAGCAGCAGATCGGCGATCGGCGTCAAACGTGCTTCGGTGTATCGCATCGCGGCAGCGTTGTCGCCGTCGCGCGAACCGAAGTTGCCCTGGCCGTCCACCAGCGGATAACGCATGGAGAAACCCTGCGCCAGACGCACCATCGCCTCATACGCGGACGAATCGCCGTGCGGGTGGAATTTACCCAGCACCTCGCCCACCACGCGTGCGGACTTCACATGCTTGCTGTTGTGGATAAGCCCCATCTCGCGCATCGCGTAGAGGATGCGGCGCTGCACCGGCTTCTGGCCGTCGCACACGTCGGGCAGCGCGCGTCCCTTGACCACCGATACCGCGTATTCCAGATACGCGCGCTCGGCGTACTGTGCCAGCGGCACCGAGTCGCCGTCGGGCGGCGGCGGCAGCGGCGCGAACTGGCGGACATTGCCGCCGCCGTTGCCCGCTGCGGGTTCGTTCGCTTCCTGTCGCGCATGATCGACAGGCTGCCCGCCCTCGACGCCTTCGAACAGATCGCTTTGCGGAAGATCAGACATCGACGCTTACCTCGTTTCCGTGAAATTCCAGCCAGGCGCGCCGCGCGCCCGACTCCTGTTTACCCATCAGCATGTTCATGACGCGATGCGTGTCGTCCTTGGACGAAGCATCCAGCGCCACGCACAGTGCGCGCCGCGTGTCGGGATTCATGGTGGTGTCCCATAGTTGCTCGGGATTCATCTCGCCCAGCCCCTTGAAGCGCGACACGCCCCACGCGCCTTCGCGCACCTTGTCCTTGCGCAGACGGTCTTCGATGGAGGTCAGCTCGTCCTCGTTCAGCGCGTAAATCTTGCGCTGCGGCTTCTTGCCCTGCGCCGGCACATCGACGCGGAACAGCGGCGGCTGCGCGAGGAAGATGTGACCGTTGGCGACCAGTTGCGGAAAGTGGCGGAAGAACAGCGTCAGAAGCAAGGTGGCGATGTGCGAACCGTCCACGTCGGCATCGGCCATGATGTAGATGCCCTTGTAACGCAGGCCGCTCAAGTCGACATTGTCGTGCAGGTCGTGCGGATCGACACCGATGGCCACCGCGATGTCGTGCACCTCGGCGTTGGCGAACAGGCGGTTGCGGTCCACCTCGAAAGTATTGAGCACCTTGCCGCGCAACGGCAGGATGGCCTGGAACTCCTTGCTACGTCCCTGCTTGGCCGAGCCGCCGGCGGAATCGCCCTCGACCAGGAACAGCTCGTTGCGCTCCGGATTGAAGTCCGCCGCGTCGGTCAGCTTGCCGGGCAGTACGGCGACCGAAGAACCTTTCTTCTTCTCCACCTTTTGCGCCGACTTCATCCGGCTCTGCGCCTGCTTGATGACGATCTCGGCGATGCGCTTGCCGTAATCCAGATGATCGTTCAGCCACAGCAGCAGCGGGTCGGTGATCAGGTTGGACACCAGCTTGAGCGCGGTACGCGACACCAGCCTGTCCTTGGTTTGTCCCTGAAAGGACGGGTCGAGAACCTTGGCCGAGAGCACGAAACTGGCGCGGTTGGCCACATCGTCGGAAGTCAGCTTCACGCCCTTGGGCAGCATGCCGTGCAGTTCGATGAAGCTCTTCACCGCGTTATACATCGCGTCGCGCAGGCCGGAATCGTGCGTGCCGCCGTTCCATGTGGGGATCAGGTTCACATAGGATTCGCGCGTGAGCGCGCCGTCCTCGGTCCAGGCCAGTGCCCAGGCCGCGCCTTCGCCCTCGGCGTAGTTGTCGTCGCCTTTTGGAATGTGGCGCTCGCCCGAAAAGATCGGCGCAACCAGCGCGCCGCCGTCCTCCTGTGCATCCAGCGCCTGCGTCAGGTAACCGCGCAGGCCGTCCGGGTACGTCCATTCTTTTCGCTCGCCGCTCTTCTCGATCAGCAGCGTGACG
>Ga0210027_1001767_pt1 | contig 19571 bp, 20 predicted proteins | sample CryGeymeta201510_FD_183978 | JGI IMG/M metagenome (GOLD analysis project Ga0210027, IMG submission 183978) | Groundwater microbial communities from Crystal Geyser aquifers in Utah, USA - Crystal Geyser metaG 2015-10 (SPAdes) (version 2) | ecosystem: Environmental > Aquatic > Deep subsurface >...
CTTGAAGTTAAAAAGTAGAAAAGAGTTTATAAAGATTTCAGCCATTCGGTAAATCCAATTATTGCATTATACCGGTGGCTGATTTTATTTTTGATATTAGGTGCTAATTCTGCGAAAGTTTCATTATATCCAACTGGAATAAAAATAGAATCATATCCCGCGATTGCAGCAATGGCATAGTCATCTGGTTTAAAAAGCAATCTGAATTTCCATTCTTGCGTAAAAGGATTTCCTGCTTGAAACTTAGTATGAACACGAATTTCTGTATAATCTCTTAATGTATCTCTGTATGGAAATTCTAAAACCGTAAGAAATTGCGAAGTTGAGCCAAGGCTTATTGCCATCCATCCTGTACCTGTAAATTTTGGGTAACATGTTACCTTTAATGAAATTGTTGTGTCTTCAAGCGCTTTAGCTGGATTAGCAGAAAAAACTAACTCACGTTGTTCAAATGGGTATTCTCCCGCATATGTATCATGGTTATTAGTTGTTGCATTCTTACAGGCAGATATCGTACAAATAATTGCTGCTACGCTAATAGCAACGACCACAAATGTTCTATGAAATATTGTTCGCATCATCATGATAGTTCCTATAATTATTGTATGATTGTAAGAGATGGATTTTGAGGTGAACCCTCTGATATGTAGTAAATTCTACCTGTCGCAGGAGTATATTCAATATATTCTGAAGAGTTATAGTCAGTCTTGTAGAGAATATCATTCAAGGATGAATTTTCCAAAAGCCTTGCCCCATCGAAATTAATATGGAGAATAAGATGAAGGTCTCCCATATTTGATGTTTGTGCATACTGCGAAAAAGCTGAAGATGCCATAGTAATCCGATATGTACGAGTCACCTCTCCGGCTAAATGGATTAAAGTATCAATAATGTACGACGATGTCGTTCCAAAGAGAACCTTTTGGGGAACCGCCCTGCCATTCACTATTGAATCACTGTAGCATGCAGCCATTCCCCAATCTACCCTCGCGGTATTTATTTGTTCAAGGTTTGTCGAATAAGTTGGAGGATCGAAATCTATCTTTGGCCAATTCCCATTGGAATCTGGTCTAAACGTAACTGTAAAATCAACTATCAAATCAATGTTAGGATTCGCTGGCGTAGGTAGTTGCGTGAAACGGATTGTCCCTGAGTAAAATGGGGCACTGGACTGAATAGGTGTTTGTTCTACCTCGACCTGTGTAGACCCTTGTTTTTGGCAACTAGTGCCAATTAAAATAGATAGAGTCAGAATAAACAGTAACGGTACGTTCATCAATCTATGTAAGTAGGATCGTGGTTTCATTGTTTTTTTCTCCTAATTTTATAGCAATACCAAAAGGGACATAATTTAATTCAGCACTTAATAATATTAAATATTCAACTTCACTCGCAGAACCGTAAGTAATTTTATAAATCACCAGCGATAACGCATGAGCTTTCTGCCAAACCACTAACTTTTTATAATCTTGCAATATGTTCTTTTACTACAAACTGATTACTGACGACTGATAACTAAACTCATTGTTTCCTCGCAATGCTTGCTGCGCCCACTAAAGCAACCAGCAAAAGAATTCCAAGTAATTCAAATATCAAAATATATTCGTTCATTAAAAGATGACCGACATCCGTTAATGTTGAGTTTGCTAATTCAGCCGGCATAGATTTCCATCTTGTATTGATGAAAGTAGAAACCAAAATTCCGCCAAACGCGCCGATGGTAATTGAAGCGGGAATGATAAACGAGGCTTCGGTTTTAATCGGTACATTCTGGATTTTATTCGTTAACATAACACCAAACAGAATTAAAATTAAAATACCGCCTACATAAACAATCACTTGTACGATTGCGATAAAGTCAGCGCCAAGAAGAACATAAATTCCGGCAACTCCCAGAAAAGTAAGCATTAGGGAATAAGCCGAATAAATAATGTTCTTAAACGTTACCACAAAGAATGCCGATACTAAGGTTATAACGGCAAAAACATAAAATAAAAAATCTGCTAAATTCATAGTTCTTAATTCTCTGGTTTACTTTCTTCTGATGCTGCTGCAGGAGGTGGTGTAGGTTTTGCAACAGGTGCAACAGGTTTTGGAGCCGCAGCCTTTGCCGCAGCTTTTTCAGCTTCTCCCGAAAGCTTTCGGGATTGAAAATTTTCTTTCTTCTGTTCAACGTCTTCAGGAGAGAGAGCGGAAAACTTATACAATAAACCGGTTCGCTCCAACTGACTAAATTCATATTCGTCGGTCATATAAATACATTCGGTTGGACAGGGGAAAACGCACAACTGGCAATAGCAGCATTTGGCAAAATCAATATCGAACTTGGTTACCCATAACGCTTTTTTCTTCCCTTGAGAAGTTTTGCCGAGGTCATCTGTCGGCAAACCTTTCACGGTATCAATTGAAATACAACTTACCGGGCAAGCGCGCGCACACTGGTCGCAGCCGATGCAGTCATCAATATTTACGAATAAACGATTTCGCGCCCGATCCACCATCGGGACTTTTACACTTGGATATTGTATAGTTACCGATGGAGTGAATAAATGAAGAAACGTAACTTTCATTCCGATGAAAACGGTAACTAATCCGTCTTTAATATTATTTAAATATTCTCTCATTAATTATAAAACCATTATTAATGCAACAATTAAAAAATTTACGAACGCAATAGGGATCAAATATTTCCAGCACAAAGTCATTAATTGATCAACGCGGAGGCGGGGAAGTGTCCACCGCAGCCACATTTGTACAAAGACGAAGAAAATTCCTTTAACGGTGAACCAGAAAAATTGTTCAATCGGAACAAGCCATGTCAATCCAATTAAGTTTCCCAAATATCCAAACGGTGAATGATAGCCGCCGAAAAATAATGTCGCAACAACCGCAGAAACAGCGAACATATTTGCGTATTCAGCAAGGAAAAACATAGCGAACTTCATACCGGAATACTCCGTATGGTAACCGGCGACTAATTCAGATTCTGCTTCGGGAATATCAAACGGAGTTCTGTTTACTTCAGCAAGCGAACTAATATAAATGATGATGAAACCGATAAACATAAAGGGAAGAAGAATCAATTTCTTTATTCCTGCAATACTTCCGCCGAAGATCATCCAATCCCAAAACCTGTTTGTCTGAAACTCAGTAACTTTTGTCAAGTTTAATGAACCGACTACTACCACAACAGTAAGAATTACTATTACCGTTGGAATTTCATAGCTAATAACTTGTGCAGCAGAACGAACAGCGCCGTAAAGAGAATACTTATTATTAGAAGCCCAGCCAGCCATCAAAATACCGGCGACAACCAAACCGGAAACCGCAACTATATAAAGAATTCCAAGATCAATTCCGGAACCAATGTAAGCGGAAGAAAAAGGAATAGCGGCGAATGCGGCGTAACTTCCCATAAAGACCAGCACCGGTGCAATATTGAAAAGTTTTTTATCGGTATCCGTCGCAGTAATATCTTCTTTTTGAATGAGCTTTAAAATATCGGCAATAGTTTGCATCCAACCGTGGTACCCGACCCGCATCGGTCCAAGTCTATCCTGCATGTGGGCGGAGACTTTTCTTTCAAGCCAAACGGCAAAAAGAGCAAACGGAACTATAAAAGCAAACGGAAGCGCTCCAGAAATAAAGGATGCAATAACATCGCCGCCAAACAAGTTTGCAAGAAATTCGTATATCATCTATCAACTTCTCCTAAAACAATATCAATACTTCCGAGAATAGCTACAACATCTGCAATGAGATGTCCTTTACATAATTCTCCAAGCACGCTAAGATTAATAAATGATGGAGGACGAACTTTCACTCTGAATGGCTGTAATTGCCCTTTGCTTACAATGAAAAATCCAAGTTCGCCTTTAGGATTTTCAACGCGCGAATAGATTTGCCCTTCAGGAGGTTTAACTCTTTTCGGTAAAGCAGAAGTAATTTCTCCTTCGGGAAGTTGATCTAACGCTTGTTCAATAATTCTGATACTTTGTTCCATTTCTTGAACGCGGAGGAAATATCTATCCCAGCAATCGCCGACCTGCCCGTGTAAACCTTTGCCAACAGGAATTTCAAAATCGAAGCGATCATAAATAGAATAAGGATCATCGCGGCGTATATCCCATTTCAGTCCGCTTGCGCGAAGATTTGGACCGGTAATGCCGTAGTTTATAGCTGATTCTAAATTAAGCACTCCAACGTTAGCGGTTCTTTCAATAAAAATTTTATTGTATGAAAGAAGATCATTAATTTCAACGATTGTCTTCTTAAAATCCTTTAAGAAATCTTTTGTTTCATTTACAAAATTGAGAGGAAGATCGTGAGAAAGACCGCCGATCCAAATGTAATTGTAAAGCAATCTTGCACCGCACGTTTTTTCAAAGAGAGAAAGAATTCTTTCTCTATCGCGGAAGCAATAAAGAAAAGGAGTGAAAGCGCCGATATCAATTCCATAGGTTCCTACGGCAACTAAATGTGAAGCAATTCTTTGCAACTCCGACATAATTACGCGGATGTACTCAACTCTTTCGGGGACTTTAATATCGAGAAGTCTTTCAACAGCAACTGCGTAACCCATTTCATTATTCATTGAAGCGAGGTAATCCAAACGGTCAACGTAAGGGATAATTTGCGGATAGGTCATCGCCTCGCAATGTTTTTCAAAACAGCGGTGCAAATAACCGAGATGCGGTTTTACATTTACTATGATCTCACCTTCGAGTTCTAATTCTAATCTTAAAACACCATGAGTCGAGGGATGCTGCGGTCCCATATTGAGGACCATTTGTTCAGTTTTTAGCATAATATTTTAGTTGTCAGTAATCAGTTTTTAGTTTCTTTTGTAAAGAAGCTAATATTTTTTTAATTTCTTCATTCATTTGTCATTGGTCAAAAGACATTAGTCATTATTTTCTAATGACGATTGACGAATGACTATTGACAATTAATACGGAACCTTCATTCCGTGATAGAATTCCGGATTCTTGTAATCTTTTCGTAAAGGATAACCGGCTTCCCAATCGTACGGCATTAAAATTCTACGAAGATCGGGATGATTTAGAAATTTTATTCCGATCATATCATACGCTTCACGCTCATGCCAGTCGGCGCAAGCCCAAACTCTGCTAACGGTTTCTACTTCGGGATTTTCTCTTTCAGTAAAAATTCTAAGCACAAGTTTATGTTTTAATTTCATACTTTCTAAATGATAAACGACGGAAAGCGTACCGCCTTTAAATTCAGTTGTGCCGTCTTCCAAAGTAACTTTTTCGCCGTTAGCGTCATCTAAAGCAGAGAGAAGAGTAAGGCTGTCAAACTGCAATTCTTCATTATCTCTCAAGAACCAGCAAATGTCAGTTACCGATAAGGGCGCAACATCAATCACTGCTTCTTTCGGTAATTTTGTGTTTAATTGAAGAACGGCATCGCCAAACTTCTCTTTTAAGATCGCAAAAATTTCTTCTGAAGATTTCATACGGCTTTCTTTACCATTGATTCATTTCTAATTTTTTGTTGAAGCGTCAAAAGTCCATCCAATAATGCTTCCGGGCGTGGAGGGCAGCCGGGAACATACACATCAACGGGAATAACTCTGTCAACACCTTTCAAAACGTGATAGCCGTGTTCCCAATAAGGTCCGCCGCAATTTGAGCAGCTTCCCATTGAGATAATATATTTCGGATCAGGCATTTGTTCGTAAAGTCTTTTTATACGAATAGCCATTTTGAAAGTAACCGTGCCGGAAATAATAATAATATCGCTCTGCCGTGGAGAAGGGCGGGGAATAACGCCGAACCGGTCAAAGTCATAATGTGAAGCGGAAGTTGCCATCATCTCGATAGCGCAGCAGGCGAGCCCGAAACTCATCTGCCAGAGGGAAGATAATCTTGCCCAATTTAAAAGGTCATCAATTTTGGTTATGACAATATTGTCGTCATTAAATTCTTTATCTAAAAGACCCATGCTAAACTCGATTATATATAAAAAGCATTCGTAAAAACTAATTAGAGTAGAAAGCGGAAAGTTGCAAGTAGAAAGAAATATCTTTTTACTTTTTACTTTTTACTTTTTACTTGGAAAGAAGCATCAACTTCTTGAACTGAATTTTTCATTTTTGAACTTTGAGGATAAGGGCGAGCCCATTCCAAATCCCCCTTTTTCCATTCGTAAGCCATTCCAAGACCTAAAAAGAATAAGAAAATCACGCCGATAAAATATCCGGCTAGACCATACTGCTGATAGACGACCGTCCAGGGAACTAACAAAACAACTTCTACATCAAAGATGAGGAAGATGAGGGCAACCACGTAAAAGCGGATATTGAATTTTACCCAGGGAGTTCCTTCCGGATTTTCACCGCATTCATAAATCATTAGTTTTTCTTTGGTAGGTCGGGCAGGTCTAATAAGTTTCGCCATAAAAACTGACACAATTACAAAAATAATTGCGATCAGCATAAAAGCGAAAATTTTTCCGAATTCTGTAAGCATTAAACTTTCTATTAAATTTTGTATCCAAATTTAGCACTATTTAAAAGAATGTCAAAAAAAAATTCAATTGAGGGGAACTTTTTTTCAAAAAAAATGATTTGAAAGTGGTTGTAGATCGAACTTGAGTGCGATAAAAACAATGAGATTTTTCCATTATCGGAATAAAGCTCGAATAACAATAGGTGAATGATTGTTGGGCGAATTTCGGTTTGTTAGTGCTTATCATTTGTTTAAATTTGTCGAGCAAAATCACGATATGCAAAATTATAAGAAAATCGCTCCTTATTTTTTGTTTTGAGTTGTTAGCCTTGGTTACTATTTTAAACTAAAGAAATAATAAGGAAGGGAACTATTATGAACGCACGTTATTGGATAAGCAAACTAAATCTCATCAAACATCCCGAAGGCGGATATTATGCGGAAGTTTACCGCTCGGAGGAAGTAATGACGCTGGGAGCTTTGCCGGATCGCTATTCCGGTGAGAGGAATGTCTCTACTTCGATCTATTTTTTATTGGATAAAGTAGATGTTTCCCATTTCCACAAATTGCAGTCTGATGAGATATGGCATTTTTATTACGGTTCATCATTAACCATTCATTTAATTGATGGCGCAGGTAATTATTCAGCTCAAAAGCTTGGGAGAAATTTGGAGGTAGGAGAAGTTCTCCAGTTTGTAATTCCAAAGCTTACCTGGTTTGCGGCAGAAGTGAACGACAAAAAATCTTTTTCGTTAATTGGTTGCACTGTCGCTCCCGGATTTGATTTTGCTGATTTTGAATTAGCGAAGAGGGAAGAACTGGTACTACAATTTTCAGCATTAAAAAAGATCATTGAAAGATTTGCCAAGAGGGACGGTAACACAGATTAATAATCTGTGTTGCAAAACTTGGATTGAGAGATTATTTATAATCGGAATGGAGGTAAGTGTATTTCCAGTCTTCAGGTCTCTTGCATAGACCGGCTTTAACGGGATTGTTAATTACGTACTCAATCGTAAAATATAATTCTTTATCATCTCTTACTAACCTATCAAAACTTTCATTAAACCAAAACGTTCCTTCGCGTTGCAATATTTTATTACTTTCCCGTGCGGAAACTCTTTTTATGGATTGCATTATCTTACTTATGCTTCTGGAATTTTCCAGCAATTTAAACACGAGATGTATATGGTTCGGCATAATGCAATAGCAAATCAATTTATAATCTTTCCCGTCGGGAAAGTGCAATGTTGAAACATTACTCTCAGCTATTTCCGGTAGGGTAAGATAGCTGCAGTTCGCTATGTGCTTATCAAGTAAGTCATCATATTTGTTGAAGAGGTTCTTTCTGGTTTGATCGAGTGTAGAGGGATTCTTCTTTGCTTTATCGTATTCGGCATGAAGTTCTTTCATAAGGTGAATTGGAATGCTATCGTGAAGTCGGTAAGTAATAAAATATGTACCATCATTGTAATAAAGGTGTGGCAAATTACGACGATGAAAATGTTGGTCTGTCATAAAAAATTCCTCGTAAGAAACTGTTTATCGGTAACACAGATTAATAATCTGTGTTACAAAGGGTCGTTATCAAAAATCTTTTTTGTTCCGGTGTAGAGTTCAAATTCCAACAGGCGGCAATCAATTGAGCCGTTAAATAAGGGAATTTTTCTTTTGGTACGCAACCCGATTTTTTTTGTAAGACTGAAATTCCCCGTAAAAATATAGCCGGTATAACCCTGGCATTTTTGCTTAAAGAAATCGCCAATGGCTTTATAAACGCTTTCCAATTTTAATTCTTCGCCAAGCCGTTCACCGTATTCAGGATTAAGAAAAACAATCCCGCCGCCTTCGGGAATTTCTGTTTCTCTAAAATCGCATTGAGCAAATTCGATAAGATGATCAACGCCCGCAGTTTTCGCATTTTGTTTCGAAGCAAAAATTGCTTCTTCACTTATATCAGTTGCAAGGATTCTTCCATTAAAACTTTTCACACTTTCATTTTTTATTTCAGAGCGGATTTTCTGCCAGATGGAATCATCATATCCCTTCAAATGCATGAAAGCGAAATTGTCTTTGAACAATCCGGGAGCTTTGTGAAGCGCTATTAATGCAGCTTCAATTGCTAGCGTTCCGCTGCCGCACATCGGGTTAACAAAATTTCCTTCACCTTTCCAATTCGCGGCAAGTAACGTTGTAGCCGCGAGTGATTCCTGCATCGGTGCAAGAAATGGCATTTTCCGGTAATTTCTTTTTGCAAGCGTTACGCCGGAAGTGTCGAAGAAAACCGTGCAATGATTATCCTTCCAATAAAAATAGATCATTGCTCCTCTTCGCTCGGAACCGGAATCAGGGCGTAAACCGTATATGTCTCGCAGCCGATCAACTATCGCATCTTTACATTTTAAATTCGGGAATCGGGAATCATTCACCATCGGATGATCAACAGCGGATGAAACGCTGATGTATCCTTTTTCTGATAAATAATCTTCCCACCTTATTTTCTTGAAATTACGATAAAGTTCATCCGGAGTTTCTGCGTAAAACTCATCCAAATAAAAAAGGACGCGGTGGGCTGTCCGCAACGATAAGTTAAGCAGCATTGTATCAGCCATCGTTCCGGTAATTTCAACGTGCGTTAATGATTCCGCAACAATCGGAAATCCAAGCGAAAGAACTTCTCCTTTTAAAAAAGGAACGGCACGGAGAGGACAGTTGATTAGTATTTTGTTTGTTTGTTCAAATATGGTCATGATAATTAGGAATTAAAAATTAGGAATTAGGAATAAAATTGATGAATCGAAGATGAATTTTAAACTTTGACTTTTGACATTTGAGTTTTGACTTTTACTTTTATACTCCAATATCTTCGTTCCACAATTCCGGATTTTGATTTATAAAGTTTGTCATCATTTCAATGCACGCTTCATCATTCAAAACATCAACATTAACACCGCGTTCTTTCAATAATGTTTCATCGCCGAGAAAAGTTTTGTTTTCGCCAATAACGACTTTTGGAATTCCGTAAAGCAGCATTGCACCGGTACACATCGGGCAAGGGGAGAGGGTTGTGTATAAAGTGCATTCGCGATAAACCGATGCCGGTTGTCTCCCCGCATTTTCAAATGCATCCATTTCAGCATGAAGGATGACGCTTCCTTTTTGTACTCGCCGATTGTGTCCACGCCCAATAATTTTTCCTTTATAAACAATAACGGAACCGATTGGAATTCCGCCTTCTTTTAATCCTTCTTTTGCTTCATCGAAAGCAGCTTGTAAAAAAGTATCCATCACTTGCCTTATTTAATAAATTCTTGAATATCAATTATCTGAACATCTTCGTAAACGATAGTGATTAACTCATCATCAGAAACACTTGTGAGAGCGGAAATCCGTTCTTCCTGGTTCCCGATTGCTTTGTAAAGAAGATTTCTTGCCGTACGGGCGTTGCCGAAATTTTTATTCCTAACGCTGTACAAATAGTTAAATGTTTCCATGAGTATTTGCAAGGCTCCCTCATCAAGAAGATAACCACTTTTCTCACAGATGAGTGAAGCGATTTCCAATAATTGGCGGGGGGAGTAATCTTCAAAAGCAAAATAATTTGTGAAGCGGGATTTTAATCCCGGATTTACATCAAGAAAATCATTCATCTCCCCGGTATAACCTGCTACAATAATGGCAAATTTGTCTCGGAAATCTTCCATTCGTTTCAACAAAGTTTCAATAGCCTCCTGTCCAAAGTCATTTCCGCCGCCACGGGTAAGGGTGTAAGCTTCATCAATAAAAAGCAAACCGCCTAAAGATTTTTCAATCATCTCATCTGTTTTTTTTGCTGTCTGTCCAACATAACCGGCTACTAACCCGGCTCGATCGGTTTCAATGAGATGACCTTTTTCCAGGAGTCCCATCTCTTTATAAATTTTTGCAAGTAAGCGCGCGACGGTAGTTTTTCCCGTCCCTGGATTACCGAGGAAAACAGAATGGAGATTCTTGGGCAGCACTTTTAATCCTCTTGCTTCTCGTAATTTTGAAACCTTCAAACTGTTAATAAGTTTTTCAACAGATTTCTTTACCGAATCAAGTCCCGGTAATTCTTTCAATTCCATCAAATATTTTTCAAGCAGATCTTTATCGCCAATAATCTGGATTTTGTTACCCTCTTCTTTAACAGCATGTAATTCTTGAATATCATCCGCAAGGATTGTTTGTGTAACTTCTTCCGTTAAATTTTCTTTTTGGATATCAACAATTCTAAGGACCTGTTTACGGATGGCATTCCCTACGATATTTCTTACGAGCCGTGCATTCCCGAAGGTTTTATCGCGAGTTCTGTATATTTCATTAAAATACTTGGCGAGTTTTTCCTTCGCTGTTGGATCAAGTGTAAGATGTTTTTCAGATAACGAATGTTCCATAATCGTCATTAGTTCATCTGGAGTATAATCTTCGAAAGTGATAAACTTTGTGAAGCGTGACTGCATCCCCGGATTGCTATCCAAAAATGATTTCATTTGATCAGTGTATCCGGCAGCAATGACAATGAATTTTCCCCGGTCATCTTCCATTCGTTTCAATAATGTATCAATTGCTTCTTTTCCGAAATCGCTGCCACTGTCGCCGCTTTTTACAAGTGTATAAGCTTCATCAATAAATAACGTACCGCCGAAAGAGTGGTTGATTAACTCGGTAGTTTTTTCCGCTGTCTTTCCGACAAAACTTGCAACCAAAGCCTGGCGGTCAGCTTCAACTAAGTGACCTTTTTCCAAAATACCGAGTGCGGCATAAATCTGGCTGAACAGGCGGGCTACCGTTGTTTTCCCTGTTCCGGGATTGCCGGAAAAGACGACGTGATCACAAAATTTGGTTTGTAAATTTTCTCCTTGTTGATGATAAAACTTTGCGAGTTTTACTAATTCGGAAATTTCTTTTTTGACGGAAGATAAACCGGTTAACTGCTCTAACTTTACGAGTGCAGTTTTTAGATTTTCATCATCAACCCCGACCTGAAAATCTTTGGTCAATGAAGTTTTTAATATTGCTTTTATGTCTTCTTGCATTATTGTAGATAATGCTTTTTTATTGCGCTGGGCTGCGGGCAGCTTTGAACATCGTTTCCCTACTTGCATTTTGGCATTGTTGAATATTGTGCGAACTAACCGTGCATTCCCGAAAGTCTTATCTCGTTTACGGTATAATCTTGTAAATTCTTTTTCCAAATCATGCCAGTCTTCGGCAGATAAAACATATTCTTCTTTTTTTGCCATCTGTTTAAATATTTCAATCAGTTCATCAGGTGTATAATCTTCAAAAACGAAGTTGTGTGAAAATCTTGATTTCATACCGGGATTGGATTCAAGAAATCCGTTCATTTCATTAGTGTAGCCTGCAACTATAACTGCAAACTCTCCGGCTTTATCCTCCATTCTTTTAAGTAAAGTATCAATAGCCTCCTGCCCGAAATCTTGTCCGCCCCCTTTTTTTACAAGGGTGTAAGCTTCATCAATAAAAAGAACTCCGCCAAGCGCATCGGTGATAAGTTTGTCGGTTTTTTGTGCGGTTTCGCCAATGTACTGTCCAACTAACGCAGATCGGTCAACTTCAACGATATGACCTTTTTCTAATAATCCCATTGCCTTGAAAATATTTCCAAGCAATCGGGCGATGGTCGTTTTGCCGGTTCCAGGATTACCGAGAAAAACCGTATGGAGTGAAATTCCTTCTTGCGTTTTGAGACCAAGTTTTTTTCTTTCGTTGATGAAAGTAAGATAATCAACGAAGTCCCTCATTGCTTGTTTAATAGTTTTCAATCCGGTAAAAGCATCAAGTTCTTTCAATAACTGTTCAAGAGATTTTTCTCCTTCAGGTACAATTTTCTCAGATTCTTTTTTATGTTTTGAATCTGAAATTCCGACGGATGAATCTTGAGCAATAATTTCAACTTCTTCGCTATTAATAATTTCTTGCGAGCCGATAAGAAACCAACGTGAGCAAGTAAACTCGCCCTTCAAATAAATATCTACTCTTCCTTGCCCGCGATGCCAGAATCCCGCAGTGTCGGTTCCCCAACTTTGCACAAATTCAAAATGGCTCCATTGTTTATCTACCTTAATCGAAAATGAATAGGTACCCACTTCAACGTCATTCAAATACCAAACTGCTGTTCCATCAACAACAACATCAGCAAAATTGTAATAGGGGTTTGTTACCACAACTTCAACCCCAATATAGCTGATTGAACTTTGATCGAACTGGAGTAGATATTTCCGTTTATCGGCATGAAGATTAGCGATTAAGTCGAAGGTTTTAGCGTGAAGCGGTGTATGCTTTGATATCTCGGCAGCTATAAAGTCAGTACTTTTAGTTATTGTTTTGGCAGTTGATTTTTTTAAGATTTCTTTTTCAGTTGGAAGCGGGTTCGATGAGCTGTCTTTTTCATTAGGGCGTGAATCGGGTGAACTATCTTTCTTTTTAGGAATTTGACTGAATGAAATATCTTTTTTTATTGTAACGGGAGGTTGAGAAATTTCTTCCCGGGCAGTAATTCTTGAATACAGTGTTTTGAACTTAGGATTGTCTTTTAGTTCGTGTTGATATTCGTGTGCTTTAGCTACAGCCTTTTTAAATTGAAATAAAGCCATGAGTGTTTCAAGTTCTAAAAGTTTTGCTTCAGCAAAAAGTTCTGATTGAGTTGGATCCCCCAATACTTTGTTCAACGCCCACAACGAGTACCAATATTCTTTCATTTTGAAAGCTTCAACGGCATGGTTTAAATAGTTTTTTTCTTTCTCTTTATTTAATAACTTGGAAAGGAAGGTGCTTTTTTGGCCGGTTGGTTCTCGGTACCAAAGACGAAGTTTTTGTAAGTCCTCATCTAAAGGATGATGACTTGCAAGTACAGAAGATTCAAAAGCATCGAGCGCCTCGGTGTATCTTCCAAGCCCGGCTAAACATTGAGCTTTATAATGAAACGCTTTTTCAACAGAAATTTCTTCTTTGAAGATAACATAATTTAAATCTTGCATCGCCCCTTCATAGATACCCAGGCGGAGTAAAATATAACCCCGGTAAAGATGTGGAAATGCCTTTTCTTCTTCAATCTGGCAAGCCAGGTCTGCGTACTCTAATGCGGCTGAGGAATTCCCATTCTCTAAAAAAGCCCAGGCAAGGCAAACTACCGTGCGATAATCATCAGGCTTTAACTCATAAACTTTTTGAGCTGTTGTTAAAGCCATCCGAAAACGGCTTTGTTCCAGGTGTTCGAATACTTCTTTAAGTAATTCTTCAAACTCGTCGGTTGATTGAAAAGATTCCATACCTGCAATTAAAATTTTATAATGTTCTAAAATAAAAAGATTAAGTTGATTGGGAAAGGGTTTCGGAAGATTTAAAAATAAAAAAGGCGAAGATTTTTCTTCGCCTTTTTTAAATGAAACAGAACTATTAATACATTCCGTCCATACCGCCCATTCCTCCGGGAGGCATAGAAGGCAGAGATTTTTCTTTCTCTTTTTGCTCATAAACAACTGCTTCTGTTGTTAGCAACAAAGCGCATACCGAAGCGGCATTTTCTAATGCTGTTCTGGTAACTTTTGTAGGATCTATAACGCCGGCTTTAACAAGATTTTCATATTTCTCTGTTTGAGCGTTAAATCCATAATCGTCTTTTCCTTCTCTAACTTTTTGAAGGATAACAGAACCTTCCAAGCCTGCATTAAAAACAATTTGTCTTAACGGTTCTTCAAGAGATTTTCTGATGATCTGAATACCGGTAGTTTGATCTTCATTTTCGCCTTTTAATTTATCGAGAATTGAAATTGCGCGAACGAATGCGACACCGCCACCGGGGACAATTCCTTCTTCAACTGCTGCACGGGTTGCATGAAGAGCATCCTCAACGCGGGCTTTCTTTTCTTTCATTTCGATTTCGGTAGAAGCGCCGATCTTTAATACAGCGACTCCGCCAGAAAGTTTTGCAAGGCGTTCCTGCAATTTTTCTTTATCATAATCAGAAGTTGTTTTATCAATTTGCACTTTGATCTCATTAATTCTTTTCTTGATATCTTCAGTCTTACCGGCGCCTTCAACGATGGTGCAATTATCTTTATCAATTACAATTTTTGCAGCCGAACCTAAATAAGCGATCGTTGCGTTTTCAAGTTTGAAGCCTCTTTCTTCAGAGATTACCGTACCGTTTGTAAGTACTGCTACATCTTCCAACATTGCTTTCCTTCTATCGCCAAAGCCAGGCGCTTTAACTGCGGCAACTTTTAAAGTTCCTCTTAATTTATTTACAACCAACGTCGCTAATGCTTCGCCTTCTAAATCTTCGGCAATAATTACAAGCGCTTTCCCTTGTTGTGCAACTTTTTCAAGAATAGGGAGAAGGTCTTTCATTGCGGAGATTTTTTTGTCGTGAATTAAGATGAGAGGATTTTCTAATTCGACTTCCATCGTTTCAGCATTCGTAACGAAGTAAGGAGAAATATATCCGCGGTCGAACTGCATTCCTTCCACAACTTCCAAACTTGTTTCTGCCGATTTGCTCTCTTCCACGGTGATAACGCCGTCTTTACCGACTTTTTCCATCGCGTCAGCAATTAAATTACCGATAGTTTGGTCGTTGTTTGCAGAGATAGAACCAACTTGAGCTATTTCTGTTCTGCCTTCTACAGGCTTACTGATCGTTTTTAAATATTCAACAACTTTTGTAACAGAAAGATCAATACCGCGTTTCAAATCCATTGGATTTGCGCCGGCTGTAACGTTCTTTAAACCTTCACGGTAAATTGCTTGAGCTAAAACCGTTGCGGTTGTTGTTCCGTCTCCGGCAACATCGCTGGTTTTAGAAGCAACTTCGCGAACCATTTGAGCGCCCATATTTTCTACAGGATCGTCAAGTTCAATTTCTTTAGCGACGGAAACACCGTCTTTAGTAACAGTTGGCGCTCCGAATTTTTTTTCTAAAATTACATTACGACCTTTAGGTCCTAAGGTAACTTTTACGGCGTTAGCCAATTTATCCACACCTTTTTTAATTTTGGCGCGGGCTTCAACATCATATTCAATTAGTTTTGATGACATATTTTATAACTCCTCGTTATTTATTTTACAATTGCAAAAATGTCGCTTTCGCGCATAATTAAGTATTCTTCCCCTTCGACGGTCACTTCCGTTCCACTGTATTTACCATAAAGTACTTTCTCGCCAACTTTAACAGTCAGAGCAGTAACTTTTCCCTCATCACTGACTTTTCCTGTGCCAATAGCAACAACAGTACCTTCAATTGGTTTTTCTTTTGCGGTATCCGGAAGGAATAATCCGCCTTTTGTTTTTTCTTCCGCTTCGAGTGGTTTTACGATCACCCGATCATGCAGCGGCTGCAAATTGATTTTACTCATAGAGAAAATCTCCTTTTGTTTGTTTTTGAAATAATTTCTGCCAACCGGCAGTTTGATTAGCACTCATTAATTACGACTGCTAAATTAAAGAATCTTTGGTTCAATGTCAAGATAAAAGAAGTGGTAGAAAAATTTGAGCACAACTGACACTAATCATAAAGCCCTGAAATGGCAAAATACACCAACTCAGGGCGAAGCCCTGAGAAAAAGAACGAAGAAGATAAAAAGCCCTGAAAGGGCGGGATAACTGCTGGATTCTTTCATTCAAAAATATTCATTCCCGATGGGAATGTTTGAAGTTGTTGTTGTTCTTTATTACAAAGATATTACACCTACGGTGTAAGAGAAGAAATCCCGGAGGGATTTTATCTTTGTAAAAAAATAGAAAAAACATAAAACGAATCCTTCGGGATTCAATATTTCTTAATTCTATGCGAAATTATTCTCGTAACAATACATTGGAACGCTCGTCACGCTTCGATGTGATTCCATACAAAAAATTATATTTTTTCACAAACGTAGATGGCGGTCGAGACTGCTTCACTTAAACGGAAGATAAATAATTGACTGTTGTCTCTCATCTTTTGCCTGCTTATATTTCATCAAGTAGAATTTATCATTTTAATTTTAAGAAAGATTTATGTTAAGTGAAACTACAGTAACGCAAATAAAAGAAATTTTATTATCCGGGTTGCAGTTAAATAAAATTATTCTTTTTGGATCACAAGCGCGCGGTACGGCTGATGAAAGAAGCGATGTTGACCTTTTGGTTCTTACTTCAAACATAAATGACCGCTATGCATTGATGAGGGAATTACGTGGAAAATTATTACCTCTAAAATATGCTTTTGATGTTATAGCTATAACTCCTGAAGAATTTGAACGCGATAGGGACATACCGGGAACAATTTCACGGTACGCTTCTCTTGAAGGAGAAATAATCTATGAAGCCTAAAGAAGAGGATTTAATAGAAAAGACCAAACAGTGGATCGAAATTGCCGAAGAAGATTTCCGCTTCGCCAAATTTGGGCTTACTATGTCTTCAAATGTCCCTTACAGGTTAATTGCATTTCATTGCCAGCAATGCGCAGAAAAGTATATTAAAGCTTTTCTGGTCTTTCATTGCATTGATTTTCCTTACACGCACAGTCTTGAAAAACTCTTAGAACTTACACTTATCGAATACAACCTGTTTGCAGTTTTATCGGATGCCAGAGTTTTATCAGATTATGCTGTTTCTAAAAGATACCCTGATTTTTATAAGAAACTTTCAAAAGAAGAAACGCTTAAAGCAATAGAGCTTACAGAATTAATCAGAAAAGAGATTAATAAATGTTTAGTGAGTAAGGGATTTAATTTTCTAACTGATATTGACTAAAGGACTTTAACGAACTAAGTTGGAACAGGGAAAACAAAGAGAGGTTCATTTTTTAGTAAAAATGAACCTCAAAAAAAGAAAAGAATTTACGGAAGCAGAACAGCCACAGAAATTACTGTTGTCCAAAGTCCGGTTTTTTCACCTTCGGCAGATTGTGTTACGTTGAACGACTTTACAATTTTCCCCGACATTTTGTAGATGTCTTCACGTTCGTTCCAATCTTTGTTAGAATCGAATTCAACTCCAAGAGTTGTAGCCAACATTGTAGCGGCTAAATCCTCCGCGTATTCACCGGCAACTTTTTCTGTTTCTCCAAACGGATGATGTTCAGATAAATAACCGTATTGGTCAGGGTCAGCCGGTAGAGCAACGCCGATAGATGTGGCGATCAATCTGTTTGGTTCATTTGTGGAATTTCTTGCCATAACGCAGAACGTAATTTGTCCGGCTTGTAATTCTTTCAAACCTTCTTCTTTAGAAATGCGTTTGCATCCGCCGGGGAAAATGCTGCTTACTGTAACTAAGTTACATTTTTCAATTCCTGAACTGCGCAAAGCCATTTCAAAAGATGCAAGATAATCTTTGTGTCTTCCAACTCCCTTTGTAAAAAATATTTTTTGTGGTACGTACAATTTCTCAACTCCGTGTAAAAATAAATAAAAACTTACTTAACAATAATTTTAATGAACTTTCTTTTGCCAACCTTCAAAATGTTTTCCGGTTTCAGTTGAACAACTGCTGAGATATCAGCTATTTTTTCACCATCTAAAGTAACGCCACCTTGTTGAACTAATCTTCGCGCTTCACCTTTAGAGGGTGCGAAGTTTACCGTAGTGATTAAATCTAAAATTGAAATTTCTTTTTGTCCATTTGTAATTTCAAAGAAAGGAATTTCGTCAGGTATTTCTTTTTTGATGAAAATCTTATCGAATTCTTCTTCCGCTTCTTTTGCAGCTTCAGCCGAATGATACATCTCAACTAATTTCTTGGCTAAAGCTCTTTTGATATTTCTTGGATTTACATCCGGATTTTCCAAATCGGATTTAACTTTGGTTAATTCCGCATTGCTAATATCAGTCGCAAGTTCGTAATAAGTATAAATTAACGAGTCAGCAATCGACAGTGTCTTACCAAAAATATCTTTGGGTGAATCAGAAATACCAATATAGTTGCCGTAAGATTTACTCATCTTTTCAACACCGTCAGTCCCGACAAGCAACGGCATCGTTAATATTACTTGCGGTTCAATTCCGAACTCGCGCTGAATGTCTCTTCCAACCAGCAAATTAAATTTTTGATCCGTTCCGCCAAGTTCAACATCACTTTCGATGGCAACTGAATCCATAGCTTGAGCAAGGGGATAAAGGAATTCATGGACGGAAATTGGTTCGCCGTTTTTGTACCGTTTTGTGAAATCGTCACGTTCAAGCATTCTTGCAACGGTATATTTCGAGGCAAGTTTAATGACATCTTCAAAACTCATCTTACCAAGCCATTGGGAGTTATAAACTATTTTCGTTTTTTCTTTATCGAGGATTTTAGAAGCTTGCTCAAAATAAGATTCACCATGCTTACGGGTTTCTTCAAGAGAAAGGGCAGGGCGTGTAACATTTCTACCGGACGGATCGCCGATCATTCCGGTAAAATCGCCAATAATTAAAATTGCCTGATGTCCAAGTGATTGAAACTGTGCTAATTTGCGTAAAACGACTGAATGTCCGATATGTAAATCGGGTCTGCTGGGGTCGCAGCCTAATTTAATCTTAAGCGGTTTTTGTTCTTTATAAGATTTTTCTAACTTTTTACGTAATTCATCTTCGGGAATAATCTCAGAAGCGCCTCTTTTTATGAGGTCCATCTGCTCGTTAATTGGTGGGAAGTTCTTAGTCAACGATTCTTAATATCTCCTGGAGTTAATAATCCGTCCTGCCTGACTGCAGGCAAGTAAAAAAGTTAATAAATAGTTACACATGAGTTACTTTTTCTTCTGAATTTTGATAAGAGTGTTTAAAATTTCAGAAAGCATCAAGAAAAAAACGGCGTTTGAAAAAGTACTTATGATAAAAATGATTGAAAAACCAGCAATATTGCTTTCGAAAGAAAACATGAAATAAACTGTAGCAATAAAAAATATAATTGCAATTAATCTTCCCAAAACTAAAATACTATTTATATCACCTTTATTATTAGAAATTTGGGTTTCCTTTAAGTTTTGCCTAAACTCTTCAATATTATCAGATGCTTTTCCATTCTTATCAAAACCACATTTCCAACATAATTCACAATCATCCTCAATAAGAGTCTTACAATTTTTGCATTT
>Ga0210027_1001769_pt1 | contig 19547 bp, 23 predicted proteins | sample CryGeymeta201510_FD_183978 | JGI IMG/M metagenome (GOLD analysis project Ga0210027, IMG submission 183978) | Groundwater microbial communities from Crystal Geyser aquifers in Utah, USA - Crystal Geyser metaG 2015-10 (SPAdes) (version 2) | ecosystem: Environmental > Aquatic > Deep subsurface >...
AGTTGGAAAAAAACTGCATGAGGCGGTGCTTTTGGCGCGTCTGCGGCTGGAAAATAAAGAAAGTTGATGGAGGAGAATAAAAACAATGACACCATCATGGAATCGAATAGTAGTGAAAATAGGCACTTCCTTGCTTACTACCCCTGAAGGTAATTTTTCACCTGATTGTATAGCCGGGATTGTAAAAGAGTTGTGTTGCCTTCGCCAGTCTGGCAAGGAAATTATCTTAGTTACCTCCGGGGCTATTGGTGCTGGCATGTGCAAGCTCGACTTGAAACGACGCCCTGCAACCATTCCCCTTAAACAAGCATGTGCGGCTGTTGGTCAGAATTATTTGATGAATAGCTATAAACACCTGTTCAATGAGTACGAGCAGACCATTGCTCAGATATTATTAACTTATCAGGATTTATCAAATCGGAAGAGTTATTTGAATACCTACAATACCCTGTTAACCCTATTGCAATACACCGTCATCCCTATTATCAATGAAAATGATACGGTAGCAATAGAGGAGATAAAGTTTGGGGATAATGATACCCTTTCTTCCTTAGTTGCTCAATTAGTAGAAGCAGATTTATTGCTGCTATTAACCGATATTGATGGATTATATTCCAGAACCTCTAATGGTAAAGGGTTTGGTGAATTAATCCCTGTGGTGGAAGATATTACTCCGGAAATAATTAATATGGCTAAGGGGACAAACAATAAGTTTACTACCGGCGGTATGGCAACCAAGATTAAGGCAGCTCAAATGGCAACTCAGGCAGGGATTACAGTTATTATCCTCAATGGCAGAAAGCAGGGCATTATTAGTCAAATTCTGGAAGGAAAAGAATGTGGGACAACCTTTGTGGCTAAGAAAGATGGGCTTTCTAATCGCAAACGATGGATAATGTATAATCTAAAGACCGCTGGTGAGATAATCATTGATGATGGTGCCAGAGAGGCTATTCTCAATCAGGGGAAAAGCCTGCTACCATCTGGGGTGATGAATGTTAAGGGACGATTTGAAGAAGGGGATGCAGTAGTTGTGATGAGCATCCATGGGGATACCCTTGCCAGGGGTCTGGTAAATTATTCCAGAGGCGACCTGATAAAGATAAAAGGGAAACAAAGCACTCAAATAGAAGAAATTCTGGGCTATGAATACGGTGAGGAGATAATTCATCGGGATAATTTGGTGATGGTTTGATGTAATGTAACTACTCAGCCGTTGATGGACGCTGATGGACGCTGATGGACGCTGATATTTTTCTTTTATTATCTATATCCATCTATGTCCATCTATGTCCATCAGCGTCCATCTGCGTCTAAGTAGTTACCCCCTGCTCTTTACTGATTGCTGACAGCTGAATGCCTATGGAGTAATATATGGGTAAAATAACATATCCGGAAAAGGTAAAATTGATTATCGCTATGCTATCATCCTCTGAAGAGTTATTTGAAACAGCTCAAAGGCGGCTTGAACAGGTGTTTGGTAGTATAGACTTTTGCAGTCAGATATTGCCGTTTACTTTTACTCAATATTATATGCCGGAGATGGGAGAAGATCTGAAAAGAAGGTTCATTTCCTTTTCTTTGCGTATCCAGCCTGAGGAGCTGGCAGGGATAAAGGTATTGACAAACTCTATTGAGCAAGAATTTATTGTAGGGGACAGGAGAAGGATAAACCTTGACTCAGGATATATTACGGCTGCAAAATTAATATTGGCAACTACTAAAGACAATAGTCATCGAATCTATTTGAGTAATGGCATTTATGCTGAGATAACCTTGCGGTTTGTCTCCGGCACATTTCGCCCATGGGAATGGACATACCCTGATTATAAAACACCAGAATATATTGAGATATTTAATCATATCCGACAATTGTTCATGGAGCAGAGATAACGGAGAGCGAGTTTTCCAACCTGCCGCTAAATGACGGATAGGAATGCCCGCCCTCTGTTTACAATTTCCCCTTCATTTTTTGCGGAATCTGCGTTTCATTAAAAAATTTAACTGGCATAGCTGAAAAAAATACTTAACAAATTAAACAAGGCGTAGTATAATATTCATCAGCTTATCAAATTGCACTTCTTTTAAAAAATTCATTATCGCTCCCTATGCGGGGGCGTAGATTGAAACAATCTCGCAAATCTGTAACATGCTTCGACAAGCACTTATGGGTAAGTCAAATTTAAGGGACTCTATTATGATTTGTGTGAGTACACGAGGAGGATTTTAAGATTATGAGAAACAAGATATTGTTAAGTTGGTTAGTGTTTGTAATAGTAGGGGTTTTCCTCAGCATAACCTTTGCAGAAACCGAGGCAGAGAATATCTACGGCTTGATGGATTATCAAGAATTAAAAAGAGTAATAGAGGAGAAAGAAGGTATCTTAAAAGAAAAGCCAAACGATGTCTATGCCTTAAAGATATTAGGGATTGCCTATCATAACTTAAGCGTAATAGGGAAGAAGGGGGTCTCTGCGAAAGCATTTTCTATCCTGAGTAAGGCTTATGAGCTTGCACCAGAAGATTATGAAATACTTGTCTATCTTGGTAGTGCAAAAACATTGTTGGGTAGGGATGCTACATTTCCCATGACAAGGCTTTATCAGGTTAATAAGGGCTGTAGGATAATTGATGAGGCAATCTCCAAAGCACCTGATAACATTGTTGTAAGATTAACCAGAGCAAATAATAGTCTTGGAATTCCCTCATTCTTCCAAAGGGTAAGATATGCCAAAGAGGATATGCTTTATCTTTTAAGGCTCTCTGAAAAGGAGAAAGAGAAATTCCTTCCTGAGCTGTTGGCTACTATCTATTATACACTGGGTGAGTACCACAAGGAAAAAGAAGAAATGGATAAAGCAAGAGAGTATTGGAAAAAGGCAGTAGGGATTGCCCCTTCATCAAAGGATGGTTTATTGGCAAAGAAAAGGATAGAGGTTTATAAGCCTTAAAGGAGATTCTCGTGTCAGTTGTAAGGGTATTGAACATAGTCAGAGAATATAAACTTGGTAAGACAAAATTAAGTGCCTTAAGAGGGGTAAGCATAGAGATTGAAAGGGGAGAGTTTGTAGCTATCTGTGGCCCTTCAGGAAGTGGAAAGACAACCCTACTTAATATCATTGGTTGTCTGGATAAACCTACTACTGGTACCGTCCAGATTGTCAACCAGGAAATACTTACCCTTTCTGACAGGAAACTTTCTGAGTTACGAAATAAGAGTATTGGCTTTATCTTTCAAAACTTTAATCTAATGCCTGTCCTTACTGCTTACGAGAATGTAGAGTATCCTCTTTGGATTTTAGGAAAATCAACGATAGAAAGAAAAAGAATGGTATTAAAGATGCTTGAGGAGGTGGGCTTACTTGAACACAAAAATCATAAGCCTGATGAACTTTCTGGTGGACAACGCCAGAGGGTAGCTATTGCAAGGGCTCTGGTAACTATGCCTTCTATTGTCTTAGCAGATGAGCCAACTGCAAATCTTGATTCACAGACAGGAGCTACAATCTTAGAACTGATGAGAAAGATGAATGAGGAGTTCTCAACTACCTTTATCTTCTCCACACATGACCAACAAGTAGTAAGCTACGCAAGGCGGGTTTATCACATTAGGGATGGTAGAATACAGGGGGATAATGGTGGATAAATTCTTTATTTTAGCCCTTAGAAACATCTTTCGTAATAAAAGACGAACCCTAATTACCTTTTTAGCCATAATCTCAGGGATGGTTGGACTGATTGTATTTGGAGGATTTGTGGAGTACTCCTTCTGGGGGTTAAGAGAGTCTACTATCAACTCTCAATTAGGACATATTCAAGTCTATAAAAAAGGCTACTCAAAAGAAGGTGTAGCTAATCCTTCTAAATACCTGATTGATGATTTTAAGAAATTAGAGGAGCTATTTTGTAAAATCCCTTATGTTGAATTGGTTACAGCTCGGCTTTCATTCTCTGGACTTATATCAACAGGAGAGAAGACCCTTACCTGTCGAGGGGACGGGGTTATCCCTGAAAGAGAGGCTCAACTTGCAAGCCTTGAGACAATAGTTGCGGGAGAGGGACTATTTGAAGAGAAAAAGGAAGAAGGGGTAATTGGCATTGAACTTCAAAAAGCACTTGGCGTAAAGATAGGAGACTATTCGACCATCCTTACTACTACCCCTGAAGGGATGATAAATGCCCGTGATATTAAGTTAATAGGTGTATCCCAAAGCGGTTCCAAAGAATATGATTCGGTATTTGTAAAACTTCCACTTCAAATAGTCCAACAACTATTTTCTACCGATAATGTAGAGAAAATAGTGATATTGCTTGATAAGACCGAACATACCGAAGAAGTAGCTATGCGACTCAATCTTTTATTTAAGGAGAAATGTCTTGACTTAGAACTCAAGATATGGAGTGAGCTGGCTCCATTCTACAATAGTGTGGTCAGATTGTACAATGGAATCTTTGGGGTAGTAAAAGCCATTATCGCCATAATTGTTCTCTTTAGCATTGCCAATACCATGACTATGTCAGTCTTTGAGCGAACAAGGGAGATAGGAACACTGCGAGCAATCGGGACAAAGAAGACAGGTATATTAAGGTTATTCTTGTATGAGGGATTTTTAATCGGTGTATTTGGTGCAACACTTGGGATAATAGCAGGGATTCTCGTTGCTACTACAATAAACCTTTGTGGTGGTATCTATATCCCGCCACCACCAGCTATGACAGTAGGCTATAACGCCCTTATCCTTATTGTGCCCGGGGTGCTTCTATATTCCTTTATCTCTACAGTGATTATCTCTACTATTTCAGCATTTTATCCCGCCTTCAGGGCTACTCGTCTGAATATAGTAGAGTCTTTGGGGCATACATAAATAGTGAGGTGTAGAAGAATGTGGAAATTGGTTTCTTTTGTATTACTTTTTGTAATTTCTAACGCATATGCCCTAACCCCACAGGAGATGTTAAAAAGGGTTGATGAGATACGGGCTCCTTCAGAGACATTTGTTTTTGAGATTAAGGTTGTCTATAAAAGGGAAGAGAACGAATATATTGAACAGAGGTTTGAGGTGAGGGTAAAGGATGCGGATAAGAGCATGGTGAAGTTTACCTATCCTCCTGAAAATAAAGGGCGTATCTTTCTTATGCTTGGAAATAATATGTGGATATATATCCCCGGCACAAGAGAACCTATTAGAATTTCCCCTCAACAGCGTCTATTAGGACAGATTTCAAATGGTGATGTTGCAAGAGTAGTCTATTCTTTAGATTATGATGCAAGATTATCAGGTGAAGAAAAATTTGAAAAAGGTATGGAATGTGTCAAGCTTAAGCTAATGGCAAAGACAAAGCAGGCAACATATAGTAGGATTATCCTATGGGTTGAGAAAGAAAGCCTTAAACCTCAAAAAGCAGAGTTTTATGCCATATCAGGGAAGCTTTTGAAGACGGCATTCTATAAAGGCTATAAAAAGGTTCTTGGGAAAGAGCGACCATTACTATTAGAGATTCATGATGAATTCAGAAAGGGTGAATATTCCATAATAGAGTATAGTAATATGAAGATAGTTGATACACCCTCCGCATTCTTCCAGAAGACATATTTGAAACATATTCGATAAAAGGTAATCTTTATGAAAAGAATAAGATTAATTTTTATATTAGTTTTGGCTTTATTGCCAGTATATGTAAATGCTTCGGAGAACTTCAACCTTGAATTTCAAGGAGCACTTATTAATCAGTCAACTTATTATCAACTAAAAAGCGATACCCTCCTAAACCCTGACTCTAAACTTGCTTTATCTCCGCAGTGGGAAAACAAGTTTTATGAGAATTCCTCAATTAACCTTACTTATAAAGAATGGTTTAATCTGGGAATAAAGACTCGACCTGTCTGGACTATTAATAATGAAGAGGGTAGCAACCTTGAAAATTCTGTAGATGATGCTTATGTTGACATAAGGTTTAGGGATACATCATTTCTTACCATAGGCAAGCAAAATCTTCAGGAGGGGGTAGGATTAAGCTATAACCCAACAGATTTCTTAGCTCAAGAAAAAGAGATGGACTATTCTAAAAGGGAGGAAGAGCGAAAAAAGGAACGAGAAGGAGATTACTTGATACGGCTTGAAAAGATAACAGAAGGCTTAACCCTTTCTTTACTCCTTGCCCCTCGGATTGATAACCTACAAAAAGAGGGGACAAGAGGGATTATAAAGCTCTATTCTCTTGTGGGAAATACAGATATTGCCGTATCTTACCTTAATGGGAAACTCCCAAAGTCAGGTATTAATCTATCAAGTGTAATAGGAAGCAATATTGAGTTTCATACAGAAGCAGGATTAAACAAAGGAAGTAATCGGAAATTTTTGAGAAAAAAGAAGGAGGTAGGACCACCAAATTCAGGGGTCTATGGATACGAAATCTATGACCCAGAAGAAGATGATAAAGTCTTTACAAAAGCCTTAGTGGGTGGGCATTATACTTTTTGCAATAAGACAAACCTTATTGTCGAGTATTTTTTTAATGAGGATGGTTACAGTCAATCGGAGTGGGATGATTTCATAGGGTTGGTAAAAGATGCCAATCTTAAGTTCAAAGAGCCTCCTGCTGGATTTTCTAATGGACTTTTTGCAGAAAATCTTAGGTTAGCCAATGCTTGCATGACCTTTCGCTCATTACGCAAGAATTATCTTTTCTTTAGATTAAGCAATCCAGAGATTTTTAATTATTATGACGGCCAGCTATCTATGCTCTTAAACATAGATGATGGAAGCATGGCAATCATGCCTTCTATTGATTACAAAAAATTTGGGGATATAGTTGTTAGATTTGGGCTTAATTGGTTTTCAGGAGATCCTAAATCTGAATTTAACTTAGTTCCATACACATCAGAGTTCCAATTAGGAGCAAGATACTTTTTTTAGGAGGAAAAAGATGGAGTTGTTACTTAAAGATAAGGTAGCAATAGTTACGGGTGGTTCAAGGGGAATAGGCCGGGCTATAGCCTTAAGGTTAGGGCAAGAAGGGGCTAAAGTAGCTATTAATTATAGCCGTAGTGATCATGATGCAGAAGAGACAAAAGAAAAACTCTCTCAATTTGGGATAGACTATTTAGTATTTAAGGGCTCGGTAGCTGATCAAGAATTTGTAAAAGAGATGGTTAGTGAAGTAAAAAGGAAATGGAAAAGGATAGATACCTTAGTAAATAATGCAGGTATCATAAGAGATCGTCCTCTCCTTCTTATGCCAGAGAAGGATTGGGATGATGTGCTTAATACAAACCTGAAAAGTATGTATTATACCAGTAAAGCAGTGTTAAGTACGATGATTGCTCAGAGGTGGGGTAGAATTATTAACATTTCATCCCTTACAGCTATAGCTGGTAGAGAAACACAAACCAATTATGGGGCAGCAAAGGCAGGAGTGATTGGATTTACTAAATCTTTAGCCCGAGAGATAGGTCAATACTCTATTCTTGTGAATGCTATTGTGGCAGGGTTGATTGATACTCAGATGACTAAGAAATTACCTCGTGAGATTATGGCACAGTTAAAGCCCCTAATACCTTTGGGGAGGCTTGGGAGACCTGAAGAGGTAGCTGATGTAGTGCTCTTTTTGAGCTCGGATTTGTGTTCTTATATAACTGGGGCAGTCTTAAATGTAAGTGGTGGAGAATATATGTAAAAAGGAGGCAGTAAAAATTGAAAAAAGAAGAAATAAAAGAAAGAATCGAGAAAAGAAAGGATATACTGGAAAGGCTTAAGAAAATACTGATAGAAAGACTATCATTGCCATTAGAGCCTGATGAAATTGCTGAGGATTCTACACTTTTTGGTCTTGGATTGGGATTAGATTCAGTAGATGCATTAGAAATTGTCGTCGGGGTAGAGCAAGAATTTGATATTTCTATTACTGATGAAGATATGCAGGTTTTTCGCTCTGTTAATACCATTGTAGATTTTATAATTGAAAAGATGGAGGAAAAGACGGAAGAATCTGAATATAAGGAGGACAACCATGACTAAGAGGAGTATTTTACATAATCATCATCTTGCCTCAGGGGCTACTCTAAAAACTTATGGAGAATGGGAGATGCCAGGAGAGTATATCGGGAATGAACAGGAATATCAGGCTGTTAGAGAAAGAATAGGTTTATTTGATCTTTCTTGCATTACCAAGATTAAAATTACCGGAGAAAGTTCTTTGGAGTTTCTGGAAGAAGTTTGTACTGGAAATGTATCGGCTATGTCTGAAGGAAAGATATTGAATACACTCCTTTGCAACGAGGAAGGAAAGATTATAGCCATAATCTGGCTTTTAATGGACGAGGAGTGTTTCTTTATCCATTCTGTAGCTGAAAAAAAAGGATTATATGGGAACATATTAATCAATATGCTCAAAAGTATCCTGAAAAGGGAATAAAATTAGAGGATGTTTCTGAATCGTTTGGTTGCCTTTCAGTAATTGGACATAAGGCAATAGAAATTCCCAAAAGGCTGGTTAGTGAAGATACTATCGGTCTTCCTTATCTGGGATTTGAGCATGGCAAGATAGATGATATAGAGTGCCTCCTTTGTCGCTATGGCTATACTGGTGAATATGAGTATAGATTCATTATCCCCAATGAATCTCTTGAAAAAGCATGGAAGAGGATTGAAGAAACAGGTAAAGAGGAGGGGATTCTTAAATGTGGATTAGATGTGTTAGATATTTTCATGCTGGAGATGAAGTCAGTAAATCAAAATCGGGATATTCTGGAAGACACCACCCCTCTTCAGGCAGGCCTGCATTGGATGATATATTTCAGGAAAGAAGCCTTCATTGGGAAGGAATCTATATTTGAAGAGAAAGAAAAAGGTATTCCCCGCAAACTTATCACCATAACTTTAGAAGATGGGCAGCCTTTAAAAGAGAACACTCAGATTCTTCTGGATTCAGAAAAGATAGGGTTCATAGTTCATTCAGGGTATTCTCCCACTCTTAAGAAAGAAATTGGTATGGCTTATATTGAGAGTGAATACGCTTGGGTGGGATTGGAGTTCGAAGTTGAAACTACTACAGAAAAGATGAGAAAACTAAAAACCGTATCTGCGCCTTTATTCATTACTAAGACTGTTATTGTGGCTCAGGAGGGATAGAAACTGTGTACGAAAGAATTCCTGAAAAAGAAGGAATGATGAATCCGGAAGAGGTGAAGGAATACAATCTTTTATCCCACAGATACCTTGCCAGATTAGGATATAATAAGGTAATAGACTCTCTTTCTAATCGTGGAATATTAAAGGGGAAAATAATTGATTTAGGCACAGGAAGTGGTTGGTTAGCGATTGAATTGGCAAAGAAAAATAATGATTACCAAATTATAGGGGTTGATCTGTCAAAAGAGATGCTTGCCGTTGCTAAACAGAATCTCACCACTTCCTTAAATAACAATTCGAATATTAGTTTCATTAATGCAGATGTAAAGTATCTTCCTTTTAGAAATGATTCCTTTGATGCTGGTATAAGTTATGCCTCTTTGCACCATTGGGGTGGAAATCTTTTAGAGATATTTAAGGAAGTATCCAGGGTGGTAAAAGATAAAGGCATTATAGTTATTCATGACCTTAAGCGAGATAAGAAAAATCTGCTCTTCCTTAGGGCTATCCCCTCAAAAATTATGCGTAAGTTTCTGGATGACTCAGTAAGGGCGTCTTATATTCCTTCTGAAATAAAAGGAATATTGAGCAAAGATACAATTACAAGCAATTGGGTAGTAGTAGAAAATACCATGGGACTGGGGATAGAAGGAAGGGTGGTGAAATGAAGGATACCAAAGTTATAGAGTCTTCTAAAATTAATAAGTCAATAGCGAATATAGAAGTAAGACAGGATGAGATAACCATCCTTGAGTTTTTTTCGCCATTACTTCTACTGATAAGTATTTACTTCTTCCCCATCCAGATATTTTATCTTATTGGTTTATTCCTCTATGGTTTATTTTTTATAATGGAGGCATATTTAAAAAGGGTGACGCCAACATGTATTTTTATCTTTTTTATATTCCTTTTATTATCTTTTTTATATTTTATATTTAATCAAAGATGGTTTATCTTCTACACCGGTTCTTTCTTTTATTTCCCGCTTGCAATGATGAGCATCGTTCTGTTAGCTATGAAGAAACCCTTTACTATCTATTATTCGGGTGAGCAAGGACTGCTTTCACTTCATTATACAATTTCAATAATGTGGACAATAATATATACATTATCTGCGATAATTAGTATAATTCTGATACCTAATCCAGCATTTGTTTATCTTCCTCTTTCCCTTATAGCTATTGGTGAAATAGGAATTGTTACTATGAGTTTATTCTATTTTGGACCATTATATAATCGAAAGAAGATATTCAATATTAGTCAATACACTTTTAAAGAAGTAGGAAATTCGAGTCAAGAGCATGAAGACTTTTATTCATTAGCATCTCAAGAGATATGGGGTGCTATAATTCAGTCTAAACAAAAGGTTATTCAGAGTCTGAATGAATTGAAAGAAACCTTGAAAATTGCGGATAGTGATTATAGAAAACAAATAGTACGGTTTGTTGCTTATAGGGATGACAAACCTATAGGCACCATATTTTGTGTAACAGACGGCTCTTCAGGTCTACCAATAGAGCGGGATATCAAGAAAAATATGGATTCACTTCGAAAAGTGGGGAAGGTTATGGAAATTGGACATTTTGCCATAAAGTCCAGTTTTCGCATTAGACCAGATATAGTTATAGGTCTATTTAAATGTGCTATAGAATTTGCATTGGAACATGACATTGCATTTATCTTCAATTGTCCTTATGAAGATTCTGTGGACATCTATCAAAAGATTGACTTTGTAAAGATATCTAATGAGCCTATTCCAGATACAGTTATAGGGGCTAATGTCTGTGTCTTAATCTTGGATTTGGTAAGAATGGTTGCTTATAATAAAGAAATTCCTGATATTCACAAGCACCAACTTAAACCACTACTTAATCAGTTTCTGATGGAACGATATTATAAACGACTATTGATTAGGAATATTTTTAAAAGAAATAAAGAAAAGCAGTATAATCTCAAAATAGAGAAAATTGCATCCGAAATCTTTTCTTAATAAAGGAGGCTACTATGAATATCTTGAAAAATACAAGCTTATTACTTCTAATGGTAATATCTTTGTCCTCTTGTGCTTGGGCAAAGGAAAGATCTATCAGTGAACCTGAAGAAAGTCAAAAGCAACATATTATAGATAAAACACTCTCTATTGAACTTGTAGACGAATATAGGGGAGTATTATCTGAATTTCTGTCTAAACCAGAAAGTATAGATACATTAAAGGAGGTTGGTAAGCTCTACTTTCATATTGGGGTTGAAACACATGACCGTGATGCTATAAAAAAGGCTTTTAATATCTTCAAGAAGATATTAAAAGAAGAACCAGATAATGCTGAAATAAAAGCTTTTATGGGATCTGCTTATACTGTTAAGGCGAGAGATTTCCCGATGAAATGGCTCGCATTGGTAACTCCACTTGGATATATAAGGCTATATTATGTAAAAAAAGGCATAGATATGATGGATGAAGCTGTTAAAATGGATACCATGTATCCTGTTACTCGTATTACAAGGGGTATAACTTGTATATCTCTTCCAGGAATCTTTCAGCAGTTTAAAAAGGGAATGGATGACTTGGAGCTACTCATTTCATGGATTGAGAATCCATCCCTTAACAAAGAATATTCTGAGATAATTACGGACAAATATTTTATGGCTACTATGTATTATCAAGCAGGGGAGACATATTTCGAAAAAGGAGAAAAAGAAAAGGCATTATCTTTATTTAAAAAGGTAGCTTCTATCAATCTTGATACTCCATTTGGTAGAGCAGCAAAGAAAATGTTAAATAAAATCACAGGCAAGGATGAAATCTATGAATAATAAAGTGGTAATCACCGGCATAGGAATTATCTCACCCTTTGGAGTGGGGAATGAAATATTTTGGAAGAGTTTAATCCAAGGGAAGAGTGCATTGCGGAAGATTACTCGATTCGATACTACTTCCTTTAAGTCTAAAATGGCTGGTGAGGTATTAAACTTTAAGATAGAGGACTTTGTTAAGAATCCAAGGTTGCATAGAATCCCTAGAATTTCTCAGTTTACTATAGTAGCTGCAAATTTGGCTATTGCGGATGCTAAATTTGATGTAAAGAAGGAAGATATGACTAAAACAGGGATATTCTTTGGTACCTGTAATGGTCCAAGCTACAGTACTGAAAGGATATATCAATCATTGCTTGAAAAAGGACCATCAGGTGTTGACCCTCTTTTATTTCAAGAGACAGTCTTTAATGCACCAGTTAGTAATCTTAGTATCTTACTGGGGATTAAAGGTCCCTGTATAGCTTTTCCACTTGGACCGGCAAGTGGAAGCTATGCACTCCATCTTGCATTAAATCATTTACATAGTGGTAGGATAGATTGTGCTATAGTTGGTGCTTCAGATGAACATACAAAGGTAGTCCATGAAGCATTTGGATATCTGAATGTACTTTCCCCAGATGATGGCGGAGAAGAAAAAGCAAGACCATTCGATAAGAATAGAAATGGTGGAGTACTTTCTGAAGGGAGTTGTTTTATAATCTTAGAAACTTTAGAACATGCCTTGCAAAGAGGGGGATTTATTTATGGAGAGATTATAGGGGACGGAATGAGTAGTGATGCCTATAAGATAGCTGATAATGAACCGAAGGGACTTGGAGTAGCATTGGCAATGAACCAGGCAATAAATAAGGCACAAGTTGAATATTCAGCAATAGACTATATTGTAGCTTTAGCCTATGGGGGAAGAAATGTGGATAAATTAGAGACCATTGCGATTAAAGAGATATTTAAAGATTATGTCTTCCAACTTCCAATAACGAGTATAAAGGGTGCTATAGGAGAAAGTACTGGCCCAGGAGGATTATTTAATTTGGCTACCGCCCTTTTTGCTATAAGAGATAGAGTTATTCCTTCTACCATTAATTGGCAAGAACAAGACTCAGACTATGATCTGGACTATGTCCCTAATGTTGCTCGCAAGAAAGAAATAACTACGGCTATGGTGAATGCATTCTCCTGGGGTGGAATTTACAGCTCAATAATTGTCAGAAGGTGTAACGCATGAAGATTGGATTTCTTTATCCTGGGCAGGGCTCACAATTTGTGGGCATGGGAAGAGATTTGTATGCAGAATACCCGGTGGTTAAGGATATTTACACGAAAGCAAGTGATATTCTTGGATTTGATGTGGGTAAAGTTTCGTTTCATGGACGAGATAGAGAGTTGAGAAAAACCGAAAATACGCAAGTAACTGTTCTAATTCACAGTTTGGCAATTCAATCTATCCTGAGAGAGGAAGGAGTTACTCCTTATCTCTCTGCTGGACATAGTCTTGGTGAATATTCGGCTGTTATTGCGGCTAAGGGAATATCTTTTGAAGACGGTTTGCAACTTGTCAGACTTCGAGGTGAACTTATGTCAGAAGCAGGGAATTCTTATCATGGAAGAATGGCAGCAATTATTGGTCTTTCTTTATCAGTAGTTGAAGAAATGTGCAAAAACCTATCTTCTTCAGGGACTATTGTGATAGCAAATATTAACACACCTCATCAAATAGTCCTTTCAGGAGAGATAGAGGTGATTAATAAAGCAACTGAGCTTGCCAGAAAGGCAGGGGCAAAGAAAAGCGTGCTTCTGCCGGTAAGTGGTGCCTTTCATTCTCCTTTAATGAAAGAGGCAGCAGTAAAGTTTAGTGAGGCTCTGGGAAAAGTGAGATTTAATGACCTTGAAACCTCTATCATTGGGAATGTCTCGGCACAGGAGATAGACAAGAAAGAAGATGTTCGCAGGGAACTTACCTCCCAAATGTCTTCTCCAGTAAGATGGCTGGAATCAATGAATAGGATGTAATTTAAAACAATAAATTTCTCTAACTTCAAGAAATAAATTGGCTTAAAAAGAGGGTTAAAATAGTGTTTGTATAAGGATTAAATAATCTTTGAGAGGGTAATTTTAAGAGATATTTTGGTCTATTTTGGGAGGATTAAAGATGAAGAGGGTAAGCAGTCACAAACCGAAATTTGGGTTGTCAACACCGTGGGATTAAAGATGTAGCCAATAGTTGTTCAGGAATCAGGAATCTGGTAAATAAGGGGTGTTGTTGTTTATTTGTTTAGCCAGAGTTAAATCAAAGATTCTACTAGAAGAGGCGAGGAGATATTCGAGGTCATTAAAGGTATAGTCGGCGGTTCTCCATGATTTAATGAACTGGATAATATCAAGAAGATGACGATGGGACAGAAGATAGATTTTATCAGGTTCATTAATCAGGAGGAAGAGTTTTTGTGCATATGAGAAGTTATTGAATTGCCAATGGTCGAAGAAATAAAGGCAGGGTTCATTTTTGTTTAGCCTGAAGGAGTCAATCCATGGGAACAAGGGATGGATTGGGGATTCAGGTTGGAGAGGGAAGGATTTAGAGTCTAAAGGGGCAAAGCCATGAGAAAGGATTAGAGCTCTAAAGCTGCCTATGGAGAGATCAAATCCACAATATAACATAATTAAACACCTCCATTAGAGTTCGCAAGATGCCTTAAAGACATGTTCTTCGGTTAAGATTTGGGTTTTTTCAAGATAACCCAGCATCAAAGTTTTGATAGCTAAAGAGCCGATAAGACGAGGGATACCGGCAGTGTTTTTGTAGATAGCCTCAATAGCTTGAGGGGTAAAAGGGGATTTTTGACAGCCTTTAATGGTTAAATGATGATTAATATAAGGTTCAACCTCTTCTTTTTGAAGAGGGGTGAGATGAAATTTCAACTGAATGCGTTGATTAAAAGAAGATAAGAAACTGCGTCCAAGTCTGTCCCGGAGATGGGCTTCATCAAAGATAATAACAGGGATTTTTTTGGTATTGACAACAAAGTCTTTAATGGCTTTTTGGATAGAGGTAAAGAGTTTGGACTTAAAATGCAAGGATTCACCACCTAAATAGTAGTTTAACTGTTTGTAGAAATCAAGGACATTGACCGTGGAGAGTGGGACATAAAACGGCTGATACTACAGTTTCTAAAGAATCGTTCGATTTTGCCACGAGATGGGGAATCATATGGTTTAGAATGAACTAAAGCAACCCCAATGCGGGCACAGACTAATTGGAGGTATTGAGAAGAAAAGACCGAGCCATTATCACAATAGAAGAGTTTTGGAAGACCATAAGTAAGGAAAGCATTTTTGAGAATAACCTGAAGTGCAGATGAATTTTCGCAAGAAGACCAGTTAGCACCGATTTGAGAAAATCGCAGGTTAATAATATCATCCTGTCCCATAGGGGCAATAACCTCTGTGGTTTGTGGTAAGGAAAGGTCTTGTTGATCTGAAAGGGAAAGGGTTTCAATCATTAAGGTTAAGTCGTGTTTATGATAAGGAACAAAAAACGATGGAAGAAGAGAAAAGGTTCTATGTAAATATTGGACATGTCCCTTTTTACGGCATAAATAACGAGCGATAGGTACCTGATTGTATGTCTGAAAATTAACGATTACTTCCTTTCGAAAATAAAAACCAATGCGGACAGCACAATCCTCACCGCTACAAAGAGGACATTGGTCTGAAAATTCAGGGAAGCTCCAGCTTTTTTTCTTATTGACTCCATATAGGTAGATATGTCCGTTGATAGTTGATAGGGTATTTGCATAATGTCGGGGAAATGCTCCTTAGTGCTCATTAGAGATTAAATAATCCTTGTAAAATCTTTTAACCTCTATTTTAGCCTATTTCCCCGACATTAGCAAATATAATTTTTAAAATTTCTATCAATATTGATAGAAAGATTGTTAGAGATTACAGGGGGAATAGGGCACTCACCACGGAGACACGGAGACACGGAGAAGGGGAAGGGGATGGTATTGGACAAGAGTTTTCCTCCGTGTCTCCGTGTCTTCGTGGTGAACAGCTTTTTAGGGATAAAGATTACAGGAACAAATACTATTTATGCAAATGATGCACAAGAGATACAGTTTTCCAATGTTTCCGGTAATATTCAGGTAAATATGCCATCAGAAGCAGTTGGTCAGGATTATACCCTGACAGTAAATGATAAAATAGTGAAGTGGGAGGGTGCTGTCCCCATTAATAGTGTCTGTCCCTATGTTAATAGTTGACAACTTAGGTAAAATAGGGTATATTAATATATACGATTGATTATTGGATTGCATATATTAATTTCTAAAGGAGATAAAATGAAAAGATTAGTAAGATTTGATTGGGCGATAAAGAAACTGTTAAGGAGCAAAGCCAATTTTGATGTGTTGGAGGGTTTCTTAAGTGAACTGCTTGAAGAAGATACAAAGATACGGAATATACTGGAAAGCGAAGGCAATAAGGAAACAGCAGATGATAAGTTTAACAAGGTTGATCTGCTAATAGAAAACAGCAAAGGAGAAATAATAATAATAGAGGTTCAGGTGGAAGATCAACTGGATTATATCCAACGATTAATATATGGGACAGCGAAGGCAATAACAGAATACATAAAAGAATCTATGTCATATAGTGAAATCAAAAAAGTAATATCAATAAGTATACTATATTTTGATTTAGGACAGGGAGATGATTATATCTATCATGGCATAACAAGGTTAACAGGTATTCATAGCCATGAAGATCTGAAATTAAGTAAAAAACAACAGGAAGAATTTCAAAAAAGTCAGGCATATAAACTTTTTCCTGAATATTATTTAATAAAAGTAAATCAATTTAATGATTTAGCCAAGGATACGCTGGATGAATGGGTATATTTCTTAAAGAATGAGACTATAAAGGATAATTTTACAGCGAAAGGGCTGAAAGCGGCAAAGGAGAAGTTAGATGTAATGAAACTGCCTGAAGAAGAACAGTTATCCTATAAATATTATCTGGAATCATTACACGATAGAGCCAGCTTTTATGAATCTACATTCGTACAAGGGGAGAAAAAAGGACGGAAAGAAGGGATAAAAGAAGGGATGGAAAAAGGAATAAAACAAGAGAAAAAAGAGACAGCGAGAAATATGATTAAGTTTGGGATGAAAATAGAGGATATTGCTAAAATTACAGGGTTGACTGTAAGTGAAATAGAAGAGGGATAGGAGAGAATTGATGCAGGACAATAGGGTGAGGGGAACGAGTGATGGGATAAGAAAAGCCCCCTCACCTTAATCCTCTCCCCAGTAGTGGAGAGGAAACAGGTGCATTTTATGCACCAATCTTAAGCAATAAATCAGGGGGTAATATAACCAATGCCATTAATTAAATTCCTTATTCTCCTCACCGTGTTAATCATATCTACTGATAGTTTGGCTAAGGGATTGACGGTGTTTCCTCAAAATCTTCTCTTGCCTCTTAATTCCTCGGCAACATTAACCGCTGTGTTACTCCCTCTCCCCATGGGAGAGGGATGGGGTGAGGGTTCAACTGATGATAAGCTTGTAGATGTGGTATGGAGGGGGACAAATGTATTTGGGGATATGGGTTCGTTAACCACTACCACTGGCTCGTATACAACATTAATAACAACTAATCTGCCGGCTTTTGGCACTATTACCGCTGAATATGGCACATGGACAAAACAAGTTCAGGTGGCTGTTGGATTAATCGATATATTTAAGCGGGTAAATGAGCAGGCAGATAATATCAATAGCTTTATGGCTACCTGCACTTTATCATTACATATCCCTGCCCTGAGTATCAATCAAACCCAAACGGCTAAATTGCTTTTTAAGCAACCAGATAAGCTATCGATTAGCCTTTATGACTCAAACAACAAACGGCTTCAGACACAAATCTTTTCGGGTAAATATATGACCTTGATTGATGAGGTAGGGAAGAGGTATAAAAAGGATGTGACAGCGTTTTTGCAAGCAGAAGAATTGCCAATGGGAATGTTTCAATTTGACATGATAGGGTTTTTAGAGAAGAATACCGTTTGTTTTAATCCTAAAAATACCAATGTTCCTTTGTATGGCATAGATGCTGTAGCAAAACAAGGCAATGATTACTATGATAGGATATTATTTGTGATTGATTATGATAAGGGGTTGGTGAAACAAAGAACTGTGTATAAAGATAATGCCATAGTCTCAGAGATAAGAATAACGGATTATGAGAATGTGGATAATCATTGGTTGGCTAAGAAAACGATTTCCAAAACAACGACATTAGGGTATGAGGTGGTAAATGAGGTGTCGTTTGATGAGGTAGGGGTGAATAAAGAAGTGGGGGATGGGGAGTTTTGATTCACCACGGAGACACGGAGGCACGGAGAAGAGAGAGAAGAGGGAAATGATTTTAGAAGAAAAACTTACAAATCAAATAATTGGGACAGCAATAGAGGTTCATAGATATTTAGGCCCTGGGTTATTAGAATCAGCTTATGAAGAATGTCTCTGTTTCGAACTTCATCTGCGAAGCTTAAGATTTGAGAGACAAAAATCTCTTCCTCTTGAATATAAAGGGTTCAAGCTTGATTGTGGATACCGAATGGATATTGTAGTTGAGGAAAAAGTTGTTCTTGGGCTTAAAGTAGTTGATACAATAGCACTAATTCATGAGGCACAATTGTTAACTTATTTGCGATTATCCGGGATCAAAATAGGATTTATTATGAACTTCAATGTACCTGTTTTGAAAGATGGAATCAAAAGACTTGTCTCCTGATTTTCCTCCGTGCCTCCGTGTCTTCGTGGTGAAATGAAATGAGGTGAAATATGGGGTGGATAATTAATTTGATGAGAGAATATAAGGCGGTTAAACATACGGTAATAGGTGGGGTGATATTATTTGCCACATATATTATCTTAATATTATGCGGCTGCCCGCTTTTTTTTGATTATTTTGAGTATCCAAGGTATAGCGGCTGGTGCTGGGGTCCTAAGAATGGGAAGGGTGAGTGGACTGTGGTGTATGGTAAGATTACAGAGAAGGTCAGGCACCTGAAAGGGGCAGGGATGTTTGGGTATAAGGTCATGGGTAAATATGTACAGATAGCTCAGGTGAATATAGATGGGAGCGATAATAGGGTGCTATCGGAGATTGATGCAAAAGTAGGGGGGGGGGTATGTGATTATTCACAAAAGACAGGGAAGGTACTTTTTGTTACACAAGCTACAAATCCCGCTGCTCCAGGTGGCCGGGACCTATGTTTAATGAACCTTGATGGTAGTAATAAGGAGTTATTGCTAAACGGTAGTTGCACTAATGCCCAATTTTCTCCTGATGGGACTAAGATTGCTCTTGTAGCGTGTGATATGTCTGAAAGGGAGACAAGCTATTTATGGTTAATGGATATTAAGTCAAGGAAAGTCAAATGCTTATGTGATGTAGGGAAAGATGGATATGACTATTGGACATGGCACCCTTCAGGGAAGTATCTGATTACTGCCATGAATAAAAAAGCAGGTTGGATTATAGACCTTGATGGTAAGATAATAGATAAAATTGATACAAAAGCATCCACCCCCT
>Ga0210027_1001777_pt1 | contig 19457 bp, 15 predicted proteins | sample CryGeymeta201510_FD_183978 | JGI IMG/M metagenome (GOLD analysis project Ga0210027, IMG submission 183978) | Groundwater microbial communities from Crystal Geyser aquifers in Utah, USA - Crystal Geyser metaG 2015-10 (SPAdes) (version 2) | ecosystem: Environmental > Aquatic > Deep subsurface >...
TATTTTACTAAAAGGACGGCTGATACCGTCCTTTTTTTTGTTCAATTTTAAATTTTTCAACAACTTCAAATTAATTGCCAATGTTACCCTGGTATATTGATTTGTTTTAAACGAATTAGTTCAGCCAAAAAGTATATTCTTATAATCGCCCGTTTCAGTTAACTAATGGGTAATGACAATCACTCTGCTAAATAAAATTTTTTTACTAGAAATCATTTATGAGTCCACTCTAAAAAGTTAATGTTGATTATTTGTCTTTCCCATTAGTTAGCCAACGGACGGGAATGAACTCATTTATAATTCTTCATTAAGAGTTGCATCCCCCACCTTTACAACTTGAATTAGATGAAACCCCGAACAATAACTGTCAAGGTTTAGGCATGCATAGTTTGAAAAGTAATTTTAAACTCGGTTCCTTCTCCTTTTTTACTTTTTACTTTTATTTCCGCTTTATTTAACTCGCAGTATTTTTGAACGAGTGCAAGTCCTAATCCATTCCCCTCAAATTCGCGCGAATAACCCTGCTGTTCCTGTGAGAAAGGTTGAAACAAACGGGGCATATATTCTTCCGAAATCCCGATTCCGGTATCTGAAATAGAAACAAAGAGATTATCATTTTCGTCTCTTCCAATCAATATGTTTACACTACCAACATTAGTATACTTTATAGCATTTTCAATGAGGTTAAGGAATATTTGATAAACAGAGTACTCGTCAGCAATTGTGCGCGTATGATTTGTTTGAGTATTAATATTAAAAGATAATTTCTTTTGTTTTGCCCGGCTGCTTAAATCACCATATAGCTTTAAAAGAATTTCTTCATGAATATCTAATTCTCTCAGATAAACTTCATAAGTACCAAGTTGAAGTTCGGACATATTGAGTATTAGATCTATAGTTCGTATTGTTCTTGCCCCCTGGTTTTTAATAACGTAAAATCCATCAAGTAATTCTGGAGCTGCTTTGTCTTGTAGTTCATCCTGCAGAAGCGAAATCCAGCTAAGTATAACGTGCAGCGGAGTTCTAATTTCGTGAGAAACCTGCGCTAAAAATTCCGATTTCAATCTGTCAGATTTTTCTGCATGTTCTTTTGATTTTAATATTTCCAGTTCTGCTTTTTTTCGTGAAGTAATATCATTCATCACAACAAGAATGGCATTGCTATTATGGTACGAAATAATAGACGAAGAAATAACTACCCTAATCAAAGATCCGTTTTTATCACGAATATCTGCTTCATATTCTTCAACTTGTTCTCCGGATTTTCGCCGAAACATATTTTCAATAACTTTTTTCTTATACTCTTCAGTAACAAAATCGAGCATATTAATCGATTCATACTTGTTTTCTTCAATCCCGAAATTGTCCCTTAAAATTTTATTTGTAAAAACAATTTTACCATCTTTATGAACAATTACATACTCAGGTAAATTCGAAATCAAAGCATGATTAAAGCTTTCTCGTTCCTCCAAAGCTTTCTTTAATTTATTAGCAATACGATAACGATTTGTAATAATAGCGCCGGCAATAAATAGTATCGCAGATAGCGCAATAATATAATATAGGAAGGTGGTTCGAATATCCAATTTAAGCTGACGAATTTTTAACAGGTTTTTTTCCTGATTGTAATGCTGTTTAACTTCTTCCAATTTTTTAGTTATGACCTCAGTTGTCAGCATCTCTTTGAGTGTTGTGTATTTTTTAAAGTTGTTCAGCGATTCTTTGTCATTATGTTTATTATTATTTAGAACATACAACTGAAAATAAACATCTCTTAAAAGAGGATAATATGCGCCGTCAATTGCTAATTTCCTGGCAAACTGATAATTTTCTTCCGCCGCACGAAAATTCATTTTTTCATGATAAATTTTTCCCACTTCTAAATGTTGTTCTGCAATTCCGAATTTTTCTTCCATTTTTTGCCTTAAGAGCAATGAGTTTTCAGCATAGAATAAAGCAGAATCGTATCGCATTTCCATGTAGAAGAAACGCCCTAAATTTGATAAAGTTAAAGCAAGATTTTCGATGTTTTGTTCATCCCTTGTAATCGCCAAAGCTTCTTTAAATAGTTTTTCAGATTCTTTAAACTTCTTTGTTTTAAGCAGTGTTGAGCCAAGATTATTAAGAGAGATAACAATGGCAGATTTATCTCCAAGTTTATATTTATACTCAAGAGCTTTATTGAAATATACTATAGCTTCTGCAGTATTGTCAACGTGTTGATAAACTAAACCGATATTGTTTAGCGACGATGCTATTGCAACCGAATCCTTGAGTTCTTCCCTAAGTCTTAAAGATTCAAAATGTTTTTCGAGTGCGGTTCCATAATACCCCATATAAGTTAAACTAACTGCGAGAACATTAAGAAGTGTAGCCTTCAGTTTCGGTTCATCATAACTTTTTAATTTAGCAAGCCCGTCTTGAGCAAGCGTCATAGCTCTTTTAGGATTTGTATTGAGATACAGCCAGCTAAGTTCTTTCAAAGTCTCAATTTGTTCAATTCCCTCTTGTTTTAGCCATTGTTCTTCTAACTTCTTAATTTCTTCATTAGAAGATTGAGCAAAGAGAATTGACGAAAAAGAAAATAGAAACAGTAAAAGTTTTAAGTTAAAATACATAATCATCGAAATTATATTTTTAGAAACTTTTGAGATTTATTTTTTTAAAATTTATTAAGTTATTTGTTCGCTATTCTTAAACTGTAATAGTTAATAATCGAAAGATAGGTAAGAATAATTTAGTAAAAAAAACTTTAAAGTCTTTTTTATCCCCGTAATTGATCAAGTAGATTGTTTAATTGATTAGCTTCTTTTGGTGATAAATTTGAAAATAATTTATCAAATTCAAGGTCGAGTTTATCAATATCGCTGAGAAGTTCTAATCCTTTGTTACTTATTTTAACATCGGCTTTTCTTCTATCGTTTTCGCAGATGGTTCTTTCAAGCAATCCTTTTACTCTTAACCTTTCAACCAGGCGGCTAACATCGGACATTTTATCAAGCATCCTCTCCCTTAATAAATTTACACTCGCCGTATTAGGATGCTGCCCTCTTAGAATTCTCAGCACGTTATATTGTTGTGCGGTTAGGTTAAATTTTTGAAGCACTTTGTTATTAAATTCAAGAAGCCAGCCGTGAGTATATAAGATATTCACGGCGAGCTTATGATATTCATTTCTAAAACTTTTTTGTTTTATTTCGTCCTCTAATCTCATTTAGAATTCTTTCTTCAACTCTACATTTAAGTTTAGAGTAACGGTTTTGCTTACTACTGCTCCGCCAACTTCCATCAATGAATTCCATTTTAAGCCGAAATCAAATCTATCCAAACTTCCCGAAATTTTAAAACCTGCTTTTGTATTTCCCCTTGGATCTTTTATTACGCCATTTAATTTAACATCAAGTTCAATAGGCTTTGTAATATCTCTTATTGTTAAGTTACCCTTCAATTTGTATCGGTTATCGCCAACTTTTTTCATGGAAGTGCTTTTAAATATCATACTTGGATATTTTTCAGAATTAAAAAAATCATCCGAACGGAGATGTTCATCTCGTTTGGCGTTATCCGTGTTAACACTATTAACATCTACTTTAAATTCAATTTCGCTATCTTCAAAAGCATCTGATTTTGTAATTACCGTTCCGTCGAATGAACCGAAACGACCTTCCACTTCAGAAATTACAAGATGAATTACGCTAAACCCAACATTTGAATGTGATTTATCAAATGACCATTTCGTCTGAGCATTTGCAGAGACTGCAATAAACACTAACAACACAATAAACTTCAACATTTTCATATACGTTTCCTTTTATAAATTATTTCATTGCAAACATATGTTATAACATTATTAGTTGCAACATTTTTATTTAACACAATTATATTTTCCAAAATATTTTTTCTTCAGTCCTTGCGGAAATTCAGATTTTATAGTATTGGCATGCATCCGTTAGTCCGTTAGCTAACGGATTAACCAACGGATTTTTTATGTCAAGATATTTTTCTTGTTTTGAGGTTCAAATTCACTTTAAACTTTATACTTTCCACTTTGAACTTGCGGCTTGCCGCGCTATGTAATTTGCGCTTTCGGACTATACTGCCTCTTGAGGTAAAGACTTAAACCATCCAATCCCGGAAATAGAACCCGCTCTGTTATATTTGCCTGGTCGAGTTTATCTCTTATTTCCCATTTTAGTTTTGAAGGTATAATAATTTTTTTCCACAGGTCGGCATGTTTCTCAATCCATTCATTTAATGTTTTTTCACAGTCGGACATGATAGAGAAAAAAGCAAACTGATTCACAATTCTATCATCCATCGAAGGCGGTTCGAAAAACAGCACAACATCGTCTTCAGAAAGAGCGGCGAGTTCTGTAAAAGAATTTACAGATTCTGACAGCATCTCAACTGTAAAAACATTTGCACCTTCTATTTCAAGTTTTTCACGAAGTTTCGTTGGCAGAAGTTTATGCGCTTTTACATAATTCACAACCCAGATCACGCCGTCTTTATCAAACAAATCTATGTTTGCAGTAGCAAAGTGCATTGCCACAAAAGGAGAGTATGTCCAATCCAATACTCTTGTGGGAAGTCCGTAATGTTTAGCAACTGCAAGCCAATGCCAAAGAGAATCTTTTTCTACAAATTTTCTGTGAGCATATTTTTTGAAATTACGAAGAAGATGTCCCTCAAGAGAAGGGTAATGCCCCTTCAACCTAATTAAGGTTGTTTCTAAAGGATAATCTGCATCGGATAAACCTCTAAAAGCAGACTTTGACCGGAACCTCCCTAAATGACTATTCCACGAGTTCTCAAACAATTCGTTTTGAAGGTCATTCCAGCTTTGGATAGTTACAACATTTTTATTTTTTGTTTTATTCAAATAGTTGCCTCAAATCGCGTTGTATATAGTGTACTAAATATTTTTTAGTTCGAAACAAAAAAACATTTTTAGAAATCGTTTAGTAAAATGCTTAACATGGAAAAAAACTAAACGATTGCTTTATAAAAAGAAAAACTAATTAAAGTGAATTTTATTTTAAGCAGAAATGAGCGCATCCAATTGAATGCGCCCACGAAGATTAATATTAATGTTTACCTTCTTTGCGGTTTGCTTCAACAACTGCAATTGCAGTCATGTTGATTATATCATCAACTGAAGAACCTCTCTGAAGTATGTGAACAGGCTTATTCATTCCTTGAAGGACAGGACCAATTACAGTAGCTTCGCCTATTCTTGCCATAAGTTTATAGGCTATGTTACCGGAATTTAAATCCGGGAATATCAGCACATTAGCGCCGCCTTTTAAATTATTAAACGGAAAATCTTTCTCAAGTATTTGAGGAACTAAAGCAGTGTCTGCCTGCATTTCGCCGTCTATTATTAAATCAGGACGAAGCCTATGTACAATACTTACAGCATCTTTTACTTTATTACTTTCCGGATATGAAGCGCTGCCAAAGTTGCTGAATGAAAGCATCGCAATTCGCGGCTCAACATCAAAAGATTTTACTGTTTCTGCTGTGGAGACTGCTATTTCCGCAAGTTGTTCTGCAGTAGGATTAACATTAACTGTACAATCGGCAAAGAAATAAACCTCCTTTTTAGCAGCAACAATGTAAATACTGGAGACAACTTTAAATCCTTCTTTAACCCCAACACATTGAAGTGCGGGACGTATCGTGTTAGGATAATGAGCTGTATAACCGCTAATAAGTGCGTCTACATCTCCAGTTGCAAGCATCATCGAACCGAAATAAATAGGATCGTACATTAATTCATTTGCATTACGAAGAGTTGCGCCTCTGCGCTGACGTTTTTTATAATATTCTTCAGCGTAATGTTCTCTATCTGCTGATTCCGCAGGATTGATTATCTTAAAATCATCTTCATCAAAATCAAGCCGATGTATTAACTCTTTAATTTTATTTTCATTTCCGAGTAGAACAGGTTTTGCAATATTATCGTTATAAACAGCATGTGCAGCACGAATTATTTGTTCCTCTTCACCTTCAGGGTAAACAACTTTTCGAGGATTCTTTTGTGCTTTATGAATCATTACTCTGATAACTTCTTTTGAAAGTCCAAGGCGTTCTTTTAATTCTTCTCTGTAAGCTTGCCAATCAGTTATTGGTTGTTTTGCCACGCCTGTATCCATTGCAGCGCGCGCAACCGCAGGGGCAACATACCAAAGCACTCGAGGATCAAACGGTTTTGGAATTATATAATCCCGCCCGAATGAGAAATCAGTTCCGCCATAAGCATTTAATACCATTTCCGGAACTTTTTCTCTGGCAAGACTCGACAGCGCTTTTACTGCTGCCATCTTCATCTCTTCATTTATTGCAGTAGCTCTAACATCAAGAGCGCCGCGGAAAATAAATGGAAAGCCGAGCACATTGTTAACCTGGTTTGGATAATCGCTTCTACCTGTAGCCATAATTAAATCTTTTCTTACAGATACTGCATCATCATACATAATTTCCGGATCCGGATTTGCCATAGCAAATATGATAGGGTCAGGCGCCATCGACTTAACCATATCTTTAGTCATCGCTCCCCCAACCGATAAACCAAGAAAAACATCAGCACCATTAACCGCTGCTGCAAGATTTTCATATTGTTTATCCGTAGCAAATAGCTTCTTATACTTGTTCAAATCTTTTCGATCTTTTGTTAACGCACCCTTAGAATCGAACATTACAATGTTTTCATTTTTAACGCCGGCGCGCATATAAAGTTTACAGCAGGAAATTGCCGCAGCGCCTGCGCCATTTACAACTAATTTAATTTCGTCAAGTTTCTTGCCGGTTAACTCAACAGCGTTAATTAACGCAGCGCAAGAAATTATTGCGGTTCCATGCTGATCATCATGGAATACAGGAATCTTCATAGATTTTTTTAAAGTTTCTTCAATCTCAAAACATTCAGGAGCTTTAATGTCTTCAAGGTTAATGCCGCCAAATGTAGGTTCGAGCAATTCTACAGCTCTAATTATTTCTTTTGGATCGTGGCTATTAAGTTCGATATCAAAAACATCTATGTCGGCAAATCTTTTAAATAAAACTCCTTTGCCTTCCATAACAGGTTTGCCTGCGGCGGGGCCTATATCGCCAAGACCGAGAACAGCTGTACCGTTTGAAACCACCGCAACAAGATTACCTTTAGCGGTGTATTTATACACGTCTTCTTCATTTGCATGAATTGCACGACAGGGTTCTGCAACTCCCGGCGTATATGCAAGTGATAAATCTCTTGATGTAAGGCAAGGCTTAGTAGCTACTACTTCCACCTTTCCTTTTCTTCCTTCGCTATGATAACGAAGAGCTTCTTCAACACTTATTTTCATGGATACCTCCCGTAAAAGTTTTAATGTGTTTTTTTTGTGTCAGGATATGCTTATAGTTTTGCTTGAGTGCATATATGCATTTTGTAGTGCAGAAATAAATTGGATGTGATATTGGTTTATTCATAAACTTCCGATTGAGCGATTTTTTTTTGCTAAAAAATTATTGAAATCGCTGTTATAAAATAATAAGAACTTATTGAATTTGCATCAAAATCGGGAAATATATTTTGGTTTTGCATCTGGATGCCCTTCACTTAGCAGTAAAGATTTTAACAAAATATATCACTACTGTCCCTTTAAGAAAACAAGTTGAGTTGGAAGTTGTTAAAAATATATCGTATCTTGATTCAACGTGAAATGGAATTTAAGCTATGTTAATTAAGGTGCGTTTTTTTAGGCATGCGATCTTCCAACTCGATAATACCGGACATGATTTAAAGATGGTAAATCTTTACGGTAACGGATTGATCGGTAGGGTTGATGTAAATTGGGTAGAGGTAATCTATGATGATGAAGTCGGAAATACGCAGATTGATTGGAAACGCCATGACCGCCGCAACTACTACATCAAAGACCATCCCGGCAGCATACGCGTAGTCGTTGACCAGGGTGGAGAAATTGTAAGCGCTCAAGACTACTATCCGTTTGGCGAAACTCTGAGAGAGTACGTAGCTTCGAATGGAGAGAACGACAAATACAATCCGTTAGCCAACGGACACCGAAAAAGAGCGCCTGCCCCGCTTAGTATTTTTTTCTACTTAGCGGGGTGACATTGAAACTGGTTATGATTATTTTGGGGCAAGGTTCTATGATTCAAGAATCGGCAGATGGCTCTCTGCAGACCCGCTGGCAGACAAGTACCCCGGTTGGAGCCCGTATAATTATACTCTGAATAACCCATTGAGGTTTATTGACCCGGATGGAAGAGAAGTCAAGAACAAGTATTATTCAGATGTTAAAAATTTTTTTGGACTAAAACAGAGCAGTAATTACTATATGGTAGAAAAAATATTTGATGGACTTAAGAGTACTGCTGAAGGGGAGAGATTATTTAACAAATTACATTCTTCTAAGATAGTGTTCAACGTTGGCTTTGGTAGTGTTCGTGATGAAATGGATGGGTATGTCTTGGGGCTGCATTTTGCAAATGTTCGTGGATCTGCGGATATTACTATTGATTATGAACAGATTAAGGAGCTTCTAGATTCGGGCAAGCTCTCCATAGAAGAGTGGGTTAATTTAGCAGAAGCTTTAATTCAAGTAGGTGCGCATGAGTTTAAGCATGGGGAACAGTTAATAGATAGGTCAAAAAAATCATAGAAGGAGAAAGAAGAGGAGGCTGAAGCTACTAGAAAAAAAGTTGGAGATCAAAGAAAGGAATACTTGGATGAGTATGATGTGCAAAATCAGTAGTTTTATTTTTTTACTTACATTGCTTAATCTATCCGGATGCAGCGACATTTCGGAACGAAATATGATTATTACCCATGTAATGTCCCTAGAAAGGAGGGCTCTTGGGGGGAACTCTGGGAATGAGAGAGATTACGAGATACAGCAAATCTACGGATTTGAATGGTTGAATTCGAGAATCTATCTCGTTGTAGCTAATAAAGCATTCCATTTTGACAAGTACATGATTTCGATTGATGATAATGGGGATATCAGAAATGTTTATAACCCATTTGAGGATTCATTTTTTGAAGCAAGTTTAAATAGGATCATGGATCATTCTAAATTTTTGTTGGATAAGAATATCGACGAATTGATAAAATTACATGGGGCATATTATAGTAATCTCGGTGATACTAGTATTGCTCTAATCAAAAAAGAAGATTGCCCAGATTCGTTGGATGTCTATTGGAAATCGCCCTATTTAAAAATACAATCTAATGAGGTGGTGTTTAGCTTCGATTTCATCGTTTCTTATTACAATAATAAATACAATATCTATCGTGATTCTATCATAATAAAACATAATGATGTTAAAATATATCAAACTAATAAAACAAATAATTTAATTATTGTAATGTAGTATTGGTGATGCAGTTAAAAATATGGGTTTCACCCTAATCGACGCATAAGATTATTACCCATTTGGCGAAACTTTAAGAACTTACACAACCGGCAGCGGACAGAACGATAAATACAATCCGTTAGCCAACGGACACAGAAAAAGAGCGCCTGCCCCGCTTAGTATTTTTTTCTACTTAGCGGGGTGACATTGAAACCGGATATGATTATTTTTGAGCCAGGTTTGGAGTTTATCCCGCCACGCGGGAACAGCCGCATAGGCAGATGGCTCTCTGTAGACCCGCTGACGGAAATGTACCCGGGTTGGTGCCCGTATAATTATTGCATGAATAATCCGCTGAAGTTTATTGACCCAGACGGAAAAGCACCCGGAGATCTTACTGCTAAAAAAAGAGCTTTTTACGGAGGTGTTGGTGCAAGCATAGTTAGAGTAGCGGAAAGTCATGGTATAAAAAAAGAGCAAGCTTTATATATGGTATCGCAGCGTCTTCAAGAGAATGGTTGAAGAGCCACAGTTCCAGGAAATAACTTATTTAATATAAAGGGCGCAAGTGCTTCTGGAACTATGAAGTTAATAACTAAAGAAGAAGATTCTAAGGGAAATAGTACAACAATAACAGCTAATTTTAGAGTCTATGAAAATCTTGAAGAAGCTGTTGGAGATTATTTAAATGTATTACAGACTAAATTCCCAGGCACCTATGATGCTTTAATAAAAGGTGGTTCAATCGAAGAGTTTACTACGGGTTTGCAGAGTGGCTCGCTCGGAAAATATGCAACGGATGCTGATTATCAAGAAAAACTACATGAATTATATAAGCAGGTGTCTGAAGAGTATCAAAAATTTGAAACAGAAAAAGAAAAGGAGGAAAAGAAGTAATGAAGTATCTTATTTTGCTCATACTGTTAAACACTTATGCGAATTATTGCCAGAGTAGAGAGTATTTTACTGATATGGATAATGACAAAGATGTTGATAGCGTTAAAATATATTCTGAAAATAATACTACTTTTATTAAGTGCAACAATTCCATCGTAGATCTTGGGGCGGTATCCTTGAACCCGGTAATTAGAACAGATTCATCTATAGTGGATTTTTTGTTAGTCGATTTTAATAATGATAGCACCAAAGAAATCGTACTATCCACCGATCATCCAATATTTGCAAATAAAACAATTCTCTACTTCTTAAGCTATAAGGATTCGGTACTTGAAAAGATGAATGTAGATTTTGGATCCAATAAAACCTATGACCATATAATAGTTTTAGATCGGATTGCGTTATTTGATGATTGTAATTCTAATTTTTATTGCAAGGTTGGGAATATAGGTTTTAATCACATAGATGGAAATACAGTTTTTTATGAAAAAATCATTCTTATTAAATGGGATCAGTATCTGAGTGGCTTAATACTGGCTGGTGAAAAATACTTTTTAAATATCGAAAATGAAGAATTGAAAGAGATCGTATTCTAAAATATTCATGTTGTAACAAAGTTATAATACATGCTGACGAATACAATTGACAAGTGTTGATAATATCTTTGAAATTTGATCTTCACTTAAATGGAATATTCAAGGCGGGCGACAGTATCGGTTTCATCCTTGAAACCTCGCGCACTTACGCTATAGGGTAAAGGAAAAAGATAAAAGTAAAAAGTAAAGGCATCGGAGATAAGGCTTTCACCCTAATCGAACCCCTAATCACCATCATGCTCGGCACACTAATAGCCGGGCTGCTGTTGGGGTTTTATTTTGGTTATTTCAAAATAACCGCTACAGAAAGCAAAACTATTTTTACTAAAATAGAAATGCTGGAATTAGAACGTGAGATTAAATCTTTACTAAAAGAATCATATAGTTTCGTTATTTCGGTTCAGCAGAAAAACATGATGATACATTAATAATTTCATCAGAAATTCTTATTATAAATGCTCCGCTAGGAGCAAAATGTATGTAGAAAAAACAAAAACCAAAACAACCCCCAACTCCAGCGGAGTTGCATATTCTTCTTATTGCAATTACATTTAAAATAAAAAAATTGGAGTTTCCAATGCCCAACACCTACACACAACTTCATATCCAATTAGTATTTGCGGTTCAACATCGCGACGGTCTTGTCCATCCTTCTTTTAAAGAAGAATTACAAAAATATTTAACCGGAATTTTTACAAATCAAAAAAATAAATTGCTTGCAATTAACTTAATGCCCGATCATGCTCATATATTTTTTGGTTTAAATCCTTCACTTGCTATCTCTGATATTGTCAGAGATGTAAAACATTATTCAACTGAATTTATCAATGGAAATAACTGGTTAAGAGGACATTTTAATTGGCAGGAGGGATACAGCGCTTTCTCATATTCACATTCGCATGTGGAAAGAGTAATAAAATATATTTTGAACCAGGAGATTCATCATAAGAAGAGAACTTTTCATGAAGAATATCTCGAGATGCTTAAGAAGTTCGAGGTAATTTATCAAGATAAATATTTATTTGAATTTTTTGACTGAAAATAATTTAAACATTCATTTCGAAGAAGCGACCTTTCAAAGATTGTAAAAATATTTTATGTTTTGTAAATCAAGAAACATAGAACTCCTGACGGAGTACTTTTATTTTCTTCTTTTCTTTTTTCTACAAACATGGAACTCCCAAAGGGAGTACTCAAAAGATTTTCAGTAGCTTCTAATTGCTCCGCTAGGAGCAAAATGTATTTAGAAAAACAAAAACCCACACAACCCCCAACTCCAGCGTAGTTGCATGTTCTTTTTTTAAATATCCCAAAACATTTGTCCCAATAAATCTAAATACATAATTTTGCTTAAACTATTTTTCAAATTAGATGTTGGATAAATACTTTTATACGCAGCGCCACGACCGACGCAACTACTATATCAAAGACCACCTCGGCAGCATACGCGTAGTCGTTGACCAGGGTGGAGAAATTGTAAGCGCGCAAGATTATTATCCATTTGGCGAAACTCTTAGAACCTACACAACCGGTAGCGGACAGAATGACAAATATAAGTTCACCGAAAAGGAGCGTGACATTGAAACTGGTTATGATTATTTTGGGGCAAGGTTCTATGATTCAAGAATCGGCAGATGGCTCTCTGTAGACCCGCTGGCGGAAATGTACCCGGGTTGGAGTCCGTATAATTACACAATGAATAATCCGCTTCGCTATATAGACCCTAACGGAATGTATAGTGCTGAAACTGCTGATGGATCAGATCCCGAAGAAGATGATCCGATAGGGAAAGATGAAGATGGTAAACCTTCAAATTCATGGGGCAAAGGAGTTCATTCTGAATTAAGAAAAAGAGCAGAAAATATTTATGTTACGAAGACAAAATTATTCTATTATAGCCAACTATCCTATGCTTTAAATGAAGGGCAGGGATTAAATGGAACTTTTTTTGTGGCTGGATATTATTCAGTTGATAAAAACTTTTTTACAAATCAGTGGAAATTAAAAATCCACGCTCATGCATTTACAAGCGTACAATATGCATATGGTAAATTTAATTTTTTGGGTAGTGCTTCGTTGCTTGTTAACGATGCAGTTGTTGAAAAGAAATCACTTGTCCCTGAAGGTAGTTGGACAATAAAGAATAATTTTCTTGAAGTGGGTAATGCGCAATTTTCTCTTCCTAAAGCAGGGAAAATTGCATTAAAGTTATGGGTAAGTTATGTCGGGCATGATTTTGCAGGAAATGTTCAACCGGAATATGATCTAAATAGGATAATTAAAATTTATGGTTATTAATTTAATAAAATATGTAGCATTTTTTTTGAATATGATAATATTTATCTCTTGTAATCATGAAGGAATATATGACCGAGGAAAAGCAAAAAAAATGATTGATGAAGCGTATTCAGAACTTAGACTAAAAGATGATTCTCTTACTTATAGTTCCGCACTGAATAAAATTGAGAAAGCGATTGGATATGATAGCAGTTATGCCGGTGCATTTATTTCGAAGGCTAATCTACTCTGCCGGCTGAATTTATGTGATAGTTCAGCAAGATTTTTGGACTATTACTATTATAAATTTATTAATGATACTTGGTATAATATAACAAGCGGAATTGTTATGCTTAAAATAGATAAAAATTCTGTCGCTCGAGAATACTTTATCAAAGCTATAAGAATAATAGGTGACCCTAAAAATTCTAATGAGTCAATTACTTTTATACAACTAAAATATTTTTTATACGGTAAAGAAGTTGCTTTTAAAGAATTAGATCGATTAAAAGCTAAAATGACAGATATGGATTATAATTTGACTAAGGATATGGTTGAAAATACTTCTCAATACGAGATGTTTGATTTCTAATGTATCAGCTTTCACCCTAATCGAAACCCTAACCACCATCACACTCGGCACATTAATAGCCGGGCTGCTGTTGGGGTTTTATTTTGGTTACTTCCAAATATCAAAAAAAACTTATTGCCGTTTCGCTTTAGCTCACGGATAATAAAATATAAAACAAATATCCGGCTTCAGCCGCATAAAATATTACTCCGGCAGGAGCAAAATAAATAGGAATTAGAAATAATAATTATTTTTGATTTAACCGGTTAGCTACAACTCCTGTTTTCGACACTGGGACACCCTGAGTGGCTTATAGATTAAATAATTTAGCTAAATATTTTTGTTCATCATTGAGCCATAATGTTTTTGAAATAGTTTTATCAGAATTAGGCACCTTAATTTTCACACAATATATTGTTTTAGCAATATCTATAGCTTTTTCGGGAGATAAAGAAGCTTTCTTTTCTTTAAGTTGTCTTTCTAATTCTTTATATATTTTATAAGCTACAAATGAAATAGTTATATGAGCTTCGATACGTTTTTGCAGTCTGTGAAAGATTGGCCGTATTTTCAAATCATGTTTTGAAATCCGAAAAGCTTCTTCTATTTTCCATAGATTGGCATAATTCTCCATTATTTCCTCTTTTGATAATTCTGTATTCGTTAAATAGCCTTTTAACCCGTCCCATTTTCCATCATCTTCAACTTTCTGTTCATCAAGGCTTATTTTTACATTTCCATCAAATATTAGATATTTATTGTAACCTCTGTTGTTAATGTTGGACTTAGTTAGTTTGCCACTTTTAATTTGTGCTTTGAGCCGTTTAAGTCCTCGTTCGCGGTTAAATTTATCTTTCTTTGCTCTTTTGGCTGAATAACTTACTATTAGTCTTAAATCATCTTTCTTTATGATTTTGCTTTCTTTGTCAGAGAATTCCAAAGCTAATATTTGTGTCTTTATTTCTTGTCGCTCGTTCTTTATCCTCGCTCCTAAAATAAATTCATATCTCTTCTTTTTTAGCTCTTGAATATTATCATTTGATAATAAACCGGAATCTGCAACTATAACTAATTTTTCAAGATTATATTTTTCTTTGAACCTATCGATAATCGGAAGCATTGTATGACCCTCGAACTTATTGCCCTCAAATATTTCATAGGCTAATGGGTAACCACCTAGACTTACAAGCAACCCCAGTATTATTTGTGGATTTTGATGCTTGCCATCTTTGGAAAATCCTCTTTTTCTTATTTCGTCTTCTTGATCTATTTCAAAATATAGCGTGGTTACATCATAAAAGACTATGCTTATATTTTCATTTAGTACTTTTAAGGTATGAGAATAACTGATTTGTTGTATTTGCTCTTTCTGAGAAGTATATAGTTTATCCAAATACCGATAAATGTTTTGAACTTTTAGTGTAATATCTTGATATTTTGCTAATAAGTCCGTCGTCTTTAATTTACTTACCGGATAAATAATTCTTGATAAAACTAGCTCTCGAAAAAGTTTTTCTTCTATTTTATTAAATCCAATTTCATCAAAGATTCTACCCAAAAGTAGTTCTGTTCCAGCAATTGTAATCTGTTCTATGTTGCCTATAAATTGTTCTGTGGTTTCAATATTATCAAAATCAAATTCTAATATTCCGAGATAATTATCTATCCACTCTTGCCCTTGTTCTGCTAATTTTTCTATTGCTAAAGGCTCTTTGCTACTTCCAATCGTTTTTAACACTTTATATTTGCCAGAACTTTTATCTATAATTTGAATGCTTATTAAACCACTTTTATTATTTTTTTTCCTGACAAACATTCGCTAATATACAAAATCGGGCTATGGGACACCCATTTCTTATACCATTTTTACTTAACTTATTGTTTTATATTAACTTAACTTTTTTCTAGGGTAATTATGTCGAAAACAGGAGCCTTTTCAACCAAATCTTTTTGCTGCTGTACAGAAATTCTTGATGAGCCAACCGCTGGTGAGGCGCTCTCCGGTCTGCCCGAGTAACGCAGTTTTTGACCGCTGTTTAAACATTCGATTAAACGTGGGGCAAGGAAATTCCACGCGCCCATATTTTTCGGTTCCTCCTGCACCCAAACAATCTTTTTTGCATTCGGGTATGAAGCTAAAATATCGGTTATCATATCAGTCTTAAAAGGATAATATTGCTCAATGCGGATGATAGCCGCATCAGTTTCAAGATTTGCCTGCTTGCGGCGCTTAATTAAATCGTAATATACTTTGCCGCTTGTAAAAATTAATTTTTCAATAGATTTTTTATTTTCGATTGTTTTGTCATCAAGTATTTCTACAAATTTTCCTTTGAGAAAATCTTCCCGCGGCGATGTAGCTTCTGGATGGCGAAGCAGGCTTTTAGGCGTCATAATAACAAGGGAACGGTTCTTCGCCTGTTTTATTTGTCTTCGTAAAAGATGAAAATATTGAGCCGGAGTAGTTGCGTTACAAACTTGAATGTTATCTTCAGCACACAGTATTAAAAATCTTTCGAGCCGTGCGCTTGAGTGTTCGGGACCCTGTCCTTCAAAACCGTGAGGCAGAAGAAGTACAATCGAATTGGGCACGCGCCATTTTTCATAAGACGAAACAATAAAATTATCTATTATCACCTGCGCGCCGTTTGCAAAATCTCCAAACTGCGCTTCCCATAAAACCAGCGCAAGCGGATCAGCAGTGCTGTAGCCATACTCAAATCCGAGTACCGCTGCTTCAGAAAGAAAACTATCAAGCGGCTCAATTAACGCCTGATCATCTTTGATAAAATTAGCGCCAATATATTCCTCCCCGGTATGAATGTCAGTCAACGCAATATGGCGCTGGCTAAATGTGCCTCGCACGCTATCCTGCCCGCTTAATCGAACCGGTGTGCCTTCAAAAAGAAGACTGCCAAACGCCAATAGTTCCGCAAAAGCCCAGTCAGCTTCAACTTCACCTTTAATAAATGTTTTTCTTTTTTCAAGAAACTTTTGAAGTTTCGGATGAACATTAAAATCTTTGGGTAAAGAAGTTATGCCTTTAACTATTTCGATCAGAGTATCTTCTCGTATAGAAGTATCCTCAATTGGCGTTATGTGAGTTATTTCCGCTTTGGGAACGGCTAAAGGGATGTCTGTATTAAACGAAACTTTTTTCTCTTTAATTATATCAAACGCCTTTGTTAGTTTGATTGAAATTTTCTCCGCCATCGAATCAATTTCTTGCTGCTTCATAACCCCTGCGGCAACAAGCTTAGCGGCATAAATTTCTCTTACGGAAGGATGAGTTTTAATTTTTTCATAAAGCAGCGGCTGTGTAAATCCCGGTTCGTCACCTTCATTATGACCATGCCGTCTGTATCCGAATAAATCAATTACAACATCTTTTTGAAATTCCTGCCGGTAAGCAAACGCAAGTTTAGTTACCCAGAGGGCTGCTTCAGGGTCGTCGCCATTGACATGAAAGATTGGCGCTTGGATCATCTTTGCAACGTCGGTTGCATATTCGGAAGAGCGCGCTTCTTCAGGGGTTGTTGTAAAACCAATCTGGTTATTGATGATTATATGCATCGAGCCGCCGGTGCTGTAGCCTTTTAGCTGAGATAGATTTAATGTTTCTGCTACAACACCCTGCCCGGCAAATGCAGCATCACCGTGAATAAGCAATGCAATTACTTTTTTACTTTTCTTATCATTCCCCCGTGTTTGTTTGGCTCTAACAATTCCCTCCACAACTGGATTAACCCATTCGAGGTGACTTGGATTAGACGCAAGAGAAACAGAAATACCCCTGCCGTTTTTTGTACTATAAGTTCCATTAGCGCCGAGATGATATTTAACATCTCCGGAACCCTGGATTGAATCGGGGTCGTTAATATCCTCAAACTCAGAAAAAATAGATTCGTACGATTTGCCGATAACATTCGCAAGCACGTTTAACCTGCCGCGGTGCGCCATCCCGAAAACAACTTCTTGAACTTCAGCCTCCGCCGCTTCATTAAGAAGAAGATCGAGAACAGGAATTAAAGTCTCCGATCCTTCAATCGAAAAACGTTTGTGCCCAACGAAACGATGATGAATAAAATGTTCGAAAGCTTCAGAGAGAATCAGTTTTTGAAGGACAGTTTTCTTCTGCTCGCTTCCAAAGAAAGGAGTATTTTTAACAGGTTCCATATGGTTTTGAAGCCATGCTTTTTCGCGCGGATTTTGAATGTGCATATACTCCACCCCTATTTTATCGCAATAGGTTTTTTGAAGCATGTCGAGTATTTCGCGAAGCGTAGCAGTTCTTATTCCTCCGTAACCACCTGCGATAAATTCACGGTCGTAATCCCAGATAGTTAATTTATACGTTGCCGGGTCAAGTTCGGGATGATAATTATTTTTCGTTCCAAGCGGATCAAGGTTTGCAATAAGATGCCCGCGCACTCTATACATATTTATCATCTGAAGTATTCGCGCCTGCTTTTCTGTCTCTTCCATATTCTCGCTGCGGTTAAATGCGCCCGGAGAATAATCCGATTTCCATTTCAGCGGAAGATTTACAACCCGGTATGATTTAAAAATATCTTCGTAAAAATCATCCTCACCAAGAAGAAGTTGATTGACTTCTTTTAAAAACAAACCCGATTCTGCTCCTTGAATTATGCGATGATCGTATGTGCTCGTTATGTTCATAATCTTGCTGATGCCGAGTGTGGAAATAGTTTCGAGCGCCATAGCTTGATATTCAACCGGATATTGAATTGCACCGGTTGCAACAATTGTTCCCTGTCCAATCATTAATCTCGGAACCGATGAAACCGTTCCGATAGTACCTGGATTTGTTAAGGTAATAGTTGTCCCCACAAATTCTGCAGGATATATTTCACCTTTTCGTGTTCGTTTAACAATATCATCAAATTTATCAACAAATTCTATGAAACTTAATTTTTCACAGTTTTTAATATTCGGAACGATTAACGAACGGGAGCCGTCCCTCTTTTCAATATCTATAGCCAATCCTAAATTGATGCCGCTTCTCTTTAAAAGATTTGGTTTCTCATCAATAATTGTATAAGCGTTATTCATAGAAGGTATTTTTTTTACCGATTGAATAATCGCCCAGCCAATTATATGTGTGAAAGAAATTTTTCCTTCACCTCTTTTTTGAAGTTCACGGTTCAGCAGTGTTCGGTTTTCCTCAAGAAGTTTTACCGGAATTGCGCGCTGGCTTGTAGCAACCGGAATAGTTAAACTGCTTTTCATATTTTCAAGTATCCGCTGTGCGCTTCCTGCAATAATGTGTACTTCATCCTTTTCTCCCGGCTGAGGATGATTTATTTTATCGACCACAGAAGCAGTTTGTACTTTAGGTGTTTCAACATTACTCTTTTCAACTTTTTGCTCAGAAGCGCTGCCGAAAAAATGTTTCCACTGATCAGGGACTTCCTCCGGATTGTCTTTATATTGTTTATAGAGATACTCTACAAACCAGGTGTTTGCACCAAATTTTTCGAGTTCTTCTTTTATTTGCTGATTACGTTCTTCCGGTTCCATCATTATTTTGTTTGAGTATTAATTTGTTTTAAATTTATTAAAGTGAGTTTACAATTCAATAGAGTTTCTGCAAAATAGCTTCTCTGTCATTTCGAAGGAGTCTTCTGCCAAAGGCATCCCTTTGGGAGACTGAGAAATCTCTTAAGAACATGAGATTTCTCCCTTCGGTCGAAATGACATTAACCTGAAAAATTTATTTTGCAGAAACTCTA
>Ga0210027_1001786_pt1 | contig 19386 bp, 16 predicted proteins | sample CryGeymeta201510_FD_183978 | JGI IMG/M metagenome (GOLD analysis project Ga0210027, IMG submission 183978) | Groundwater microbial communities from Crystal Geyser aquifers in Utah, USA - Crystal Geyser metaG 2015-10 (SPAdes) (version 2) | ecosystem: Environmental > Aquatic > Deep subsurface >...
GGCTCTCTGGGATTTGCCGTGATTCTGTACACGGATTTCACGGATTACACGGAATCTCACGGAAAACCCCAAAAAAATCCGTGCTTTTTCCGTGTCCGTCCGTGTAATCCGTGTTCAAAAGGTTTTGATCACGGAGATTCCCAATGAGCCAAAAAACTTCCGAAGTCACAATGACTTCGGAAGTTTTTTTACTTAGTCCACACAACCAAGTCGCCAGATGTGACCTGCGCGGGCAAGCAGTTCATCTGCTTCGGCGGGACCCCATGCTCCTCGTTTATAAGTAACAAGCGTCGGGTTGTTTTGATGCGCCCAGCCCTGTAAAACGGGATCAATCACCCGCCAGGAAGATTCAATTCCATCAGAGCGGGTAAAGAGTGAAGCGTCCCCCTTGATCGCTTCGAGTAGGAGGCGTTCATAGGCTTCGGGGAGAGAGGTTTCATTGAAGGAGGAGCGATAGTGGAAATCCATGTCCACCGAACGCATTTCCTGATCTGAATCTGGGACCTTGGCTTCGAAGCGCAGGTGTATCCCTTCATCAGGCTGGATGCACATAGAAAGGATGTTGGGCGTAAATTCGCTGGATTGGTTGAACATCATGTGCGGCGGGCTTTGAAATTCGATGATGATCTCGGATGTTTTACGGTTGAGCGCCTTGCCCGAACGCAGATAAAACGGCACACCACGCCAGCGCCAATTATCCACGTAAAGTTTGAGCGCGGAATATGTCGGCGTTTGCGAATCGGATGCGACACCCTCGGCGTTTTTGTAATCTTCATATTGAGCGCGGACGGTATCCTCAAGCGCAATCGGACGGATGCTTTGAAAGACTTTGACCTTTTCGTTGCGGATGGCGTCGGCGTTGAACATGCTCGGCGGCTCCATTGCCACCAATGCCAGCAATTGGAACAGGTGATTTTGGAACATGTCGCGGATCACGCCAGAGGTGTCGTAATATCCCGCGCGATGGCCGACATCCACGCTTTCAGCTACTGTGATTTGCACGTTGCTAATGTAGCGACGATTCCAGACTGGTTCGAAAATCGTATTGGCAAAGCGAAAGAAAAGAATATTCTGTGAAGTTTCCTTGCCGAGATAATGGTCAATACGATAGACCTGACTTTCATCGAAGGCGGAGTGAACCGCGCGGTTGAGTTCCTGCGCGGAGGCGAGGTCGCGCCCAAATGGTTTTTCGATGATGATGCGCCGCCAAGCCTCATTTGTTTCTTCGTGTGACATGCCAGCCGCGCCGAGATGTTTGGAAACCGAGCCATAGAATTCGGGGGCTGTCGCCAGGTAATAGAGTCGGTTGGAAGTACCCGCTTCGAGGTCCAGCAGGAACGAGTTCAGTTTGGGGAAGTCGCCTGCCTGGTCGAGATTCCCCTGAAAGTAATGAACGCGTTCAGCGAATTTATCCCAGATGGCAGAGTCGAATGAGTCCGCGCTGAATTGAGAAACTCCTTCGCGCAGATAGGCGCGGAAGGATTCGTCGCTATAAGGGCGGCGGGCAAAGCCGACGATGTTGGCACACTCCGAGAGCCGTCCCTTTTTGAAATTGTTGTACAGGGCTGGAACGAGTTTGCGCCAGGTCAGATCGCCTGACGCGCCGAAAATTACAATGCTTGTGGATTCGCATACATCGCTCATTTCCCCGCCTTTTTAATGGCGTGTCCGCCGAATTGATTTCGCATGGCGGCGAGTAATTTGTAGGCGTAACTTTCCTGCTGACGGCTGATAAAGCGCTGTTGAAGTGAAAGGGTGATGATTGGCGCTGGCACATCCAGGTCAACGGCTTCAAACACCGTCCAGCGACCTTCGCCGCTATCCGCCACCCAGCCCGCGATGTCGGTCAACTTCTGGTCAGCCTTCAAAGCGTTCGCGGTCAGATCGAGAAGCCAGGAACGCACGACACTGCCAACCTGCCAGATTTTTGCGACCTGATACAAATCCAAATTGAAATCCTTTTTGGCTTCCATGATGCCGAAACCCTCAGCATACGCCTGCATGAGACCGTATTCAATGCCGTTGTGGATCATCTTGACGAAATGCCCCGCGCCAACGGGACCGACTCGTCCCCAGCCTTGATCTGCCGCAGGAGCAAGCGTCTCGAAGATCGGGCTCATTGCCGAAACGACTTCTGCTTCGCCGCCGATCATCATGCTGTAGCCTTCGGTCAAACCCCAGACCCCGCCGCTTGTGCCGACATCCACATAATGGATGCCCTTCTCTTTGAGAGCGGCGGCGCGGCGAATATCATCCTTATAGAAAGTATTGCCGCCATCAAGGATGGTATCTCCTGACGAGAGTAGATTCCCAAGTTCATGGATAACTGCTTCAGTCGGCGCGCCAGAGGGAACCATTACCCAAACCGCACGCGGCGCTGGTAACGCCGCGACCACGTCAGCGAGCGAGGCGGCTGGAATCAACCCCACTTCTGCCGCGAGTTTTTGGATGTTGTCGGGCGTATGATCTGTGCCGATCACACGATGCCCGCCCTTGATCAACCTGCGCGCCATGTTGGCGCCCATTTTTCCAAGTCCTATCATTGCAATGTCCATTTAATAATCTCCTTGATATTTACTTTGACAAGTATCGCTTCTTATAAGAGATAGTTATCACATGAAATTAATTACTGCTGAATTCGGAGCCTATTTCCTCAGCCTGTAAGAAATCCATAGAGATGTCTATCCGTAAACAGACGATCAATAAAAATCCTTATGGAGATTTCAAAGTATGATTCGAGCGGTTATTTTCGATCTGGACGGCACGCTCCTTGAGACCGAGCAACTCAAAGCGGAGTCGTATGCGCGCGCAGCGATCCAATTAAAACCAAATGTGTTCAGTGAGTCGCAAGTCATATCCGCTTTTGAAGATTTCGTGGGCGGCTCGCGCGAAGAAGTTTCCAAAGGAATGATGAATCGTTTTGACTTGGAGAATGCCGCCCGCATTCGCATGGCTGAGTTTGGAGCAAGTGAACCCTGGCAGGTTTACACCCGTCTGCGCCTGCGTATCTTTGAAGAGATTGTCGCGGATGAAAACGTGCTGCGACAAGCCGCGTGGAAGCACAATGTAGATTTACTCCATCAGGTGCGCGCTGCAAATTGCAAAGTGGGACTGGCTACCATGTCTTATTGCCCCCAGGTCGAACGTTCGTTACATGCATTGGAACTGGAAAACGCGTTTGATTTCATCGCCACGCGCGAGGATGTGGAAAATCCCAAGCCTGATCCCGAAATTTATCTGCTGGTGGCAAAAGCGCTGGATGTTCCTGCGACGGAGTGCATGGTGGTGGAAGATTCTGTCGCGGGCGTTCGCGCAGCGCTGGCGGCTGGGTCGCTGGTTCTGGCAGTGGCAACTCCGCTGACGAAACGAAAACTGCATGAATCAGGATTACTGGATGATCATCATATTGTAGATAGCCCCGAAGATTTGCAGGAGACGCTGGCGCATTTGATGGCGCATCACAACCAGGAGCATTGATTAACGCCCCACTGATTTTTTTCAGCGGAACGTTTTTATCAAATTTGCGCCAATACATCCTCCACTGCATCCTCATTGGCGCGCGGTTCCAGGTTGCGCGGATCATCGGTCATGCCAGTCATTTCAGATTCAAAAGTATTTCCAACTTGATGGAGTGTTAGTTCCGAATGACAGGCGCGGCAGTATATGATATCGCCGTCTTTTGTGTTGCGCGGCACGGCAATCACAGGCCCGCAATGCGGACAGGTGATAATCGGGATTCCATCCGCGCTATGCCCAAGGATGTGCTGTAAATCCCCAGAGACTCCCAGTTTGTTCAACTGTTTCACCAATTCACCGTCGAATTGTGTGCCTGACTCTTTTTCGAGAATGGATAGGGCCGTTTCAGCGGCCATCCCTTTGCGATAAGGACGCGTGCTGGTCATGGCGTCGAAAGCGTCTACAACGCTGACGATGCGCGCAGTCAACGAGATTTGATCGCCGCGCAATCCATGCGGATACCCTTTTCCATCCATACGTTCGTGATGCTCATTTGCGGCGGAGGCGACCAATTCTGCCAGCGGATGCCCGCCGAGCAGCCTGCCGCCGATGGATGGGTGCGTTTTGATAATGGCGTATTCCGCGTCGGTCAGCGCTTCGGCTTTGTGTAAAATGTCATCGGGGATTCCGACCTTGCCGAGATCGTGCAGGTAGGCGGCGATGCTGATTTGAATGACTTCGTCTTTGGGAAGCCCAATCTTGGTCGCCAGTAATTTGGCATATTGGGACACGCGCCAGACGTGCCCGCCCGTGTAAGGATCACGCACTTCGATGATATCTGCCATGATCAGCAGGGATTTGAGCAGGGGTTTATCAATGTTCATGGTGCTTGGTTTCTCCAATTTGATTCGTAGCGCAAGATTTATCTTACGAGCGCATCTTGCGAGCGCCAAGTTTGCCGTCAAATTTACTCGCAACGTGAACGCCTGTCCTGAGCCTGCCGAAGGGTTGCGGTACAAACCATATATTGAGGAATTCTTTCATCAACTTTTTCTTACGATTTCCGAGATTCGAGTTTTCAAAAAAGGGTAAGAAATTTTCAGCCTTTTTCCTCTATTCGGGGAGGTAACATCTTCATGGAAAATTCAACTAACATGCCATCTTCCAAATCCTGGATTCAAATCCATGCGCAGAAATTGATTGCGTTTTTGTTTTGGATCCTGTTGATTGCTGGCTATCAATGGTATGCCAATCTGAATCACCTATCGCCTTTGCAGGTCGTTCAGCAGTTGCTGGATTTTATGACGAACGGATTTTGGGGCGTCATCATTTACATCGTATTGTACGCCATCCGCCCGTTGATCCTGTTCCCCGCGACGGTGTTGAGCGTGGCAAGCGGATTTGTTTTTGGACCCGTTCTCGGCGTGTTGTACACAATCATCGCCAGCAACATCTCTTCAACGATTGCTTACTTTGTTGGGCATTTCTTTGGTGAAGGCATGTTCAGGGACGATGGCTCAGATGGTTTGATTCAGCGTTATGCGCGGCGAATGCGTGAAAACAGTTTTGAGACGGTGATGATCATGCGATTCATTTTTCTCCCGTATGATGCGGTGAGTTATCTGGCAGGATTTTTACGGATCAAGTACCTGCCATTCATCCTTGCCACGGCGCTCGGCTCCATCCCTGGGACAATGGCGTTTATCGGCTTCGGCGCGTCCATCGAACGCTTTGACGACGCGCTGCCCAAACTCAACCCGCTGACGCTCGGATTTTCCGTGACAATTTTCATCGTCAGCCTTGCACTCTCGCGTATTTTCAAGAAACGCGAAGCAGTCTCGGACTCAAACGTCTCCTGACGTTTGACTTGCGAACATCTAAAACGAAAGTCGGGACGCGAAGCGTTCGACTCCACCAAAAAGGATTTATATGTCAGAACATTTTTCGACCATCGTAATTGGCGCAGGTTCGGGCGGGATGACGGTTGCCATTGGGCTGGCAAGGCTGGGGCGCAAGGTCGCGCTAATTGAGGGACACCACGTCGGCGGCGACTGCACCAACGTCGGATGCGTGCCGTCCAAGACTTTAATTCATCTGGCGAAGAATTTCAGACCAGGTATGAATCCTGATGAAATCTTGCAGGAAGTAATCCGCAAGCGAGACGCCTTGCGCGATAAAGAGACAGAAGAAGTCCAACATCTTGAAAACTTAACTTTTATTCACGGCATGGCGAAATTTACCGCGCCCAAAAAATTGAGCGTGACTCAGGATGGAACAACCCGCGAACTGACTGCCGACAATATCGTCATCGCCACGGGCGCGCGCCCGCGCATGATTGTTTCAACCATGGCATTTCACGGCTATTTGAATTGCGTGATTCGGTCAAGAGTGCGAATACACAAAATTTTGTGTCCGTTTCGGATATGTCCAGTGCGTATCAAATGACCAGCCAGCGGGATGCAGGAGGGCTTCAAACGATTTTGGCGCGGGAGCAAAAGATCACAGGCGCAATTAATATTCCACTGGCAGAACTTGAATCACGACTTGGAGATCTCGACAAATTGCAGTGGATCATCACCTACTGCACCTGACCCAACGAAGAATCAAGCGCCCGTGCGGCGTCCATTCTGATCGAGAATGGTTTTCAAAACGTAACCCCCATCCTTGGCGGCTTTGAGGCATGGATGAATGCTGGCTATCCCGTTGAACCATAATGTCATGAAAATAGGTGACAATCTTTGCAAGGTCAAGTTCTTTCCTGGTGGTCGGAATTTATATCCGTATACTTGGTATATGCCGCGCGGGAGATATCCTTCTAATTATGTAAGACTAAAGACTTGCGCATCACAGCTAATTTGTGAAAAGTCTGAACAATCCATCTTCTATCCGAGAAGCTAGGGGAGTGGGCTTCAAAAAGATCGAGTGAGCACTGCCCTGAGTTACTCACGATTTGCGAACTTGTCTGCCAGAACTCTTTTTGCTCTGCTTTTCGTCCCCATTTTAGATAAGTCTGTTGAATGTTTATTGACCTATGGGCAGAACACCACAAAATCCAAGGCCGAAAGCTTTAATTCTTTTTGATCAATAATTTCACTTGAGCCATGTACCTGATGTGCGATAAAACAATTGTATTGCTTCAACACACGAACAGGGATCACACGCTCCTGCTCTGAAAAATTTGCAAAAATGATCGCACGCTTACCCTGGTGTGAACGCACAAACCCCAGCACATGTTCATTCTCTGTGGAAATAATTTCCAAATTGCCGCCCGAGAAGGCATCACTTCCTTTCCGTAATGCGATCAATTTTTGCAAGCCTTGATACACGCGTCCTTCAATGGTGTTGACATCGCTTCGTTTTGCGTACTTCTCCCAATCCGCCCGTGGACGATGTACCCAGCGGCTGTCTCTTTCATGTGCAGGATCATCACGGTAGGTGTAGTCGTTGAGTGTGCCAATTTCGTCGCCAAGATAAATGAGGGGGATCCCGCCAATAGTTAGAATCACGCCATGAATTAATAAAATGCGGCGGATGGCAAGTTCAACTTCCTCTGCACCTTCCTCGTGAAGAGATTTTTCCAAGCCTGCCAGCGATGCGCATGTGCCGCTGATTCGGCAATCGCCACTGACCGGGTTTTCCTGAAAAGGCAGGCCGCGCGCAAAACTGCCGTTGAACCGTCCGCGATAGAACTCATTGAGGAAGCGGCGGTGGTCATTGCCGTTCACGCTGAGCAAGGCGGCGTCTTCATCGGAAAAAGTCCAGCCAATATCGTCGTGGACACGAACATAATTAACCCATGCAGTCTCAGGATGAATTTTAGAGCGAGTGGCAAGCGAATGGGAAAGTAAACGTGTTTTGCGAGTGGCAAGCGAATTCCACAACAACGCCATGAGCAAGGGATTATATGAAAGCTGGCATTCGTCTGGTGAAATATATTTCACCAGATCATCGGGGTGCACGATGGCTTCTGATTTGAACAGCAGTGAAGGGGATGCAATTCGAGTAACAGCATTGAAGGCTTTTATCACTGTATGAGCCTGCGGAAGATTCTCACAGCTTGTGCCAAGCTGCTTCCATATAAATGCAACCGCGTCGAGGCGCAATACTTCCACGCCCTGATTGGCAAGGAAGAGCATTTCCTCGACCATGCGATTGAAGACAGCGGGGTTGGAATAGTTCAAGTCCCATTGATAGGAATGGAAGGTCGTCCATGCCCAGCCGCCACCCCTTTCCCCAGCCCTTCCCTCAATTCTTGAAATGGGGGGAGGAAATAATTCAGAGAAAAAAGTAAATGCGCCTGCATGTTCTTCGGGAAATATTTCCCTGAGATTCTGCTCGTAGCGGTCAGGCATCTCTCGGTCAGGAAAGATGCGGTAGAAGTCCGCATATTCTTCATCGCCCGCCTTGGCATGTTCCGCCCAGGTGTGTTCATTCGATGTATGATTGAAGACCAAATCCACGACCAGGCTGATGTTTGCATTTCGCAATTCGCGCGCAAGCGCCGCAAACTGCTCCATTGTGCCAAGCGGCGGATGCACTTCGCGATAACTACTGACGGCATAACCGCCATCGTTTTCATCGTTTGGCATTTTGAACAACGGCATGAGATGAAGATAGGTGAGACCGAGTTCCTTGAAATATGGGATTTTCGATTTCACACCCTCGAGATCGTTCGCAAAAAGGTCAACATAGCAGACCCCGCCGAGCATTTGATTCGATTGAAACCAGAGCGGATTCTTTTCGCGCGATTCATCGAGTTCGCGCAGATCGAGCGGACGGTTAAACCACGAGCGCGCGATGCTGATGAGTAAACCTTCGAGATGATAGAAAAAGTCGTAACGGTCGTTGTAAACTTCAAAATATAAATCAAAAAGTGCGGGAAAGTTTTTTTGCAGGCGCGTGGTAAATTGGCTCCAACCCCGCGGGTCTTTGGAAATATTTTTCTTGAGTGTTTGTTCCACACGTGGCAAAAGGCGTTGCAACGATTTGCGCGCTTCGCGTTCGATTAAATGCTCTGGAATCATGATTGTTGAAAAGCCTGCTCCGCCAGTGCAATGGCTCCCAACATACCCGAGCGATTTCCAAGCCCTGGCGAGACAATATAGGATTCGATATTTTTGAGGATGACTGGCGATTGGATGTAGCCGTTAATCAGTTCTTTCGTTCGTTGCCGGACCTTTGGCAGGAGATACGGCAACGAGCCTACGCCGCCGCCGACAATAATCCGCTGCGGTGAGAGCATGAATGAGTAACTTGCCAGTGCCTGCGCAATGTAATCTGCTTCGAGTTCCCAGGCGATGTGATCTTTTGAAAGCATTCCGCCGCGCACCCCCCAGCGTTTCTCAATGGCAACACCGGAGGCGAGTCCTTCAAAACAATCACCATGAAACGGACAAACGCCTTCGAATGGGTCATTTTCAAAATCATGCTTCACAGCAATGTGTCCCATTTCAGGATGGATCAAACCATGCAGGAGCTTTCCCTCCACGTATGCGCCGCCGCCAATGCCCGTGCCCACTGTCAAATAGATGAAGGTCTGCAATCCCTGCGCCTTGCCCCAGCGCCATTCACCCAATGCCGCGCCGTTGACGTCGGTATCAAAGTTGATGGGGATATCAAATGCGGAGCGTAACATGCCAACAACGTTTGCGCCTGTCCAATGGGGCTTGGGCGTCGGGAGGATATGCCCATAGGTGGGTGAAGCAGGATTCGGGTCGAGCGGACCGAAGCACGCAAATCCAATGGATACGATTTTGCCGAGGTCGTCTTCCTGCTGTTTAAAAAAATCAACAGCCTGAAACATCGTCTCCTGCGGGGTTGTGGTTGGGAAACGTGCTTCTGCGTGGATGCTATCAAGTCCCGTTCCAACGGCGCAAACAAATTTCGTGCCGCCACCTTCGATGCCGCCATAAAGGCAGTTGTCATTGTTTTTCATTTCAGTGTTTGCAGCCATAGATAGGAATAGGGTTGCATGGCTAGTTTTTCAGTGAGAGAGAGTGTGTGACCAGCGAACAGATCCAAATATGTTTTTTGATATTCTGACGGGAGATTTATAGTTTCAATGGACGAACTCAGATTGTTGAGGATCAGCATGATGTCGTTTTTGTATTGGCGGATATAAACCGCGACCGCAAGATTGCCGGTTTCGATCCATTCCATGCTGCTGCTTCCAAACGCGGCATGTTTTTTACGAACGGCGATCATCCTTTTAATGGACTGAAACAAGGAATCGGGATTGTTGATCTGGCTGGCTACGTTGACATATTCATGGCCCAGTTCGCCTTTGACGAATTCTGAAAAGGGTTGGCCAATGGAGAAACCTGCATTCGGCGGGGCATCCCACTGCATGGGAGTGCGGACACCGTTGCGGTCAGGCAGGTCAATATTGTCGCCCATGCCGATCTCATCGCCATAGTATATGATCGGCGAACCGGGCAGGGTGAACAACAGCGAATTTGCAAGTTCGATCTTGCGGCGGTCATTATCCAACAGGGGCGCAAGGCGGCGGCGAATGCCGAGATTAATCTTCATGCGCGCTTCGGGAGCGTATTGTTCCCACATCCATTGGCGCTCTGCCGGTGTGACCATTTCCAGCGTGAGTTCATCATGGTTGCGCAGGAAGATGCACCACTGGCAGTTCTCCGGGATGGGGGGCGTGCGGCGCATGATCTCTGCCATATCTTCGTAGCGTCCTTTTTTGAGAGACATGTAAATGCGCGGCATGATCGGGAAATGAAAACCCATGTGAAATTCATCGCCATCGCCAAAATATGGGCGCACATCCTCCGGCCATTGGTTGGCCTCGCACAGCAAAATGCGTCCGGGGTAATGCTCATGTATGAAGGCGCGCAGTTTTTTGAGATAGGTATGTGTTTCGGAAAGGTTTTCGCAGTTAGTGCCTTCGCGCTCAAACAGGTAGGGAACTGCGTCTGCTCGAAAGCCGTCAATTCCCAGGTCCAGCCAGAAGCGGGCCACATCGAGCATTTCATCCTGCACTTTGGGGTTATCAAAATTCAGGTCGGGTTGGCTGGCATAAAAGCGATGCCAGTAATATTGACCGGTTTTTTCATCCCATGTCCAGTTCGAGGGTTCGGTATCTACAAAAATGATGCGCGCATCTTTATATTTCCGGTCTGTGTCGCTCCAGACGTAATAATCGCGATAGGGTGAGTTGCGGTCGGAGCGTGAGGCCTGGAACCAGGGATGTTCGTCAGATGTATGATTCAACACAAGGTCCATGACGATGTGAATATCCCGTTCATGTGCGGCAGAGATCAATTCCTTGAGGTCATCCAGTTTGCCGAATTCTTCGGATACGTTGCAGTAATCTGCAATATCATATCCATCGTCGCGCAGGGGCGATGGATAGATGGGCATGATCCAAATGCAATCCACGCCAAGGATTTGCAAGTAATCAAGCTTTGACGTTACGCCGCGCAGGTCACCGTGACCGTCGCCATTGCTATCCTTGAAGGCGCGCACGGAGATTTGATAAAAAACAGCATCCTTGTACCAGAGTTCTTTGTTCATATTTATATCGTCACCGCATTTTGTTTAATAATTTTGCTGAACCAATGCGCGCTTTGTTTGGGGATACGCTCCAGAGTTTCGTAATTCACACGCACCAAACCAAAGCGCGGGCCATAGCCGCGTTCCCATTCGAAATTATCGAAGATGCTCCAGACAAAATATCCCTGCACATTCACGCCATCCTGGATCGCCTCGTGCAGGCTTTGGATGTGTGATTTTATGTAATGGATGCGTCCCCAATCTGCGACAAATTCGTTTTCATCCGGAACATCAGGCATGGCGCATCCATTTTCGGTGACATACATTTTCGGGTTGCCATAATTTTCCTTGATGTACATCAATTCATTTTTTAGCCCTGCAGGGTGGATGCCCCACTTCATGTCAGTCTGTCCCCAGCCCGCGGAACTGAACGGCGTGATGCGCGCTTTATTCAAGCCAGCGAACACGTCATACGAGACGATATCCGTGTTGTAATAATTCAACCCAAAATAATCCATTGGCTGGTGGATGAGTTCAACGTCTCCTGCTTTAACCTTGGGCTGGTGCGGCCCAATGAAATCAAACAACCTTTGAGGATATTCTCCCTTAAAGACCGGGTCGAGGAACAGTGCATGGGTTTCATCATGCACGCGCTGGGTCGCATCTATATCCGCCTGGCTGTCGCTGGCAGGCGTGAGTCCGTTGAGATTCAGAATAAGACCAATCTCTCCCTTATATCCACCTTCGCGAAATAATTGAACGGTTTTGCCGTGCGCAAGCAATAAATGATGCGCAGCCTGATACGCCTGGGAATAGTCACAAATGCCGGGCGCATGGACTCCCGTGGCATAGCCGAGAAATGCGGCCACCCAGGGCTCGTTGTGAGTAGACCAAATTCGGACACGATCCCCTAAACGGTCAAAGACGAAGCGGGCATATTCGACAAAGCGGTCTGCGGTATCGCGCTCCGGCCATCCGCCTTTGTCCTGCAGGTTCTGCGGCAAGTCCCAATGATGCAAAGTTGTTTTGGGTTGAATGCCCGCCTTGAGCAGTTCATCTACGAGGCGGTCGTAGAAATCGAGTCCCTTTTTATTGGCCTTACCTTCTCCCGTGGGAACCACACGCGGCCATGAAACGGTAAAGCTATAAAAAGGAAATCCCAAATCCTTCATGAGAGCCACGTCGTTTGGCATAAGGTGGTAATGGTCGCAGGCCCGATCCCCATTCTCGCCGGTTTGGATATGATAAGGCGTATGAGCGAAGCGGTCCCAGATGCTTTCGCCGCGGCCATCTTCATTCCACGCGCCTTCAATTTGATATGCCGAGGCTGCCACCCCCCAGACAAAATTCTTCGGAAAATGTAACGTTGTCATAAATGAAAAAATGGACTGGGTTGCCCAGTCCATTTATCTCCTTAGCCTTTGACTGAGCCCGCAAGCAACCCGCGTACGAAGAAGCGTTGCAGGGCAAAGAATACCGCGAGCGGTAACAACATGCTCACAAAAGCGCCGGACGTCAACAGATGCCAGTCCTGTCCCTTTTCACCGACGATGGAGGCCAGCGCATACGTAACCACGCGGTTTTTATCTCCCAAAAAGACCAGGGCAATCAGGTAATCATTCCAAACCCACAGGAACTGGAAAATGGCAAAGGATGCCAACGCCGGCACGGAAAGCGGCAGAATCAGTTTTGTGAAAATCGTAAAATTGGAAGCCCCGTCCATGTAGGCGGCTTCAAGCAGGTCACGCGGCAGGGTGCTCATATAGTTGAAGAGTAAATATGTGGCAAGCGGCAAGCCGAAGCCGGTATGAGCCAGCCAGATTCCCAGGAAAGTCCCGTTCAAATTTAATTTGGTGTAGTCCTGTAAAATTGGCACCAACGAAATTTGCAAAGGCACAACCAGAATCGCGACAACCATTGTGAAGATCAATCCGCGCCCGGGGAAACTCAGCCAGGAAAACCCGAATGCGGCAAATGCGGCGATCAGAATGGGGATGATGGTAGCTGGGACCGCAACTGCAATCGAATTGAGAAACGCACTTCCCAGGCTGTTTCCCTTGCGTATGATCTCATTCCCACCAGCATCTGTGAAGCGAATCTCTTTTCCAGTTAATACATCTATGTAGTTATCAAGGGTCAACGGCTTGGAAAAAAAGCCCACCCAATGCTCCTCGGTCACAATGATGGTGCGCGTGCGTTTATTGCCGTACCAGGTCAACATGCGGCCATCCGGCAAAGTAACGCTCTGTCGCAATTCCTCGAATGTGGCGGTAATACCTTCGATTTGCATCGGCTCATCAATATTTACCGACGCGTCCAGTATGATTTCCTGTGTTTGTATATTTTCCTTGTGCGGCAGTACCGTCCACCATCCTGATGAGAATATATCCTGGCTGTTACGCAGGGATGTGATGAACACACCCAGAGTTGGCAATATCCAAATGAAACAGATCAGAATGAGGGTTCCGTTTACACCGAGACTTGAACGTAATTTTTGATTTTTATAACTGGCAGCCATTAGAACGCCCTCCGTTCCTTATTAAATTCGCGCAGGTTGTTAACAATGACCGGGATCACCGCGATCAACAACACAATCGCAATCGCGGATGCGCGCCCTGTATTTCCATAGGTGAAACGCTGCAGGTAAAACTCATTGGCTATTACATTGGTCCCATTATTGCCACCGGTCATAACGCGAACGATATCAAATAATTTCAGGCTGAAAATAACAATGGTGGTTATGACTGTGATCAATGTGCCTTTGATGTAGGGTATTGTAATTCTGAAAAACGCTTGAACTTCGGTGGCGCCGTCAATACGGGCGGCTTCCAGCAATTCCAGCGGGATGCCCTTGATTGCAGAGGAAGTGACCACCATTGCATAACCTGTTTGCAGCCAAACCATAATCACAATCAAAAAGAGGTTGTTCCAAGGCGGCAGGCTCAACCAGGGTTGCGATTGTCCGCCAAGCGCCAGCACAACAGCGTTTAGCAATCCAATCTCTTCAATGCCGACCCCCTCGCCCTTATATGTGTAAACAAACTTCCAGATGACCCCAGCGCCAACGAACGAAATCGCCATGGGTGTGAAAATAATCGCTTTGTATATGGATTCAAAACGGGTACGGTCGGAAAGAACCGCAATCAGCAGGCCAAGTCCCACGCTGAAAGATGTGCCAACGATCATCCACAACAGGTTGTTGCGGAATGTTTCAAGCATGATGCGGTCGGTAAATGCAAAAATATAATTATCGAAGCCGATCCACTTTACGCCGATCTCATCCTTGAAACTTAAGACCAGGGTTCGTAAAACCGGGATGGCCAAATACCATCCCATGATGACCACTGCGGGCCCGATGTATACAAAGGGTTGTAAACGCCGCGTCCATGGATCTGGGAGTTGTTCCACAAACCAATTGGATACGACATAAAGGATTGCCACTCCGGCGACCCCCCAAATAATGGCAACCAGAACGATCACGATCTGTGGGGCGCTGCTATCGCGCAGGAAAATAAAAACCTGCCATAACACAAGGAAGGTGATTACCGGAACAAAAAATGAGATGAGTATCCGCCCTAGGGCCACAACCAGTCCGGCCAAAATACCCGCATTACCTGAACTCTTATCTTGTGATTTTTGCATGGTCACACCTCCAGGGGATCAAATCGAGTCCTATCGAGGTTCAAAGGAGCAGGAAAACAGAGTCTTCCTGCTCCTTTTATCTTACACTTCCTGTCACAATTTCATTGAATACTATTTCGGCCAGGAAGCATCAATTTGCTGAAGAGCGGTGTCTTCATCAACCGAATCGCTGACATAGTCGGTCATGTATTTCCAGAATGTACCAGCGCCAACGGCACCGGGCATCAGGTCAGAGGCATCGAAGCGGAAGGAAGTCGCGTTCAGGATGATCTCGGCAACGCCGCGAGTCACGGGGTCTTGATACCAGTCGAGGCTGGAGTCATTGTGCGGTGAAATGGCGCCACCGGCTTCGACCCAACCTCTGACAGAGTCGCCAGTGGAGAAGTATTGGATGACAGCGCGGACCTCGGGACGGTCATTGAACATGGCGTAAATATCGCCAGCGCCCAGGACGGGCTTGCCGTAGGCGGGATCAATCGGAGGCAGATAGAAGAAGTCATAGTCCACGCCAGCTACTTTGCCTTCGGGGAAGAAGGAAGTAATGAAGTTTCCCTGGCGGTGCAGCCAGCATTGCGGAGGCGCATTGAACATTGGGGCAGGGGCGTCACCAAAGAAGGTTGTTGGGATGGAGGCGCGTCCGCCGTACACATAGGCATCGTTGAACCAGATGGCAGTGATGTAGCTAAGCGCCTTCTTAACTTCGGGTGAATTGAATTTCAGTTCGCCCTTGACCCACTTGTCATAGTTTTCAAGCGAAGTGGTGCGCAGCATGACGTCTTCGATCCAGTCGGTCATCGCCCAGCCAGTGGCGGCGCCAGACTCGATGCCGATACACCAGGGAGTATCACCGTCAGCGGCGATCTGTTCGGTCAAAGCCATCAAATCGTCCCAGGTTTCGGGAACGGCGTAACCGGCGGCGTCGAACTCAGCCTTCGGGTAGAAGACGATCGATTTGCCGTTGGCACGCGCCCAGATACCGGCAGTGATGGGGCCATCCGGACCTTCCATGGCGCCCATATCGAGCCAGGATTGGATGTAGTTTTCCTTCAGCCAGTCAGGGTTGATGACAGTGTTCAAGTCAATTGCCTGACCTTTCTTAACAGCGGTAGCTAAAAGGCCGGGTTGTGGGAAATCCACAATATCGGGCGCATCGCCGCCGTCAAGACGGATGGTAATGGAAGCTTCAAATTCCTTTGAGCCTTCATATTGAATATCAATGCCAGTAGCTTCTTCAAATGCCTTAACGGAATCATCGAACTTGACAGCATCTGCATCAGTGAAAGGACCAGCCATGGTTACAGCTGTGCCACTATACATGCCGGCATAGGCGTCAGCGAGTTCCTGACCTTGTGGAAGGGCTGCCGCCACAGCAGGGGCTTCAGTAGCAGCGGGTGCTTCAGTAGCAACAGCAGGAACTTCAGTGGCAACAGCAGGAGCTTTGGTCGGAGTGCCGCCGCCGCAGGCAGCTAAGAGCATGGAAGTTACGAGCATTAAAGCAAACATTTGCCATAGTACTTTTTTCATTTCTTCTCTCCTTGGAAAAGATTTAAACGACATTATATACAGGATGGAAAATTGGGGGATTGGGGGATTGGTTAATTTTGTCGCGCACCTCCTCAACATAAATGCAACTTGGATAAAGATGGGACGAATTGAAAGATGCTTTTATGAAAGCACTTTCATGTCTAGTATAGCATATCTCCTGCGAAAGTCAATAAAATTATTAATATTAATTTTTCGGGAGGCGGGACGCAAAGGGTATAAGGGGAGACGTTGTTTATGTGGTCATGCGTTCGACTAATTTCAATGGAAGTTTGATATGTTGAAGCGGACGACTTGATTCATCAATGCGCGAAAGCAGAATTTCTGCCGCCAACCTGCCCGACTCATCCAGGTGCTGGCAGATGGTTGTCAGGTCCACATGTTCTGCCACATCAATATCGTCAAAGCCGACAATGGCAAGATCATTTGGGATCTTTATGTTCAATTGGCGCGCCACTTTCATTACGCTCAATGCTTGAATATCTGATGCTGCAAATATTGCTGTGGGGGGCTTGGGCAAACTCAGCAATTCTTGAACTGCCTGTCGAGACTCTTTTTGTGTATAAGGGACAGATCGGATATATGTTTTTGGTAACGATAGCCCGGCTTCTTGCAGTGTCTGTGAAAATCCTATTAAACGTGATTTAACAGGGTGGATTGCAAATCTTTCAGGAGGCTCAATATCGCCTAGAAATGCAAAAGTTTTATGTCCTTTGTTAATGAGGTGTTCAGCAGCCAGCCGCCCACCGTGCTGATCATCGATCAGGATGCTGTTCAACTGTGCGTGTGAATACTCGATCAGGACAGTTTCCATGTAATTGTTGGATAAACGTAGTGCATCCTGATCGCTAAGGGAAAGGGACATGATGATCAGCCCGTCAATGTTTCTCATCAATGGAATGGATGAAATATATCCCTGCAGGTGGTCCATCGAATCAACCGGGTAGATCACCAATTCATAATTTGCTTTTGACAAAGCTGAAGCCACTCCTCTGAGACGTTGCACAAAGGAAGGAGCCGTAAAAAACGGAGTCAACACACCGATGCGGTCTGTGTTTTGCAGAGCGCGGGCGCGCGCTTCTGCCCGTGGGACGAAGCCGAGTTTATCAATGGCATTCATCACACGCTTGTGCGTTTCCGAATTTACCTTATCGGGAGCATTCAACACACGCGAGATCGTTGAAATACTCACGCCAGATAATTTTGCTACATCATAGATGGTGGGATTCTTTTTTGGGGGCATATCAATCTCGTGAAAGCAAAAATGAAAGCACTTTCAGTTTAGCATATTGAGTCATAAAGCGTCAATGTTGTGATGTCGAACAGGAACCCTGCCAGGTGTTTACCGACAGGGGTTTCATTCCGCCAGTATGGTTTCGATGTTATACGCCCAAATCTGGATGGCATTGCCATTAAAGCTGGAGTGAAATGTATGCTGCACTGCCCGAGGTGATAACGTCACCAGTAGTGATATCGATCTTCAGAGGTGTACGGATGGTTTCATACCTAGCATTCAAGGCAGCTCGAAATCCGCCATATTCATCGTCATCACGGATGGGATCGATTCCATCCAATGTTAAAGTGATATCGTCATCCAGTGAAATCGCGCAAATTTCAGACAAGGCGTCTCGAAGCGTCTTTTCGGATAACGGGAATCCCTGCACAGTAGCATCCATTCCATTCTTGTCCGACTTTCGATGCCAACCAAGGATGCTATTACTTGAGTTTAGAGTGGCAAAGTAGCGCACAAGAGTCGTGCGATTGTTTATGAGAGATTTCAACATGGTACACTTGACTTGTTGCCCCAAAATATGGAACCCGCTAAGTAATCACAAGCGACAACAGTCATTTTGCGTTCAATCACCCCAAAATCTGCTTATTTTCAATGGGAACATGCTATGAAACCCGCTTCTGCCACCGCCCAAGCAAATCCGAATATTGCTTTGGCGATGTAATCTCAAGGGAACACAATATTTGGGGTCGGCAAGCCCTGACTGTCTTGGTGCTGCATAAGCCAACCGCATCTGGAGCAATTTTGACGTGAAAAACGCTCTTAATGCAGTAGTAAGACAGTCAGGGGTCGGCAAGGCTGGTTATACCCATGTATGGGGGCTCCCAAGCTTCAATTTATGGGCTCATTGGGAATTGGCGTGGTACCCCCCATATATGGGGGTATTTCTCGCCAAAATGCGCTTTTTGCGCCTAAATGTGGAAAAATCACGGCGATTCCCAGAGAGCCAATTTATGTAAACAATTACTCTTCCTGCTACCAGGGAGTGTAATTGTTTAGAAAACGGTTTCATCATGAATCCATATGGGCAGGGATGTACACAATCGGACATATTTTTCGTGGTCATTGTTGTTATTTACAAACAGAGATGCATTGTTGGCATCTCTGTTTTTTTGCCCAAACATATTGATTTTCACGTTGTTAGCTGTAAGATTTGACTTGTGTGGCAGAACAAATCATCTGATTGGCAGCATTCCAGGCGTCTTGTTTACTATTAATCCCAGTTGCTGTTAAGGGCTTCGAACTGAAGATACTTCTTTTGTCATCGTTTGCTCCATTATTCCCTTTGTTTTCCGATTTTTAATTCACATACTGGTTTATCTTCTTATGGTTTCCAGAGATTCGAGTTTTCAAAAAAGGGTAAGAATTTTTCAGCCTTTTTCCTCTATTCGGGGAGGAAACAACTTCATGGAGAATTCAACTTACATGCCATCTTCCAAATCCTGGTTTCAGCAACATGCGCAAAAATTGATTGCGCTTTTGTTTTGGATATTGTTGATTGTTGGCTATCAATGGTATGCCAGCGGTAATCATCTCTCGCCATTGCAGGTCGTTCAGCAGTTGCTGGATTTCATGACCAATGGCTTTTGGGGCGTAATTATTTACACCATTTTATACGCCATTCGTCCTTTGATTTTATTTCCATCCACAGTCCTTACTCTGGCAGGTGGATTTGTATTTGGACCCGTTCTCGGCGTGCTATATACCATCATTGCGAGCAATATCTCTTCAACCATCGCATATTTTGTTGGACATTTCTTCGGCGAAGGCATGTTGAAGGATGACGGCTCGGATGGTTTGATCCAGCGTTATGCGCGGCGAATGAGGGATAACAGTTTCGAGACCGTGATGATCATGCGCTTCATCTTCTTACCGTATGACGCAGTCAGTTATCTGGCAGGATTTCTGCGGATCAAGTATTGGCCATTCATTCTGGCGACTGCGCT
>Ga0210027_1001834_pt1 | contig 19084 bp, 17 predicted proteins | sample CryGeymeta201510_FD_183978 | JGI IMG/M metagenome (GOLD analysis project Ga0210027, IMG submission 183978) | Groundwater microbial communities from Crystal Geyser aquifers in Utah, USA - Crystal Geyser metaG 2015-10 (SPAdes) (version 2) | ecosystem: Environmental > Aquatic > Deep subsurface >...
GCTATTCAATCAAAACTTCCCAATGCAAAAACGAGCATATTTGCCGTAATGAGTGGCTTGGCAGCCAAAGAGCAAGCGCTTAATTTATCTCAAGGTTTTCCTAATTTTAAAACCTCAGAGACCTTAATTCGTTTAGTAAGTGAAGCCATGAAAAAAGGCTTAAATCAATATGCGCCCATGCCTGGCATCATGAGCTTGCGCGAAGCCATCGCACAAAAAATTGACAATACCTATCGAATTTGCTACAGTCCCGATACCGAAATAACCGTTACTGCAGGTGCAACGCAGGCTATTTTTACCATTATCGCTGCCTTTATAAACAAAGGAGATGAGGTAATTATTTTTACGCCTGCTTATGATTGTTATGAGCCGAGTGTTGAATTATTTGGAGGCATTGTTCATTCTGTTGCCCTAAAAGCCCCTGATTATAAGACCGATTGGCAGCAAGTTAAGTCTTTGGTTTCTTCAAAAACAAAAATGATTTTAATCAATACCCCACATAATCCCACTGGAAGTATTTTGCAAGCCGAAGATTTAATTGAATTACAAACTATTGTAAGAGGTACTAATATTATCATTTTGAGTGATGAGGTTTACGAGCATATTATTTTTGATGGTGAGGTGCATCAAAGTGTGATGCTTTATCCCGAATTGGTTCAGCGGTCGTTTGTTGTGGCGAGTTTTGGCAAGACCTTTCACCATACGGGTTGGAAAACGGGTTATGTGCTTGCGCCAAATTTTTTGATGAATGAGTTTAGAAAAGCACATCAATTTAATGTATTTTGTGTCAATCATCCCGTGCAAGTAGGCTTGGCCGAATTTTTAAAAAATCCCGATAATTATCTCGGTTTGCCCGATTTTTATCAGCAAAAGCGCGACTATTTTTTAAATTTAATTAAGGGTTCTCGCTTTGAATTTGCGCCAGCCAAGGGCACTTATTTTCAGTTATTGAGTTATCAAAATATAAGCGAAGAATACGATTATGATTATGCTATTCGCTTGACAAAAGAACATAAAATAGCTTCCATACCCATTTCGGTATTTTATAAAGATCAATACGATGCTAAAATGTTGCGTTTTTGTTTTGCAAAAACCGAAGAAACTTTAGAGCAAGCTGCCGAAATTTTGAATAGAATTTAGCAATTTTTTAAATTGGCTATGGTTTGTGTGGGGTTTAAGCTTTTAAAAACAAAACTTCCTGCAACTAAAACATCTGCGCCAGCCGCCAAAAGTTTAGGGGCATTTTGATTGTTGACACCCCCATCAATTTCAATGAGTGCTTTAGAGCCTGATTTTAAGATTAAATCTTTGAGTTGGATAATTTTTTTATAGGTGTTTTCAATGAAGGATTGACCTCCAAAACCCGGGTTTACACTCATAATTAGCACCAAATCGAGGTCTAGAATGCTGTCTTCTAAAACAGCTACGGGTGTGTGAGGGTTTAATGAAACGCCTGCTTTCATACCGTTTGCTTTAATTGCTTGAACCGTGCGGTGCAAATGTGGGCAAGCTTCATAATGAACCGTTAAAATATCGGCTCCAGCCTTTTTAAAATCTTCAATAAACTTATCGGGATTTACAATCATTAAATGGACATCAAGCGGTTTGGTAGCGAGCTTTTTTATTGATTTAATGACTGGCATTCCAAACGAAATATTAGGCACAAAAACGCCATCCATCACATCTAAATGAAACCAATCGGCCGCACTGCTATTAAGCATTTCGATATCGGATTTTAGATTGGCAAAATCGGCAGAAAGCATTGAAGGCGCAATGAGGTGATTCATAGTTTAAGGTTTAGAATGATGCAAAAATAAGCTAAAAAAGAAAACGTTCGGTATTGAGCCGAACGTTTGTGTAAAAGGTTTTTTTATATTAGCCTAAATAGGTTTTTAATATTTTGCTTCGCGAGGTGTGTTTTAGTCTTCGGATGGCTTTTTCTTTAATTTGACGCACACGTTCGCGCGTTAAATCGAAGGTTTCACCAATTTCTTCTAGGGTCATCGGACTTTCATCGCCTAAGCCAAAATAAAGACGCACCACGTCGCCTTCTCTTGGGGTTAACGTTTCTAGAGCGCGTTCAATTTCAACGCGTAAAGATTCGTGCATTAAGGCTTTATCGGGATTTGGAGATTCTCCAGAATTTAAAACGTCGTAAAGGTTTGAATCTTCACCTTCAATTAATGGGGCATCCATAGACACATGACGGCCGGCATTTTTTAAAGATTCTTTTACTTCACTAACGGTCATATCTAGTTCCTTAGCAATTTCTTCGGCAGAAGGAGGGCGCTCGGTTTCTTGTTCTAATCGGGCAAAGGTTTTATTTATTTTATTGATAGAGCCAATTTTATTCAATGGCAAGCGCACAATTCTAGATTGTTCGGCAAGTGCTTGTAAAATGGATTGACGAATCCACCAAACGGCATAAGAAATAAATTTAAACCCACGTGTTTCGTCAAACCGACGGGCTGCTTTAATTAAGCCTAAATTTCCTTCATTAATTAAATCGGGCAGGGTTAATCCTTGATTTTGATATTGTTTAGCTACTGAAACTACAAATCGCAAATTGGCTTTTGTCAGTTTTTCTAAGGCGCGTTGATCGCCAGCTCTGATGCGTTGGGCTAGTTCAACCTCCATTTCGGCGGTAATTAACTCCACTTTTCCAATTTCTTGTAAATATTTGTCAAGCGATGCGGTTTCGCGATTGGTAACTTGTTTTGTAATTTTGAGTTGTCTCATGGGTTATCCTAATTTTTATAACCTTATATACGTTTGCGACTTGACGAATGTTACAGCGTTGTTGAAATTAATTTTATAGCATTGATTGATTGATGTTTTTTAAATATTAATATTCCCATTAAATTGAGATTATTTTGTTGAAAAAATATATAGATAGTTTTATATTAACGACTTAAAATAAACATTTTTTTATTACATTTGCACTGTCAAAAAGTTTAGGGGGGTTATCTAAATTTATTGAACTAAAAAAACCTTAGGATTGCTCCTAAGGTTTTTACTTTTTTAGCTTAAATACTAGATTTAATCCCTATTTCTAGGGTTTCTATCTCTATCGTTAAAACGGCTATCTCTTGAGCGATTATCTCTTGGACGGCTATCTCTATTGTCATCGCGAGGTGGTCTTTCTTTATAGCCTTCTGGTTTTGGCAAAATCGCTTTTCTAGACACTTTTTCTTTATGTGTTTTAGGGTCTTTGCCAAAATATTTCACATCAAAAACATCACCCATATTTACAATGTCGGTTACATTTTCGGTGCGTTCCCAAGCGAGTTCAGAAATGTGTAATAACACTTCATTGCCAGGGGCATCAACATATTCAACAACGGGACCAAAGTCAAGTATCTTAATAACTTTAACTTGATAAACATTGCCTACTACTGGTTTAAAAATTAGGGAGTCTATTTTTGCTAAAACGGCATCGATTCCCTGTTGGTTTGTTCCTAAAATTTCTACCACACCTTGCTCGTCAACTTCGTTAATAACAATGGTGCAGCCGGTAGCTTTTTGCAATTCTTGAATCACTTTTCCGCCTGGTCCAATTAAAGCGCCAATAAAATCTCCAGGAATGGTTCTGGTAACCATTTTTGGGGCGTGTGCTTTAACAGTTGGATTTGGTTTTGGAAGTGTTTCGTTAATGATGTTTAAAATATGAATACGTCCTTCATGTGCTTGTGCTAGGGCTTTTTCTAGCACATCATAAGATAGTCCTTTTACTTTAATATCCATTTGGCAAGCGGTAATGCCATCGGCGGTACCGGTTACTTTAAAGTCCATATCTCCCAAATGATCTTCATCACCTAAAATATCGGATAAGACGGCAAATTTGCCAGATTTATCATCCGAAATCAGACCCATTGCAATACCTGAAACTGGTTTTTTAAGTTGAACACCCGCATCCATTAAGGCTAAAGTTCCCGCACAAACCGTTGCCATTGACGAAGAACCATTTGATTCTAATACTTCAGAAACAACTCTTACGGTATAAGGACATTCGATTGGTATCATTGATTTTAAAGCGCGTTGTGCTAAGTTGCCATGGCCAATTTCTCTACGAGAAGTGCCGCGTAAGGGGCTGGCTTCACCCGTACAAAAAGGAGGGAAATTATAATGTAAATAAAAACGTTCTTCACCTTCAAAGGTTGGTGAGTCTAATTTATTGGCATCTCTTGATGTTCCTAAGGTAACGGTTGCTAAAGCTTGTGTTTCACCTCTTGTAAAAACTGCTGAGCCATGAGGTGAAGGTAAATAACCTACTTCACACCAGATTGGTCTAATTTGATTGGTTTTTCTACCATCTAAGCGTAAACCTTCGTTTAAAGTAAGGTCTCTTACGGCTGTTTTTTCGGATTTATAATAATACTCACCTATCAATTTGCCTTTTTCGGCAAATTCTTCTTCGGTAAATTCGCCTTTTAAAGCTTCTTTAACGGCTGCAAAACTTTCAGAGCGTTCTTGTTTTGATGAGCCTGCTTTGGCAATGGCGTAAATTTTATCATAAGCAAAATCATTTACCTTTTTAGCAATCGCTTCATCCGATTCGGCTTTAGGGTAATTTCTGACTGCTTTTTTACCGATTTGTTTTACTAAATTTTCTTGAGCAATACATTGAATTTTAATGGCTTCGTGCGCAAATTTAATGGCATCGGCCATATCTTTTTCTGAAACTTCTTTAAGTTCGCCTTCAACCATCATCACAGAATCAAACGAAGCGCCTACCATCATATCGATATCGGCATTTTCTAATTGCACATAATTTGGGTTGATGATAAACTGGCCATCAACTCTAGCCACACGCACTTCTGAAATTGGATATTCAAAAGGGATGTCAGTAATGGCAATAGCTGCTGATGCGGCTAAGCCGGCTAAGGCATCGGGAATTACATTTTCGTCGTGCGACATTAACTGAATCATCACCTGTGTTTCGGCGTGATAATCTTTTGGAAATAATGGGCGCAAAACACGGTCAACCAAACGCATCACTAAAATTTCTTCGTTGCTTGGGCGCGCTTCTCTTTTAAAGAAACCACCTGGATATTTTCCGGCCGCCGCAAATTTTTCACGATAATCAAGTGTTAATGGCAAAAAGTCTAAGCCTTCTTTAGCTTCTTTTGAAGAAACAACTGTTGCAAGCAACATGGCGTTTCCCATTCTAACAACCACAGACCCATCAGCTTGTTTAGCTAATTTACCTGTTTCAATACTGATGGTTCTACCATCTCCTAAATCAATAATTTCTTGAAATACTTTAGGGATCATAATTCTAATTTTTTTTAACCTAAGTGTTTAGGTTTGATTAAACAATAAATGAGTTGTGTGTTGTTTATTGCCAATGAAATGCTAAAATAAAGCCTTTTTAAATAAAAAAAGAGGCAAAAAGCCTCTCTTTTTTTATTTTCTAATACCTAATTCCTTAATGATTTCGCGGTAGCGCGTAATTTCATTAGCTTTTAGATAATCGAGCAAACTTCTGCGTTTGCCAACTAACATTACTAATGCGCGTTCGGTATTAAAATCTTTTCTGTTTCTTTTTAAATGTTCGGTTAAGTGGTTAATTCTAAAGGTAAATAAGGCTACTTGACCTTCAGTAGAACCTGTATCTGTAACAGATTTACCGTGTTTTTTAAAAATTTCTGCTTTTACTTCTTTTGATAAATACATGCCAATATTATTTAAATGATTATTATGTAATAAATTATTAGGGCGCAAAGATACAATTATTATTTTTACACACAATACAAAAATAGGTTTAGAGATTTTAAACCATTTCAAAAATTTTAAGTCTTAAAGCCGTTCATCCATAAATTATAATATTATGAAAATTGAAAACCTTTTTAAAATTACGGTTACTACAATTGGGCTTAGCATTTTGTTTACAGCCTGTCAAGATTCTAGTGATGCGGTCAATTCACAGGCAATAGCTACTGCTGATGTTCAAATTGAAGCCGAAGCTAACAACATAACCGACGACGTTTTGGTTATGGTAGATGAAACTTATGCGCAACAAGAATTTGCAAACAAGTCTGAAATGGACCACTTAAATCGTTGGATGCCAGATTGCGCAACGGTTACACAAGTTGTTACCAATACCACTAAAGATATTACCATTGATTTTGGTAGTGCTTGTGTGCTTAAAAACGGCAATACCGTTAGCGGTAAAATATTGATGCATTATGTTAGCGACCCAGTTGCTTTAACGCGCTCTATTAATGTTAGTTTTGATAATTTTTATAATAATCAAAGAAAGATAGAGGGTCAACATACTATTTTAAGAGAACTCTCAAATTCAAATGGAAATCCTCAAGCTACAAATACCGAAAGCATTACAATTACTTGGCCAGATGGAACCGTTGCGAGTAAGAATGGTACGAAAATACACGAACTTATTGCAGGCTCAGACACTATGGTGTGGGGTGATGATGTTTTATCAATCACTGGAAATTGGACTTTTACAAGAAAAAACGGAAGTGTTCACACGACAACCATTACCACCGCATTGCGAAAAGAACTCGCTTGTAGGTATATCGTAAGTGGTGTTGTTTCACTTGAAAATAACGGCCAATCGGCGGTGCTAAACTATGGCGATGGCAGTTGTGATGATTTAGCAACACTCACTAAAGATGGGGTTGACGAGATTATTCATCTTAGAAAATAAACAAATAAGAAAGAGCGCTTTAGGCGCTCTTTTTTTTTAGGATCTAATCGGTAAATTCTGAATTAAATCAATGTATAAATTGACTTGTTTTTTTAATTGCTTGCGTTCAAAAATAGCATCTAAAAAGCCGTGTTCTAAAACAAATTCAGAATGTTGAAAGCCTTTTGGCAACTCTTTTCCGGTGGTATCTTTTACAACTCTAGGGCCAGCAAAGGCTATCAAAGCATCAGGTTCGGCAATGTTGATATCGCCGAGCATTGAAAAAGAAGCCGTAGCCCCTCCGGTTGTTGGGTCGGTACATAGTGAGATATAAGGAATTTTAGCCTCGTCTAATTGAGCTAGTTTTGCCGAAGTTTTTACCAATTGCATTAATGAAGACCCCGATTCCATCATACGTGCCCCGCCTGATTTTGAAATCATCAAAAACGGAATTTTATTTTGGATGCTGTAATTTATAGCTCGGGCTATTTTTTCGCCTACAACACCTCCCATAGAACCTCCAATAAAGCTAAAATCCATTGCGGCGATTACCAAATCTTTACCCAAAGACTTACCCACAGCAGTTCTCACGGCATCTTTTAAATTAGTTTTGGCTTGCGCTTCTTTTAAGCGCTCTGAATATTTAATGGTATCGACAAATTTTAAAGAATCTTTTGATGTTAAATTTGGATCTAATTCGGTGAAAACATTATCGTCAAAAAATATTTGGAAATACTCTTTACTGCCAATTCTAACGTGATAGCCATCTTCTTCGCAAACCCAAAAATTTGCTTTTAAATCGTCTGAATCAATTATTTTGCCACTTGGTGTTTTATACCACAATCCTTTTGGGATATCTTTTTTTTCTTCAGTTGGCGTTTGAATGCCTTTATCTTTTCTTTTAAACCAAGACATAATGATTGGATTTTAAATTAGTTGAGCTTAATTAATTTAAAGGGTATTGACATTGTTTAAATCTTCAAAAGCTTGTTTTAAACGTGCTTTAAAAGTTTCTTCTCCTTTTCTCAACCAAACTCTAGGGTCGTAATATTTTTTATTGGGGGCATCAACGCCCGTTGGATTGCCTATTTGTGCTTTTAGATATTCGGCATTTTGACCCATATAATCTCTAATTCCGGTCATAAAACCATATTGTAAATCGGTGTCAATATTCATTTTAATAACCCCGTAGGAAATGGCTTCTCTTATTTCGTCTTGTGTAGAGCCTGAGCCACCGTGAAAAACAAAGTTCACCGGATTTTTTTTGGTATTAAATTTATTTTGGATATAGTCTTGTGAGTTTTTTAAAATTTTGGGTGTTAATTTTACGTTTCCTGGTTTGTAAACACCGTGAACATTGCCAAAAGAGGCGGCGATTGTAAAGTGGTCGCTTACTTTTTTTAATTCCTCGTAGGCAAAAGCCACTTCGGCAGGTTGGGTATAAAGTTTTGATGAATCTACATCGGCATTATCAACGCCGTCTTCTTCACCTCCGGTAATTCCCAATTCAATTTCAAGGGTCATCCCCATTTTGCTCATACGCTCTAAATAGCGTTTTGAAATTTCAATATTTTCGGCAATAGGCTCTTCTGATAAATCTAACATGTGCGAGCTAAACAAAGGCACGCCGTGGGTTTTAAAATAGGCTTCACTGGCGTCTAAAAGACCATCTACCCAAGGAAGTAATTTTTTTGCGCAATGGTCAGTGTGTAAAATAACAGGAATATTATAGGCTTTAGCCATAAGATGCACGTGTTTTGCACCTGCAATTCCTCCTATAATGGCAGCTTTTTGGTTGTCATTATTTAGGCTTTTACCCGCATTAAATTGAGCACCACCATTCGAAAATTGAATAATCACGGGGGCATTGAGTTCTTTAGCGGTTTCTAAAGCTGCATTAATGGTATTTGAACCTGTAACGTTAGCTGCAGGAACTGCAAATTGTTTTGATTTGGCGAGGTCAAAAATGTCTTGTACGGTTTTACCGAAAGCAACACCAGCTGGAATGGTCATGTTTTTTAATTTTAGATGAACGACAAAATTAGTAAAAATTATGCCTTAGAAAGGATAATTTATGCCAATATTATAAACGGCATGGCTAAAATTATAATTTGTAAACCATTTTTTGCCTTGCAACAAATAGGGTTCATAGGTTTTAAAGCCCATATCAAATCTAAAAACTAAAAAATTAAAATCATACCGCAAGCCAAAACCACTGCCAACAGCGATATCTTTTAACGATGAAAAGCCTTTAAATTTTGTGTTGTCATCAATAAATGAATTCGTTGAAACATTCCAAATATTTCCGGCATCTAAAAATAAAGCCCCATTAAAACTGTTGAAAATTTTAAATCGGTATTCAATATTGCCCACAAGTTTAAAGTTGCCTACGTTAAACTCAAGATTGCTTTGGGTTTTGCCGGGACCTAATTCATAAGCACGCCAAGCCCTTAATTCATTTGACCCTCCTGCAAAATAACTGCGGCTAAAAGGAATCGCGGTAGAATTGCCATAAGCCAATGCCAAACCGGCAAAACTTCTAAACACTAGGGTGTTTTTATGGTCAATTCCCCAATATTTTTTATATTCTACTTGTGTTTTGATAAATTGAGCGATGGGCAATTTAAACAATTCCTTTGAAGTTTTTGGGGGCTTTATTTTAGTTAAAGCCGAGCTTAACAAACCAGATGACACAATATTTGCTCTAAAATATGAAAAATTGTTGTCGTTAAAATCTTCTTTGTTTTGATAGGTAAAAGTGTAGCCAATGGTAGGCACTAAAACATCTTCAATTAAAATAGACCTACGGCTATTGACGTTTTGCACGTTTAAATAATCTTGAAAATTAGAGGCTTTGAAAGTATTATCGGCTAAAACCGTATTGATAAAATTGATAATATCGGCATCAGTTTGAGCTAAAGTTGTGCCGTTATAAATTTGAGATACCACATTTAACTTGTTGTATTCGGACTCGTAAATATTAAAATAGTTACTGGTTTTAAAGTTTCGGATAAATTGAACATTTAGCAACTCAAGGTTGTGACTTATTTTTTTGGAACTTTTCCAAGTATAATCAAGCACGCCCGTAACATTTTGTCGATCAAGTCCGATATTTTGTTGAATACTTGTTCCAAATTCAATTGAAGTTATCGGCTCCATAGTTTTTGGAATCAGTTTGCTGATGTTAAATGGAAACAGAATTCTAGGAAAAGTCAAAGAAATATTTGCGCCATACTCATAGGCGTCGAAAAAACTGGAGTTTGTACTGGCATCTTTGGCCGAATTTATAAAAGAGCCTTCAAATGAAAGTGTTAAATTTTCGGCTCCTTTAAATATATTGTGATTGGTAAACGAGAGCTTGCTGGTTATCCCTGCGGGCTTAACGTTTGAGTGGGTTATTTCGGCATCAACACCAAATGAATATTTTTTTAAGGGATTTAGCAAAATATCTGCCGTTAGGGTGTTATCGGGATTTTCGGTATAGTTAATTGCGACGTTAAAGTTTTTTAGGTTATTTAAATAGGTTCTGGTATTATCGTTTTCAATATCATTATAATAGATGCCAGGGGCAATAGAAATGGCCTCTGATAAAAATTTAGGATTGTATTTAATTTTTGAAAAAGCATAAAAATTGATGTTGTTAAATTGGGCCGAATCTTTTAAGGTCTCATCTTTAAAATCAAAGTTATAATCGGTAATAACGTTAACCGATTTTATTTTTTGAGGTAAAAATTCAATGAATTTGTTGTTTCCTTGCGCATCGGTAATGATTCTATTCGGAATTTTTAACAATACTGAAGCAGAATGTGTGGCATTGCTTGTGTCAACATCAAATTTTATGATGTTTTTTGTAAACTGTATTAGCCCTGAATTTCTAAACAATGCAATAAGGCGGTCTTCTTCCTTTTCAAAGTTATTTGAATTATACACATCGCCCGATTTAACCATTGATTTTCTTTCGTTTTTTTTATAAATTGAATCTAAGTAGGGTGAACTGATATCGGTTTTATAAGTAGCAATGGTAAAGGCTTGATTGGTTTTTACCAAATATTTTACGGCTGCTCTTTTTTTGCCTGTGGCCGTAGTTTTTGCCGTAACCTTTACATCAAAATAGCCTAGGTTAAAATAAAATTGCGTTAAAGAGTTGACGGTTTTTTTAGTTTTTGATGCCTCTAAAATGATGGGCGCTGAACCATTTTTTAAAAACCAATTATTGATGTTTCGTCTAAATTTGCTCACTGGTTTTTTACCTTCCTTAGTTAAAAGCCAATTGCTGTAAGTCTTTTCAACTTCCGGATTTCCATTGTTATAAAAATATAAGGCTAAGGGCAAACCCAATAGTTTTTGATTTGGACGTTGAATGATAAAACTGTTGATGTTATCATCAGTAACCAACTTATTATTGGTAATAATGCTGCTGTTGGTTAAAAGCTGCGCCTCATTTGGCACGCGTTTAATGGCGCTACACGCACCAAAAAGTAATACCGATTCAATAATTAGTAGTATTTTAGCGAGGTACTTTTTCAAAGTAATTTAAAATTTATCAAAAGTAGCACATTTGTATGGTTAGCAAAAATCAAATAAAGCTGATTAACAACTTAAATCAAAAAAAATATCGAAATGCCCTTAATTTGTTTGTTGTTGAAGGCGAAAAAGGCATTGAAGAATTTTTAGAATCTGATTTAGAATTACACACCTTGTTTTGCACCTCTAGTTTTGAAGTTAAAAAGGAATCGGATAAAGTTATCTGTGTTTCAGAAACCGAGCTCAAACAAATAAGTCAGTTAAAAACACCCAATCAAGCAGTGGCTATTTTTCACAAACCAAAACCAAAGCCCCTTTTAGAATGTGGCTTGACTTTGGTTTTAGACCAGCTTAACGATCCGGGAAATTTAGGGACTATTATTCGCTTAGGCGATTGGTTTGGGGTAAGCCAAATAATTTGTTCACCCGATACGGTAGATTGCTTTAATTCAAAGGTAGTTCAGGCAACAATGGGTTCTTTAACAAGGGTTTCGGTTATTTATACCGAGCTTAGTTCTTATTTAAAATCGGCAAAATTGCCCATTTACGCATCGGCTATGCAGGGCGATTCAGTTTACAAATCTAAGTTGCCTAAAAATGCAATTTTGATTATGGGCAACGAAGCCAACGGCATTTCTAAAGGTATTTTTAGTTTGGCTACAAATAGCTTATCCATACCGCGTTTTAACACCACAAACAAGCCCGAAAGCTTAAATGTAGCCACCGCAACGGCTATTTTGTTAAGTGAATTTAACCGCTAATTAGGGTTTCCTAAAAACATTTAAAATCACTAATAATCAGTGAATTAATTTTTGAAAATTTGTAATTGGATTATGAACAAAATCGTATAAACTTTTTTCAAGACAAGACAAATTCTAATTCGAAATCCCAATTTGAAGGACCTTGACTTCAAAGGGGACTATTGAATAATTTAATTTTCTCTTTTAAGAATTAAGCCTTTCTCCCCGACAACAAATAGTTGATCATCAGAAGTTTTAGCTATAGATGAAAGGTTTATGTCGTTAGTTGTCTTATAAACAACAGACCAGTTAATACCGCCATTGATGGTGTGATAAATCTTACCTTCATGAGTTATTACAAAGCCGTTGTTTGTATTTAGAAAAACTAAGCCATTTACAGAACCTTCAACATCATTACTTACCAAATTCCATTTTATACCACCATCAGATGTTTTATAAATTTCATTGCCTTCCGTTGTTGCAAAATAACCCGTGTTTTCGTCAACAAAATATAAAGCGGTAATTTCGGATACTGATACATTCAAATTAACCCATGTTTGACCACCATCTATAGTTTTTAAAATACCACCAGATGAAATAATTGGTCCTCCTGCAAAAGGACCATTGGTGGTTCCACCATATAAAAACCCTACATTATCGTTGACGAAATGAAACTTATTAAGGTTTTGCACTTGAGCGACTTCTGTCCAGTTTTCACCGCCATCATTGGTTTTAAATAAGCGACCGTTTTTAGTGATAAAACCGATACTTGAATCAAAAAAATGAAGACCTAAAATGCTACCGACATTAATTTTGGTAAAAGAGTTTCCTCCATTTATTGTTTTAAACAAACTGTGTTTTAATGTATAAAATACATCCTGATTCACTATAAAAGTACTAACGTGAGGAATAGGGAACTCAGAATCTATGTTTACATTTTCGAAATTTATGGCATCTCCCGCCAAGTTAATTTTTAAAAGCGTGCCAAAATCACCGGAAACAATTCCAAAATTATTTCCATAAAAGGTAATGTGGTTTAAATCATCGGTTGTTACTCTTTCTAATTCTACCCAGTTTGAAAGAAGAATGTTTGTAGGCTCATTGTTAACTGAACAGGAGATTGATATAAATGACAAAAAAAGTGTGAGTTTAAAAAGTGAAGTTTTCATAGCTTAGTTTTTAATGTTGAACAATAATTTTTTCTGTTATTTTTTCAGCTCCTTGATGAATTTCTAAATGGTAAATAGTAGTTTGCGCGACTTTGGGGTTGAATTGTATATATGTTAAATTTATATGCTAGTCGTGGCATCGGCTTATCAGACCACATGTCTTTTTCAACAATTACTAACTCTCCTTTTGGGAAGAAGCTAGCATTTGTATCTTTTTTTTCTTTTTTTAAAAATTCTTCAAAATTTTTATCCTCCCAAGCGTACATTTCAGCGTTAATATGCTGCAATGCAAAGTTTAAAGCTTGTTGTTCGGTTAATTGAGGCGTAATTGACAAATTTTTAATATCAACATATTTGCCAACTACTTTAGTTAAGTTACCATTCTTAGATAGGGCATTTAGCCTGCCGTGCTCAACTTTGATTCCATTATAATATTGATGGAAATTTTGGCTCTCAGCGTTTGTTTTCTTAACTCTTACTAAATTGCCTGAAGGTCTAAATTCTGATTTATCATCAGCTTTAAATTGTTTCTTCAAGAAACTTCTAACGCTTTGGGTTTGGTTAGCTACCCGAGTTTCTTTAAAATTAATGAGGCTTGGGTTGCCTTTCTTATCGCGCAACTTTATTTCGTGTTCTTTTACCTGTCCAAATAAATTAAACGAGGTAAACATAAGGAAAAGAAATAAGTAGGTAGGTAGGTAATAGTTTTGTTTTCATAATAAAAAACTTTAAAATTACGTTAACAAATATAAAAAATTATTGTTCAATGAAAAAATTTATTTACAGTTTTTTTTAAGAAGCAAGAAATTTGTCTGTGTGTGCGTTGTCAAAATACCTTTAAAGACAGTATTATTTACGAAGCCAACGGCATTTCTAAAGGTATTTTTAGTTTGGCTACAAATAGCTTATCCATACCGCGTTTTAACACCACAAACAAGCCCGAAAGCTTAAATGTAGCCACCGCAACGGCTATTTTGTTAAGTGAATTTAACCGCTAATTATTCAAAAGCGAGGTTGATAAAAATACCGCGTGTGCCGAGGTAATTTATGGGTGCTGTCCACTGGCTATTTGGGTCGGCATCGCGCACCAATTCATTATTCATCGCAAAGATGCCTCTAACGGATGGTGAAAATTTAAAAAAGAAAAAATAAAGGTCAACGCCAAAACCCACTTCATACATAAAATTGTTTTTTTTCATCCTAAAGATGCGTTGCGCATTGTCTTCGGTGCTGTTTTGATTGCTCGAAAAATTGAAATCATACGAAACACCTGCAATTAAATAGGGTCTAAAATTATCAATCCGATTGGCGCTAAACTTCAACAGTAGCGGCACGTGTAAATAGGTGTTTGAAAGCGCTCTGGTGCTATCTCGGGCGGTAGCAATATTTGTAAAATAAAGCGTTTTTACATTATGCGATAAACCTGGTTCAAGACGCACATTTAAATTGTCAAAAATTCGCATATCGCCAATTAGGCCAACATTAAATCCGGTTTCGTCTTTAATATTTATCAAGGTATTCGGAATTTTGTAATCGAGTTTAAACGATTTTTGATTAAGCCCTAAATAAAATCCCCAATGCAGTGGGCGTTTATCAAAAGTTGGCAAATATTTAAGTTTGTCGATTTTTTGCGCAAAACCACTGGTGATGACCAAAAACAGGCCGACAAAAACCAAAACAATACTTTTTTTCATCTGTATAAACCCCTTGTTTTAAGATTGTTGTTCTTTAAATTGAAATCCAAATTTAAACAACTCCCATTTAAAATTATTTTGAAGCCGAATAAATCGTTGCGATACCAAACGAAACGGGCTGGTTTTCTATTGCGTTGAACCCTACATTTTTTAAAATTTGGTTAAACGCCTTTCCATAAGGAAAAGCCGCAACCGATTCGGGTAAATAGGTGTAAGCCGACCGGTCTTTAGAAATTAATTTTCCTAAAAATGGTAGGATAACCGATGAATAAAATCCGTATAAATGCTTCATTATAAACGATTCGGGTTTAGAAAATTCTAAAATAACCAATTTGCCTTGAGGTTTTAAAACCCTTAATATTTCGGATAATCCTTTAGTTAAATTTTCAAAATTGCGCACGCCAAAAGACACGGTAATGGCATCAAAGCGGTTATCTTCAAAGGGCAAGTTTTCTGAATCCCCTTGAATCATGGCAATGACTTTTGACAAATGCTTGGCCTTAACTTTTTCGGTTCCCTCCGCTAACATGCCTGCCGAAAGGTCTAATCCCACAATTTCAGAAACCTTTAAATCGGCTAGCATAATGGCTAAATCGCCTGTGCCGGTAGCGATATCTAAAATAGAATTGGGATTTTGTTTGCCGATAATTTTAACCACTTTTTTGCGCCATCCCACGTCAATTCCCATCGATAAAAAGTGATTTAAAAAATCGTATTTTTTAGAGATGTTATCAAACATTTGCGCTACCTGTGCTTTTTTGCTTAAATCGGAATCTTTATAAGGCTTAACAATTGTATCCATAGGGCTTTTTAAAGTTTGTGCAAAGATACAAATTCATCTATCATTTTAAAGTTCAAACAGCAGGCCAAAAATAAAAAGCACAAATTTACTTGACAAGCCCTCCCTCAATATCGTACATTTGCGGGCTTTTAACCATTTTTTATTAAAATGGCGGCTGTACTGAAGGAGTTATAAGATTTCTTCCAATGTCTAAATCATAATTATTTTGAAGATGAAATTATCGAGTTTTAACTTTACTTTACCCCCGAGTTTATTAGCCGAATACCCATCACCCGAGCGTGACGAAGCGCGCTTAATGGTTTTAAACCGGAAAACACAAACCATTGAACACAAACTATTCAAAGATTTAATAAATTATTTTGATGATGGCGATGTGATGATTTTAAATAACACCAAGGTTTTTCCGGCGCGATTATTTGGTAATAAAGAAAAAACAGGCGCGCGAATTGAAGTCTTTTTATTGAGAGAATTAAGTGCCGAAAGCCGTTTGTGGGATGTTTTAGTAGATCCTGCACGCAAAATAAGAATCGGCAATAAATTGTTTTTTGGCGATGACGACACACTTGTTGCCGAAGTTATTGACAATACCACCTCAAGAGGTCGCACTTTGCGCTTTTTATTTGACGGTAGTTATGAGGCTTTTAGATTAAAATTAAAAGAATTGGGACAAACGCCACTTCCAAAATATATCAAACGGGAAGCTGAAGAATCGGATGCCGAACGCTACCAAACCATTTATGCAAAACACGAAGGCTCTGTTGCTGCGCCAACTGCGGGTTTACACTTTTCTAAACATCTTTTAAAACGCTTAGAAATTAAAGGTGTTGACATTGCCGAATTAACTTTGCATGTGGGCTTGGGCACTTTTGGACCTGTTGAGGTTGAGGACTTATCTAAACACAAAATGGATTCGGAACGCGTTACTGTACCCCAAAATATTGTGAATGTTGTCAATAACGCTTTAGATAACAAAAAACGTGTTTGCGCCTGTGGCACTACCGTCATGCGCGCCATTGAAAGTGCCGTAACTGCCAACTCAAGACTGAGCGCTTACGACGGTTGGACAAATAAATTTATTTTTCCGCCTTACGATTTTGGTGTTGCTAACTGTATGATTACCAATTTTCACACGCCAAAATCTACCCTCATGATGATGACGGCAGCCTTTGCGGGATTTGATTTGTTAAAGCGGGCCTATTTAGAAGCTGTTAAAGAAAAATACCAATTTTTCTCTTATGGTGATGCCATGTTGATTATTTAAAGATTACATATTTAAGCATAAAAAAAGCGCCTCAAAACCATTTTGAGGCGCTTTTTTTTTAACCACCAGGCAACTATTGTTTGTTGCCTAACATCACTAAATCATTGCAAATTACTTCGGTAATATAGTGTTTTACACCAGCTTTGTCGTCATAAGAATGGGTTTCAAGCTTGCCTTCTAGCGCAATTTCTTTGCCTTTGGTTAAATAGTCTTCTACCACTTTTACCAGGCCGTTTTTAACCACGATGTTGTGCCAGTCGGTGCGTTCTACTTTTTTGCCTTCTTTGTCTTTGTAGCTATCGTCGGTAGCTAGAGAGAATTTTGCAATTTTGTTGCCATTGGCAAAAGTTACGATTTCAGGATCTTGACCAAGTCTTCCAATTAACAGTACTTTGTTTCTTAACGTATTCATAAGATAAGGTTTTAATAAGTTGAATATCATTCGTTCAATTCAACAGGGCAAATTAAAGGCGACTTTTAAAAAAGATTCGGTTGTTAGACGCTTACTTTCGTATGTAATTGAATGTAAACGATTACAGGTGGTTTTTTAAGGTATTTTTGTAGGAAAAGGATAATGAAATAAAAAAGTTAAGCAAATATTTAGGGTTTACAATTAGGCGCACAAAAATCAGATTAATAGGATTTAAATCATAACTTTGCTAGAATAATCTTAGTTAATTTAACAACCTAATGACTGACAAAATAGCGAAACCGTTTTTGAAATGAATTTAAATTTCAACACAAAGTTAGCAAAGGGCTATTCTAGTAAATCACAAATAGCAAGAATACTAACCGAAAATTGGGTTTTAAATAATTCATATTGCCCAAGTTGTGGTGAAATTCCACTTATTGAGTTTGCAAATAATCGTCCAGTTGCAGATTTTTATTGTAAAAAATGCAGTGAGGAATTTGAACTAAAAAGCAAAGCCGGAAAATTATCAAATACTATTGCAGATGGAGCTTATTCAACTATGATTGAAAGGATTAATTCTGACAATAATCCTAATTTTTTTTTATTGACCTATACAAAACAATGGACTATAAATGATTTTCTGATAATTCCTAAACAGTTTTTCACTACCGAAATCATTATCAAACGTCCAGCTTTACTAGAAACAGCAAGGCGTGCAGGTTGGGTTGGTTGTAATATTGATATTTCTAAAATAACTAATGCCGGTAAGGTTTTTTTGGTAAAAAATGCTAAAGTAATTGATTCTGAAATTGTCAACAAATCATTCAATAAAATGCTTTTTCTTCGAGAAAAACCCAAAGATGCTAAGGGTTGGATTTTAGACATTATGAAATGTGTCGATTTAATAAAAAAAGATACTTTTTTGCTTGATGAAGTCTATAAGTTTGAAGAAAAGTTAAAACATAAGTATCCAAGTAATAATTTTATAAAAGATAAAATTAGACAACAATTACAGCTTTTACGTGATAAAGGAATTATTGAATTTGTTGGTCGTGGTAAATATAAAAAAGTAAATTATGAAAACTTTTAAAATTGAAATTCAAGAAATTCTATCCAGAATAGTTAAAATTGAAGCAAATAATATTGATGAAGCAATTTCAAAAGCAAAAGAAAAGTATCAAAAAGAAGAAATAGTTTTGGGTGATGAAGATTATCTAACTACTGAAATTGATGAATATAAATAGGATTGAGCCAAAAATTATTTTTAATAGAAGAACCTAAATCAGACAAAAAATCGGAACTAAACTTGACAAAAACAAAAACATTTTGTTAATTTTCAACCTTTCATCACTTGCCTCGCACCACCTGACCTGATTTTTTTGAGAATATTAAAACTTTTCAAGAGCCGTTTATCCTCTTTTTTGTGGCGTTTCTAGCTTTTTGTTAGAAGCCTTTTTGTTGCCTTATCAATCAACCTAATGCGTTTAAACCCTTTGCTAAGATTTAAAAAATCACCCCTTGTTTTTTGCAAAAATAAAAGGGCTTATTTGTTGTTGAAATTGTTCATGGTATGGTTAAGACCATCAGTGCCAAACGAAATAATGGCTTCACCGGCTTTTTCAATGCGTTCGTTTAGCTGCTTTAATTCGTCTGCTTGCCAATCGCCTAGCACATAATCTACTTGTTTTCCGGTGCTAAAGTTTGCGCCAACACCAAATCTCAATCGCGGATAGTCAACCGTTTGTAAAACTTGCTGGATGTCTTTTAAACCGTTATGACCACCATTACTTCCTTTGTTTTTAATTCTAATAATTCCAAAATCGAGGTTTAAAT
>Ga0210027_1001844_pt1 | contig 19009 bp, 15 predicted proteins | sample CryGeymeta201510_FD_183978 | JGI IMG/M metagenome (GOLD analysis project Ga0210027, IMG submission 183978) | Groundwater microbial communities from Crystal Geyser aquifers in Utah, USA - Crystal Geyser metaG 2015-10 (SPAdes) (version 2) | ecosystem: Environmental > Aquatic > Deep subsurface >...
CCACCCGCAGCCGCTTTGGCTTGCGCAACTTCCATCAACTTACCTGATGCTTCAATCAAGGCCTGAGTTTTGGCTTCAATGGCTTCTTTATCGTCACCTTTGATGGCTTTTTCTAAATCAGAGATGGCCGCTTCAATCGTGGCTTTATCGTCATCACTTAGTGCATCACCTGCTTCTTCAACTTGCTTACGGGTGCCATGCACCATTCCGTCAGCTTGGTTGCGAGCTTGGACTAACTCTTCAAACTTTTTGTCTGCGTCTTTGTTAGCTTCTGCATCTTGCACCATTTTTTCAATTTCAGCTTCACTCAAACCAGATGAGGCTTTGATGGTGATTTTCTGTTCTTTATTGGTGTCTTTATCTTTGGCAGACACGTGTAAAATACCATCGGCGTCGATATCAAACGTCACTTCAATCTGCGGTGCGCCACGTTGTGCAGGGCGAATACCTTCGAGGTTAAATTGACCGAGTGACTTGTTACCAGACGCTTGTTTACGCTCACCTTGTAATACATGCACGGTTACCGCACTTTGGTTATCTTCAGCCGTAGAGAAGGTTTGTGACTTCTTGGTCGGCACGGTGGTGTTTTTCTCAATAAGCGCAGTCATCACGCCGCCCATGGTCTCGATACCTAAAGACAAAGGTGTTACGTCTAACAACAATACGTCTTTTACATCCCCCGACAATACCCCACCTTGAATCGCAGCACCCACAGCAACCGCTTCATCCGGGTTTACATCTTTGCGTGGTTCTTTACCAAAGAATTCAGTCACGTATTTTTGCACTAAAGGCATACGTGTTTGACCACCTACCAAGATGATGTCATTGATGTCACTTACCGTTAGATCAGCATCGGCTAACGCTTGCTTCAGTGGTTCAAGCGTGGCTTTCACCATTTTCTCAACCAATGATTCTAACTTAGCACGGGTTAACTTGATGGCTAAGTGCTTAGGACCAGAGGCATCAGCAGTCACGTATGGTAAGTTCACTTCGGTTTGCTGGGCTGAAGACAATTCTATTTTGGCTTTTTCTCCCGCCTCTTTTAAACGCTGCATGGCCAAAGGATCTTTGCGTAAATCGATACCGCTGTCTTTTTTGAATTCTTCGACCAAGTAGTTAATAACTTGGTTGTCGAAGTCTTCACCACCTAAGTGAGTATCACCATTTGTGGACAGTACTTCAAAGGTATGTTCGCCATCGGCTTCGTCGATTTCGATAATAGAAATATCGAAAGTACCACCACCTAGGTCATAAACGGCAATAACGCTGTCACCTTTTTTCTTATCCATACCGTAGGCAAGTGCCGCAGCAGTAGGTTCGTTGATAATACGCTTTACGTCTAGACCAGCGATACGACCTGCGTCTTTTGTAGCTTGACGCTGTGAATCGTTAAAGTAGGCCGGTACAGTGATAACCGCTGCCGTCACTTCTTCGCCCAAATAGTCTTCGGCGGTTTTCTTCATTTTTTTCAATACTTCGGCAGAAATTTGCGGTGGCGCCATTTTTTCGCCTTTCGCTTCCACCCATGCATCACCGTTATCAGCCTTGGCAATTTTGTAAGGCATGATGTCGATGTCGCGCTGTACTTCTTTGTCTTCCCAACGACGACCGATTAAACGCTTGATCGCGAATAAGGTATTTTTGGGGTTAGTGACCGCCTGACGTTTAGCGGGTTGACCCACTAATATTTCACCATCTTGTGTGTAAGCAATAATGGAAGGTGTTGTACGATCACCCTCTGCGTTTTCAATAACTTTGGCTTTATCGCCGTCAAGTACTGCCACACATGAGTTGGTTGTACCTAAATCTATACCAATGATTCTACCCATCGTTTTATCTCCAAAAAAAAGTTTCTAAAAGCATGTACACTTTGTGGGGTTATTATTTTTATTTTCAATATCTGTTAATAAAAATCCCGCAAATTTAGTGCACATAGTTGTTTGTATATTTAAGCCTGTGTATCAATCCCAGCTTCAGGTGCGCGGCTGACCATCACCATGGCTGGACGTAATAAACGACCATTAATTTCGTAGCCCTTCTGCATCACCGCCATCACGGTATTCGCAGGTAAATCTGCATTTTCTTGCATGCCCATCGCTTGATGTTGCTCAGGATTAAAAGCTTGGCCTTGGGGATCAATGACTTTCAAACCGAATTTTTCGATAGTGTTCACAAAGGATTTCAGGGTTAATTCAACACCTTCAACCAGTGGTTTAATGGCTTCATTGCTCAGATCAGCAACCTGAATAGCGCGCTCTAAGTTATCTGCAACGGGTAATAATTCACCGGCAAATTTTTCTAAGGCAAACTTGCGCGCTTTATCAATTTCACCTTCGGCACGTTTACGAATGTTGTCAGCTTCCGCCATGGCACGCATAACGGAATCTTTTTGATCAGTAAATCGTGTTTCTGCAGCGGCAAGGGCAAGTTCTAACTCAGCAATGCGCTGTTGCTCAGGACTCAACACCTCTGCGTCGGGCTCTGCTGCTTCATTGTTTTGAGTAGCCGTTTGAGCGTTGATTGGCTCTTCAACGTGAGAAGCTGAATCGGCTTGCTGCTGCTCTGGGGTGGTATTTGACATAGTGACTCCGTTTATCTAACACTTGGGCAAAAATTTGATTGCGACTATTAATGGGGCTGGAATCACGCCCTTCAAGGGCTAAGATGCATGTTTTCGTGAAAATTAATCGATTTATTCATGCAAACCTCAGAATGTTTGCTTTTAACCATGCAGCACTCTCGGTAAAGTATTGAAATATCCTACTTTTTTATTGGGCTTATGCTGAGCGTCTGGACAGTTTCAATTACCGTGTTTTGCTATTTATTGCTGCTCTTTGCTCTGGCATTTTGGGCCGATAAACACAAACGTGGTCAGCAACAGCATCCCTACATTTACAGTTTGGCTTTGGGTGTGCACTGCACTTCATGGGCGTTTTTTGGCACTACTACTCAAGCTGCAGTCTATGGCTGGGCCTTTGTGCCAACCTATTTTGGCATTATCTTAGTATTTTTGTTTGCCCACCCGGTGTTACGCAAAATTGCCGTTTTATGCCATCAACATCAGGTGAGTTCTCTCGCTGATTTCATTGGTTTAAGGTATGAAAAATCGCACCTCTTAGCCGGTTTAGTCACTATCTTGTGTTTTATTGGTGTTATTCCATACATTGCGTTGCAATTAGATGCAGTTACCCAAGGGATCAGTATCGTAGCAGGGCTTGATGCCAATTGGTCGGCCAACATTGGCGCTTACGTGGCTGCACTCATGGCCTTATTTGCCATCTTATTTGGCACTCGGTCTTTGAACTTAAGAGAAAAACATCCTGGCTTGATGGTGACTATTGCCTTTGAATCGGTGGTGAAATTAGCGGCGCTGTGTATCGTTGGTTTATATGTGTGTTACAGCGTGTTTGATGGTGTATTAGATTTACTCGGCCAAGCCCTTTTGCACCCCCGTAGTCGACAAATTGTCGAAGCTGATTCTGCGTACTGGGTGTTTGCCAGTCAGGTGTTATTAGGGGTGTGCTCGATGTTTTGTTTGCCTCGTCAGTTTCATATTAACTTTGTGGAAAATAACGGTTCTGAAGAGTTACGTACAGCAAGGTGGTTATTTCCTTTGTATCTCAGCGCGATGAGCTTGTTTGTTTTGCCCATTGCCATTGCAGGACACATTATTTTTGCCGACACACCCACCGTCAGTACGGATACCTATGCCCTGGCTTTGCCACTGGAATTTGGCAATACCAGCATTGCCCTGATTGCCTTTATTGGTGGGCTCTCTGCCGCCAGCAGTATGGTTATTGTGGCCACCTTGGCGATGGGTATCATGATTTCAAACAACCTCGCCACGCCATTGTGGTTAAAAATCCAGTTGCAAACTTTGCAACAGCACAACCTCACGCCACGCGCCATTTTACTGATCCGCCGTTTGACTGTGTTAGTGGTGATGGCGATTGCCCTACTCTATCACCTTGACATCAGCCAAAGCTCGCCCTTGGTCAACAGCGGTATCATTGCCATCGCGTTATTGTCACAAACCATGCCTATCCTGATTGGCGGTTTGTATTGGCAACAACGCAATACCGTGGCGGCGGTGTTGGCTTTACTGGTGGGAGCAGGCCTATGGGCGTATTGGCTGTTGTGGCCGAGTATCAAAGCCAGTTATTATTTCGATACAGTGCCCAGTGATCTGCAGCTTGCTAAAGGTTTTGCCCTGAGTCTGGCCCTCAACTTATTATGTTTTGTGGTGTTGTCGTGGCTGTGGCCAGAAACCCAAAGACGTCGGGGTGACATTCAACAAGATCCCGCCTTCTCCACATCCAACCGTGCCACTAAGATCGCTAATCTACTGGCCGTTACCGAAAAAGTGCTGAGCAAAGAACGACATGCCGCCTTGCTCAGATTGTTGCCTGTCCAACAACATAACGCCTACGCAAGTCCTCGTTTGCTTAACAGCATTGAAAAAGACCTGGCTACCCAAATTGGTAACGTCAGCGCACGCATCCTGCTGTCAGCGATTGCCGAGAAAAAGGATGTCGCCTTGGCTGAATTGGTTGAACTGGTTGAGGAGGCCAACCAGACCTTCCATTTCAATCATGAAGTATTGCAATCCTCAGTGGAAAATATTCAGCAAGGGATCAGTGTACTCGATAGCAACTTGTGTTTATTGGCGTGGAATCAGCGTTATGTGGAGTTATTTTCCTATCCAGCAGGCTTTATAAAAGTGGGGTTATCCATCGAAGAGTTATTGACCTACAACGCCCAACGGGGTTTGTTTGGGGCTAAAGCAGATATGGAGCAAGAAGTCAGCAAACGCATCGCTTACATGCGCACTGGCAGTCGTTATAAATACGTGAGGGAACAAGAAAACGGCCAAGTGATTGAAGTTAACGGTAGCCCGTTGCCCGGTGGCGGTTTTGTTACCACCTACAGTGACATCACTGACTACATTAATATTCAACAACAGTTACAACAGGCCAAACAACACCTTGAAACCCGCGTCGAACAACGCACCCAAGAACTGCTAAAAGCCAACCTTGCCTTAGATGCAGCCAGACGTGAGGCCGAGCAAGCGAATGACAGTAAAAGCAAATTCTTGGCCGCGGCCAGTCATGATTTGATGCAACCGTTTAATGCAGCAAGTTTGTTTGCGGCACTGTTAAAACAAAAAGCCCCCAGCGCAGAAATCAGTGATTTGAGCCAGAGTCTCATGCAAAGTTTAAACAGCGCAGAAGAACTGCTCACCTCGTTGTTAGACATGACCCGTTTAGAATCTGGTGTGCTCCAAGTTAATATCCAGCATTTTAGCGCGGATGACCTGCTCCGTTCCTTGGTCAATGAATTTTCTCTTTTGGCCCAGCAAAAAGGGCTCAGTCTGCGATACGTTAAATCTAGTTGTGTGCTTGTATCCGATAAAAAGCTCTTACGTCGTGTGCTGCAAAACCTTATTTCCAATGCCATTCGTTACACGGTCAAAGGCAAGATACTGGTGGGCATAAAACGTCGTGGTGCGCACGCCAGAATTTGTATCATCGATACCGGCATTGGCATTGCTGTCGAGCAGCAACAAGAAGTGTTCAAAGAATTCAAACAACTGGGTGCCAAACACAATGCTCAGGGTTTGGGGCTGGGTTTGACCATCGTCGAACGCATCAGCGCCTTGTTAAAACATGACATTAGTTTGCATTCTGTGCTGCACCAAGGCAGTTGTTTTGACGTTCAGGTGCTACGTGGTGAGTCACGTAGGGTAGCAGCAGAAATCACCTTGGAGCCCGCCGTAAAAACCAGTCAAATTCTGCTGGATAAAACAGTGGTGGTGGTTGAAAACGAAGCGCACACCTTAACGGCGATCACCCAGTTGTTACAGAGTTGGGGAGCAAAGGTTTATGCCGATGAAGACATCAACAAGGTGATAACAGCGTGCAAAGAAAAACCCCAACTATTGTTTCTCGACTTCCATTTGGATCACGGTGTGACTGGGGTACAGGTGGCACAACAGTTGAGAACTCACTGGCAAGACGACATACCGGCAATTCTCAGCAGCGCTGATCGCAGCGAAGACACCCGTAAACAAGCAATTGATAGTCACCTGCATTACTTGCCAAAACCCATAAAGCCGGCAGCCTTGAAACGATTGCTGAATCAATTGAAACTCTAAGCTGCTAAGGGTTGTGCCTGTACATTCAGACCTGCAAACTGGGTATTTTAGCTGGCTACTGCGCTTGGCGTAATCTCAGATTGACCGTCAGTAACAGAACTCGGCGCATCACTAGCTGTTGATTGACGCGGTGAAACAGCCTGGATCAGTGTTCTGTGTTGTGTCGTAGAGAGTGGGTAAATATCACTGATACGACATCTAAAAGCACTGTTTTCTGGGGTGTACACGTAATCAATGCCCGTATTCAAACTATTTGCCAGTTGCGACGTGACTAACAAAGTCTGCGAATGGTTTAAGTCGTCACAAGCATGTTTCAATTTGACCAGATAAGGTTTCGACGGCGAGCTACGTAAAATGATGTACTGTTCAGATAAAGCCGCCCAACTATCTAATCTAAATGCACTTACGGTGCTCTTTGATTGCAGCACTTCTGTGCTGATGTAGTCGTCGATGATCGCGTTTTTTTCGACATTAGCTAGACGTTGTGATGCACAGCCACAGATGGTTAATATACCTAGGGTCAATACACATAGTTTTTTCATCAATTCATCCTCGTGTTAAATCCTTAACTCCGTCAGTAAAAAGCGTATTTTACAAGGCTCGCAATGGGTAGAATACTTAACCCAATCTGCCCTATAAAGACATAACTGCCCTACTGCCGGCACTGGCTAAACCATGTCTAGTAGAGCATTAGTCTGACGCAGCCTCATCAGTATTCCCCAGACATTCTTTGAACAAAACCCCCGCTTGTGTTCGATTATTTAAAGCAAGTTTGTGCAAAACCGCGGAGACATGTTGTTTGATGGTAGATTCACTGACTTGCAGTTCATAGGCAATTTGTTTGTTGAGTAAACCTTCTGCCAACATTTGTAATACTTTGTATTGATGAGGCGTGAGTTGCGCTAGTTTATTGGCAAACGCTTGGTCAGCCAAGTTAGCCATATTGCTGACTTGCTGGCTGATGTCGTTGGGTAGCCAAATTTTGCCCTCTAATACGTCGCGGATGGCGGCTGCTATTTCCGGTAAAGGGGTAGATTTTGGGATATAAGCACTGGCGCCAAAATCAATGGCTTTGCGCACCAGGTTTGGGTTTTCTTCCGCAGACACGATGAGCACCAAGATATCGGGATACTGACTGCGTAAGGTAGTCAAACCAGTTAAACCTGCATTACCGGGCATTTTTATGTCCAGAAAAACTAATTCAACATCCGCATGTTTTGCCAACAAATCGAGGCTTGCTTGAAAGGAATCTGCTTCAAGAATTTCGTCACCCAAGATACCGATAATCGCTTGCTTGAGGGCTAAACGAAATAAGGGATGGTCGTCGGCCACGATGGCTTTAATAGGCATAAGCTGGCATGTATTGGTATCACATTAACTGACTAATTAGGGCTTAACTATCCTGAGGCGCAACAAGCATGTCAAGCGTAGGCAAAATAAAAAGGCGACCCGAAGGCCGCCACACACATGAAACACACCAGTTGTTAAGGTGCCGAGTTTAGAAGCGATAACCCACGGTTAAACTGATGGTGCGGGGGTCACCATAATAACCAATCAAGGTTGTATCGCCTCCTAAACCTGGGGTATAAGAGCCGTCTGCTGCTACACCAACAAAGTTGTAACCACCCACCAAGTACTCTTTATCGGTCAGGTTTTTACCATGTAAGCTGGCGTACCAATGGCCATCTTCATGCTGCCAACTGACGCTCATATTCAACATGCCGTAACCTTCTTCTTGCAATAAGTCGCTGTCTTCAAACAAACGATAATCGTCGCGGTAATAGTAGTTTGCGTTAAACGCAACATCACCAATTGCTGTCGTCAGTACATAGTTCACCGCAAAATTAACCGTATATTCAGGTGTATTTGAAATGCCAATTAAGGGGGGAATGGCGTTATTTTCTTCAATTTTTGAATTAAAGGTGCCGATGGCCAAATCAAAACTTAAGTCATCCGTTGCCACGTAATTGATTTCTGCCTCGACACCGGTTGCAGACGTGGCCGCTACGTTGGCCAAATACTGATTAAGTACCGACGCATCGTCACTGGGCACGACACCAATGTATTGACGATCTTTATGATCCAAGGAGAACAAGGTTAAATTGACACGCAGATTATTTGACCAGTCACTTTTCATGCCCACTTCAATTGAATCAACGATCTCTGGATCCGCCGCCGTTTCATTCAGGGTGGCGCGTGGGTTGTAAGTGCCGGACTTGAAGCCTTGAGCGTAACTGGCAAAAACCATCAAATCAGGGTTAACTTGATATTCCAAGCCTACACGCGGGGTAAAACGCGACCAACTCTTGGTTTTGGGTGCATCGAGCACGCCATCGTTATTACTGTCGACACCCAACACTTGTGGCACAAGCTCGCCACCAGGACGCACGTAACCTGGCACCCAGCCTGATTCAGGATAAGCGTTGGCGAAAATTAGTCCGTTGCGCACCGAGGCTTCTTTTTCTTCATTGGTATAACGCGCACCCACGGTTAATGACAGTTGCTCAGATAAATCAAAGGAGCCTTGCACGTAAACGGCGCTACTATCGCTGTTGTTACAGCCAGACACTTCACGGGTTAAACCTGGGGTACCAAAAGCTGCGCGACCTAAAAAGCCCAAGATGGCTTCGAACTGGCCACAGGACTCACCGTGATACAAATATGCCCCACCCACCAAGGTCATGCCGTCGCCCCGGTAGTTAACCTGCACTTCATGGGTACTGTTTGAGTCGTCGTAGATGGCCGGAACGTCAAAAATGTCTAAGGGTGTATTATCAAAGTCAATATTGGTGGGAGAATAGCTCTCACGAGTTGAACCAATATATTTAAGACTGATGGTGTCACTCACATCCCAGTTTGCAGTCAAACTCAGGCCTTCTAACTCGACTTTATTGTCAGTGGGCAAGCTGGTGTAAGAATCAAACACGCTGTCTGGCACAGGCGCATTGGTCAGCAAGCTGGGTAGCAAGCGATAGCCCCCTTTGGCATTCGAGTCGTCAGTGGTTTTATCCCAAGCCAAACGCAAAAAGAAGTTGTCCGTAGGAGTCACTTCCAACGTCAAACGGGTAGCACTTAATTCTTTGTTGTAGTTCTCTAAATCTTGATTTGGCAGGGCTGAAATGAGGTATTCGCCAAAACCATCACGATTTAAGTTGGCGTAACCAAAACCGATATACAATTTTTCATCAATCAAGGGATATTGACCGGTCACTTTCAGGTCTTGTTGCGCGTAACTGCCGACGGTGCCTTGCACATTCAGTTCAGCATCACCACTCATGGCTTTGGTCACATACTTAATGGCACCACCGATGGTATTTTTACCATACAAAGTACCTTGCGGCCCACGTAATACCTCTATTCTTTGCACGTCGAGTAAATCTAAAACTGCTCCTTGCGGACGCGCAACATACACATCATCAATATAGATACCCACACCCGGCTCGTAGCCCCACAAAGGGTCTTGTTGCCCTACGCCACGAATGAAGGCGGTTAGGGTGGAGTTAGTGCCTCGGCTATTTTGCAAGGTAGTGTTAGGCGAAAATTGTTGGATTTCAGTGAGTACCGCAATGCCTTTTTCATCCAGCTCAAGGCCACCAATGGAGGTGATAGAAATTGGCACTTCTTGCAAACTTTCCACCGTTTTACGGGCAGTGACTTCGATGCGCTCCAGACCTTTTGTTTCTTTTTGTGCTGACTCTTGCGCAACAGTCGGGGCTGACATACTCAGTGCCACAGCAAGGGCACACAATGAATGTTTAAAAGGCTGTTCGGTTTTTGTTGCTTGGAACGTTTGGCGTTGAATATTGCGGTTCATATAAGGTCCTGTTTATCCATGTTTATCGTTGTTATAAGCGTTGATGGGCCACGGTCTGCTGCACTTTAAAACACTTTTGGGTCGAGGTATCTAATACCATAGTACTATGGGCAAACTGTTAGCTTGCACCCACAATACCCGCACTTAGTGGTGGTCTACGGTCATTGACTTAACCTTTAAGGATGGCTGTATGCTCAGTTTAATTGGACTTATTGGCGGTTTAGCACTGCTAATTATTTTAACCATTAGAGGCACTAACTTATTTATTGCCGCCCCTTTGTGTGCATTGTTGGTGGCCATCAGTAATGCCATACCAGTGTTTGTGGGTGAGGTGAATTTTGTCAGCCTCTACATGCAAGGTTTTTCTGGTTTTATTGCCGCCTGGTTTTTTATGTTTTTATTGGGTGCACTATTTGGCAAGTTAATGCAGGATAGCGGTGCAGCCGATGCCGTAGCGCAATGGATTGTAAACAAATTAGGTCGGCAACACGCTGTCATTGCCGTCATTTTGGCTTGTGCCATTTTGACCTACGGCGGTGTGAGTCTATTTGTGGTGGCCTTTTCGGTGTATCCCATGGCCGTCAGTTTATTTAAAGACGCCAACTTGCCACGGCGGTTTATTCCAGCGGTCTTAGCGTTTGGCTCAGTTACCTTTACTATGACGTCAGCTGGCTCCCCCGAAATTCAAAACTGGATCCCCATTCAATTTCTAGGCACCTCTCCCTTTGCTGCGTGGCAAGTGAGTTTGGTGGTGGCGATTTTTATGGCCAGTTTTGGCTACTGGTGGTGCAAAAAAATGATCAACAAGGCGGTGGCTAAAGGGGAATGTTTCAGCGCACACGCCGACGATCCCATCCAACAAGATCGCACTTACCCACATCCAATTACCGGCATTTTACCTCTGTTAGTGGTACTGGTCCTATCGTATTTACTCCACGATAGCCTGCAACAATTGGCTTTGATCGTTGCCCTGGGTGGCGGGGTATTGAGCTTGTTGATCATCAACTATCGATTCTTTATTAATATCGGTCAAGCCATCAATGTCGGCACCACTGGCGCACTCGTCGCCATCGGCAATACCGCGGCTGTGGTGGGTTTTGGTAGCATTGCCAAGTCGACTGTGGCCTTTCAAACGGCGGTAGAACTGATGACACAAATACCCGGAAATGAATTAATTGGTGCTGCCATTGCCATCAGCGTCATCGCCGGTATGACAGGGTCGGCATCAGGTGGCCAAGCTATTGTGCTGCCCTTAATTGCACCTCACTATTTAGACCGTGGTGTGAACCCAGACGAATTACATCGAATCGTTGCCATTTCATCCGGTGCTTTAGATTCGTTGCCGCATAATGGTTATGTAGTCACAACCATCCGTGCCATCTGCCATGAAACCCATCAGCGAGCCTATTGGGCAGTGGGTGCATTAACCGTGGTTGTGCCTTTGCTTGGATTGGCGTTGGCTGTGGCTCTTTTTTCATGGTTTTAACGAGGAAAAACAATACATATGCGCATTAAATTAAACGTACTTACCTTAGCTTTATTGCTTTGTGCTTGCTTGCACGGTTTTGCTACTCACGCTGAACTGCTGGTTAAAAAACAACGTTTTGATCTAGCTGAATTTAATACTTTTGCGGGTAAAACCATTAAACAAGTGGCCATTGGTTATGAAAGTTATGGAACACTCAACGCAGATAAAAGCAATGTTGTTCTGATTACGCACTATTTTTCAGCCAACTCCCATGCGGCGGGCAAGTATGCGCTTGATGATGCTCAGGCGGGCTATTGGGACGCCATTATCGGCCCAGGAAAAGCCATAGATACTGACAAATATTTTGTGATTAGCATCGATTCCTTGGCCAATTTAAACGCCTTTGACCCCAATACGATTACCACTGGTCCTGCGTCTATTGATCCCGACACAGGCAAACCCTACGGTTTGAATTTTCCTGTGGTGACCATACGGGATTTTGTCATTAGTCAAAAATTGCTGCTGGAGTCTTTAGGTATCTCCTCCTTGCATGCAGTGGTTGGTGCCTCGATGGGCTCATTGCAGGCCCTTGACTGGGCAGCCGCCTACCCTTCCTGGGTGCCCCGCATGATTTCAGTGATAGGCTCAGGTCAGACTGATGCGTGGACAACCAGTTTACTCGAACGTTGGGCGATGCCGATTCGTCTCGACAAAAACTGGCAGGGAGGTGACTACTACGCCTATATCGCCCCTCAGGAGGGTTTGGTGGAAAGTATGATGGCCATCACCTTGGATGCCTTGACACCGACGTTTATCAATCAAGTGGGGCAATCACCTGAGGTGCAGCACAGCCCCTTACAAACGCAACCCTTGCATGACATCAATGCCAGTTTCGCCATTGTGGATTGGCTCAGAGAACGCGCCACTTTGCGTGTGAAACACATGGACGCCAACCATTTATTGTATTTAGTCAGGGCCAATCAATTATTTATAGCGGGTTATCATCAAAACTTAGCCGCAGGAATGCAAAGGGTTACAGCCAAAACCTTGTTTTTGCCCGCCAGTTCTGATTTGTTGCTGCGCCCATATTTGGCTGAAGAAGCTCACGCCACCTTGAAACAGCAAGGTAAAGATACTGAATTAATTTATTTAGACGGCATTTACGGTCACTTAGTTGGTGTCTCTAATATTGCCCAACAGGCCGACACCATCCGGCAATTCTTAGCCAATTAAACAGAGCAAAATAGGAAGCTAACATGTTAAAAAAACTCACATTTTTGGCTTTATTCGGTTTGTCAGGCCACGCAAGTGCTGGACAACTGAATCTACAATTAGAGCACATAAGTCTGTCGGGATTATCCAGCGGCGGCTATATGGCAAATCAATTCCATCTTGCTCACTCCGACTGGGTAGACAAAGTCGGGATCATTGCGGCTGGCCCTTACTATTGCGCACAGGGCAGCATCAAAACAGCCCTTGAACAATGTGTAAATAAAGTGCTCAACCCAATTGACCTGCCCTTACTTCAGCAGAAAGCCATTGAGTATGAGGCCTCTGGTAAAATCGCGCCATTGCTGAATTTAAAACACAGTAAGGTGTGGTTGTTACACGGTACCTTAGATAGCAAAGTGCACAGCCAAGTCAGCGATATGCTGTATCAACAATACCAAAGTTTTGTCGAGACTGGACAGCTGCAATACATCAATGACCAAGCCTTTGCCCACCACTTCCCGACTCAGGATTACGTAGCCCCTGTGACCAGTCGAACACGCCGTTTCTCGGCAACTGTCAATATGATGCCGCGGGTGCCATGTTGGGCTATTTATTTCCAGACCTAGCAGGGAAAGTGGCCACACCTGGCGGACAAATCGTGGAATTAGATCAGCAAGTTTTAGGTGGAGAGACGGCGAGTAGTTTGGGAGACAAGGCCTATGCCTATGTTCCAGCTACTTGTGCCAAAGGAGAATCTTGTCAATTGCATATCAGTTTTCACGGTTGTCAGCAAAATGACCAAAGCGTGGGCCGTGATTACGTAGAGCACAATGGTTTGAATAACTGGGCCGACAGTAACCACATGGTGGTGTTGTATCCGCAGACTAAAAATTCCACGTTTTTACCCCTAAACCCACAGGGCTGCTGGGATTGGTGGGGATACACCGATGCCGACTATGCCACCCGCGACGGTTTGCAAATCAAAGCCGTGAGCCAAATGGCGCGTAACCTTGCTCACTACCCGCTTAACTAGGACCTACTACATGAACACACATACTATCCTCATTACTGGCGGCGCCAGCGGCATTGGCTTTGGCATTGCCGCTTATCTGGCCAAATTAGGTCATCACTTGGTGATTGCAGATATCAGATTAGACGCGGCACAAGCAGCCGTTGATAAGATTAACACTGAGGGAGGTAAGGCTTGTGCCATCGCTTTGGATGTCAGCAATGCAGCGCAAATCGCTGCACTACCCCAGCAGCTTGCGCCTTTGCAAATTGATGTATTGATCAATAATGCCGGCATTCAACATGTGGCGCGTTTAGAGGATTTTCCCGCACAGAAATGGCAGCAATTGGTCAATATTATGTTGGTTGGCCCGGCTTTATTAACCCAGGCATTTTTGCCGGCCATGCGCCAAGCTAATTTTGGCCGCATTATCAATCTTGGCTCAGTTCACTCCTTGATCGCCTCACCCTACAAATCTGCTTATGTGGCGGCCAAACATGGTCTACTGGGCTTTGCCAAAACGCTGGCTTTGGAAACCGGTGATTGCAATGTCACCATCAATACCATCTGTCCTTCTTATGTGAAAACCCCCTTGGTTGAACAGCAAATTGCCGCCCAAGCCAAAGAAAACAACATCAGTGAAGCCGATGTGGTGAACAAAATTATGCTCGAACCCATGCCCAAAAGAGCCTTCATAGAAATGGATGAACTGGGTGCCACTGCCGCATTTCTGTTATCAGATGCAGCTCGCAATATCACGGCGCAAACCTTGGTGATTGATGGTGGTTGGACGGCCCGTTAACGATCACACTACGCAAATTCACCAAAAAATACGCATTCTCGCCACGATGAAGGTGGATCAAATTCAAGAACTTTGGCTATGTTATTGATTTTAATCAATAATAAAAACTGGTCTAGGTTGTGCTTTAGTCTTATGGTTTGATACACATTGGCGTAAATTTAAGGAGAGCGTGATGGATGAAGGTATGATTTTTATTTTTATCATATTGTTTGGTTTTGTCTTGCCGATTGTTATTTTTGGTACATGGACATCGCATAAAAAAGACATGATCAAACTCAGTGCCAGTTTAAACAATTCAGAAAAAACTAACTTGCAAAATGAATTGGCGGCGGTAAAGACCCGCTTAGAAGTTTTAGAAGCGATAGTGACGGATAAAAAGTATCAACTCAGTCAAGAGTTTGATGAATTAAAACGCAGTGACAAACCCCGCGTTAATTAATCAGTATGATTCGGCATGCTGAACTCACTTCAGCATGCCGAGTATCTTTTCTAACCCTAGCCAAACCCTACCTGCCAAGCAGTAAGGCTAGGCTGAGGTTTACTGGCATGGCTAAACCCGACAAAATGCCTCGGGCTGACAGGTCTGTTAACGGGTCTGACGGCTGGTCTGCCGACAAGTCTAATTGTGTGACAATATTGATTTTGTGGCGATAAATGTGGTCTCATCCTCCCCACTTGCTTTTTTCACCTAGGATTTTTTTTGAACGACCCTATTGTCCCTCTGGTCATCGTTGGCTTGATATCCATTGCTTGTCAGTTTTTTGCCTACAAAGTCAAACTTCCTGCCATTTTGCCTTTATTGTTAGTGGGCATTGTTGTGGGTCCTTTGTTAAATGTGATTAACGCCGATCAACTCTTTGGTGACTTACTTTTTCCCATCGTTTCCTTGTCGGTTGCCATCATATTATTTGAGGGTGCCCTAACCCTGCGTTTTTCCGATATCAGTGGCCATGGCGCCATGGTGCGTAACCTGTGTTCCGTTGGTGTATTAGCCACTTGGTTAATTGTAGCGCCCGCTGCTCACTATGCCCTCGCCATGCCTTGGCCTATGGCGTTTTTGTTTGGGGCGATAGTCACGGTAACAGGCCCGACGGTCATCGTACCGATGTTGCGCACGGTTAGACCGAGCAGTAAGTTATCCAACATTTTGCGCTGGGAAGGCATCGTCATCGACCCCATTGGTGCCTTATTGGCGGTGTTGGTGTTTGAGTACATTGTGGCAGGGCAAAATGCCATTACCCACACTATGTTTGCGTTTGGTAAAACCTTAGTGGTGGGCTTTGGCTTGGGCGCTGCTGTGGGTTATTTCTTGGGTCTGGTGATCCGCAATAACTGGTTACCTCACTATTTAATCAATACCGCTATCCTGACCATCATGCTCGGTGCATTTGCCGGATCAAATCTACTTGCCCACGAATCGGGTTTGCTCACCGTCACGGTGATGGGCATGTTGATGGCCAATATGCGTGATGTGGATGTAGAGGATATTCTCGAATTTAAAGAAACCTTAAGTGTTCTGCTGATCTCTGGATTATTTATCTTATTAGCCTCTCGCATCGATTTAGGCGCACTTTTTCATGTGGGTTGGGGCGCTATCATCGTGCTATTGGTGATCATGTATGTGGCGCGCCCGGTTGGCGTGTTGTTGTCTTCCATCGGCACTGGCTTAAATTGGCGAGAATTGACCTTGCTCAGCTGGATAGCACCACGGGGTATTGTGGCTGCGGCGGTATCGGCCTTATTTGCCTTGAAATTAGAAGCCTTAAACTACGAACAGGTTGATTTGCTTGTTTCCGCGGTATTCTTAGTGATCATCACTACGGTGGTCATTCAAAGTTTAAGTGCCATTAAGGTGGCCAGTTTGTTGGGGCTGCGTTCTCCGCCGGCCAAAGGGTTTTTAATTTTTGGGGCGGGTCAGTTTAACCGTATGCTGGCCAAAGAATTACGTGAATACCAAGTACCTGTATTACTCACTGATACCAACTGGGATGCCCTACGTTTAGCCAGAATGGACAATATCAGCACCTATTTTGGTAATCCCATGTCAGAACATGCGTCTAGAAAAATTGATCTCACCGCCTATCGCAAAGTGCTGATTATGTCGCCGTACAAGCAACTTAATCCCATGTTAACCTACCATTTTGAGTATGAATTAGGCAAAGGCACTGTGTTAGGGCTAAGCAACAACGAAAACCAACAACGCCCCAGCCACCAGGTGTCGCAGAGTTACACCCGCCACTTAGGTTTATTTGCGGAAGATATCACCTACGGCAAACTGGCAAGTTGGGCGAGTAAAGGTGCAAAAATCAAAACCACGCGCCTTAGTGCTGAATTTAATTACGATGCTTATTTAGCCGAATATGCCGATAGAGCGTTAAAGTTGGTGGCCATTGATCCACTGGGTCATGCTCACTTGTTTACCACCTCTAATAGTCTAAAACCCAAAGCCGATTGGCGCATCGTGAGTTTGATTACCGCGGATAAAAAGCCCGAAAAAACCACAGAAGTCCTCACAACAAATACAGAAGAACCTGACACACAAGAAGCACACAGTCTTAACTAACGGAGAATAACGATGCCTATAGTCCTCAACAAATTTATCACTGTGCTGTCTTTATTGGCCTTTGCTCCCCTCGCTGTGGCCACCAATGCAAGTGAAACTACAAACCACTATCAGCGGGCGAATATCGCCTTACGTCCTGCTCATACCTACTCCATCGTGGCTCGGGATCCTGTTACCGGACAGTTAGGCGCCGCCGTGCAAAGCCACTGGTTTTCTGTTGGAGCTGACGTAATCTGGGCTCAACCTGGTGTGGGTGCAGTGGCGACCCAGAGCTTTATTGAAGTGAGTTATGGTCCCAACGGCTTAGCCATGATGGCTGATGGCAAAGATGCCAACACAGTACTGCAAAGTTTATTAGCACAAGATGAACATCAAGACGTGCGTCAGGTAGGCATGATCGATGCCCAAGGTAATACCGCTGCCCATACCGGCAGTAAGGCCATCAATGCCTTTTGTGATCTGCAAGGGGAAAATTTTAGCGTACAAGCCAATCTGATGGAAAATGCCAGTGTCTGTGAGGCGATGGCTGCTAATTTTAACGCCACAAAAGGTGATTTAGCCGCACGCATGCTGGCGGCTTTGCAAGGTGCACAATCGGTGGGCGGTGATATTCGTGGCAAACAATCCGCTGCCATGTTGGTGGTTAAAGGCAACAAAGGCACACCACTTTGGCAAGGGCGCGTTGTGGATCTTCGGGTAGAAGATAACCCAGAACCTCTTGAAGAATTAGCCCGCTTACTGCATGTTTCAAGAACTTACAGCAAGATGACCGAGGGTGATAATTTCATGACTGAAGGCAAGGTAGAACAAGCTTTAGCTGCCTACGCACAGGCAGAAGTCATGATGCCCGATAATCATGAAGCAATATTTTGGCATGCTGCCACACTTGCCGCGGTCAATCGTGTAGACGAAAGCCTGCCCTTGTTCAAAAAGGCTTTTGCGATGCATCCACTGTGGCGAGAATTGGTACCGCGCCTACCAGCCTCTGGTTTGCTGCCCGACGATAAAACATTGATCAACAAAATTTTGCAAATAAAATAAAGTCACTATCAGTCATTAAACCGCTCTTTTACAGTGAAAGAAAAATTTGAGTAAAGACATGCTTACCGGCCACGACAAACACGCGAGTTACACCCTCAGCATTGAAGATGGCATTTTGTGTGCGGTGATTAAAGGTGCGGTTGGTGGCTCAATTTCACATAAATTCAACCGCGACTTTCAGAGTTTGATTGCCCAATTAGCTCCATCTGCTTGGGGGCATTATTCTGACATGCGCGAGTGTGAAGGTTTAACAGATGAAGCAAAACTCGCCTCGGTTGAGTTACACGACTATGCCAAGCAACATGGATGCGTGGTGACCGCTTTTCAGTTGGACGTTGCCATGGTGCGCAGTCAAGTGGATGATATTCGTCAAAACGTCAATTTGAGTAGGATTGAATCACAAAACATATTCACCACGAAGCAGGCTTGTATAGATTATATCCAAGCATACCTTGCCAACCATGCAAACTTATCATCAAATTAACTCGCCACCTGATCATCAAATAAAGGGCTATTTGCATTCTAGGGTTGGCAGTCACAAATTCTGCTAATTTGAACAACATCTGTTTTGTGCAAATTGTGGTCGGTCGGCTTTGAGCGAAAACCAGCCATACGATCAATTCATTGTCAATGGCAGGAGATCGAACATAACGGCCATTCGGGTAATCCTCTTTTATGAAGATTTTGGTGGTACTGATTGGTAATAATAAAGTCAGCAGTTCCAACATTGCGGAAATTAGAGAGTGAATAATTTAAGGCTATTTATAGCTATATATTAATGCTAGTTAGAGATAGTCCTTTCGCTCAAACCAATACCGACGCTGCATCAGTTATGTTACCCCACAGTTTTTTATACTATGGAGTTTTATTAATTAACCCCAATCCTGTTTAAGAAATTGAACTAAATGCCTGTTCCAAGATCCGATCTTTCGACCAAGAAAGTGGG